>Ga0247843_1009348_pt1 | contig 10943 bp, 9 predicted proteins | sample LaCruzMarch2017__FD_192420 | JGI IMG/M metagenome (GOLD analysis project Ga0247843, IMG submission 192420) | Freshwater microbial communities from meromictic Lake La Cruz, Castile-La Mancha, Spain - LaCruzMarch2017_8m | ecosystem: Environmental > Aquatic > Freshwater > Lake | place: Spain...
CCAGGTGTGGCGTGGGCGGCGACCAGCACTCGATTCTCTTGGATTAAAATCCCGGCTCGCTGTAAGTAAGAAAGCGCCCAAGCCAAATTGAAAGGATTGGCGTGGGCGGCGACCAGCATAAAATTCTCTTGGGTTAAAATTCCGGCTTGCTGTAAGCAAGTAAGTGCCAATTCCAAGTAGCGAGGATTGGCTTGGGTGGTAAAAGTATTACAATTATCTTTAGTAAAAATCCCAGCTCTCTGTAAGATTTGTAGAGACTTTAGAATAATATCTAATTGAATAGGTGTATCATGAACTTGAATACATGATCTAAACCATAAACGATTCAACCACCATGTGGAAAGATAAGTACTGAAAAACTCCCAGGCCGAAGGTTCTTCATCTTGAGCCAATAGCTTTGCAAGAGCTGTGTTCTGAAATAAAACTTTAAACCGGCTTTGCTGAAAGCCTTCTTGAAGCCTTTTATAGATGTTAGTAAACATGTTAGATTCCCTACTGGTCTTAATTGATCGCGATTATGCCATAGTGAGTATTTTCTAACAATATGTTGGTGCAGGGCAAGAGCATCAAGGTTTAAATCCCTAACCCCTTAACAGGGTTTTTTTTCTCGGCTACAGCTGTATGGCATTAACGATAACCCACATTCCGCATCTATTTTTATGAAAAAACATTCCAATATTTTTCACCCAGACAATCAAGTATTATTTTCTGTGCGAGTTAATATTAAAAACCATTTTCATTTCATGCTTAATGCAAAGCTCATGACGCCGCATAAAGCAACAAAAGATCCATTTGACAGTAGTTTTTTTTTCATATCCGGGAAAAAGGGATTTTTCGCTTGTAACTCGCTTCGAATCAAATGCTCTAAGGCCGAATAAATTATAAGGCAGCAAGTCATAATCATCAGCAATGCTTCTATGCTGGGGGTTTTTTAAGTACCACAGGTTTTAAGCGGTTTTGAGGTTGCACCATTACGTGAATTGTTACCCAGGCATCATGTTTTTCATAGCCTCAATGATGCGTCATTTAAGCCTCTAGCATGCGCTCCATCAGTCACTCCTTGAGCACTCCACCTTATCAAAATCATATCCTAAGTTCTATGTAACCTAGGATATTCTATTAAGGCCATTTACACATTTAAAATGACAGTCCCAAATGCAAATCATATGATAATCGAATTATCCCTGCTGAATTGACAATGTTTTATCAATCCCTAACGTCTAATAGCTAGGAAATTTCCATGAATTTCGTCTCAATTAACAGTAAGCCTAGCAAAAACCATACTATCGCGTGCGGCTCATCAAAACCACACCGAGACTTCCAAATATCATCATTGGAATCGTCGCTCCTATAATCGCTGGAATTTGATAGACTTGACTGACAAAACCAAACATCTGATTTAGAATATAAAAACCAAAACCCAGTGCAATACCTGCAACCAATTTTGCCCCCATGGTTGAAGAGCGCAGAGGTCCAAAAATACAAGGAATAGCCAATAACATCATGAGTAGAGTATTCACTGGCTGAAATAAGCGTTGCCAAAAAATCAGCTCATCTTTGGCAATATTTTGTTGTTTATTTAATTGATGAATGCGTTGCCACAAATGAATCAAACTCATTTCATCTGGGTTTTGTTCCAAATGTTTAAAAAACTTTGGAGTTAGAGGTAAATCAATCCGTTGTGGCTCTTTAATTAAAAGATGCTCCACTTTTTCATCACTAAAGAATGTTTTTTCAGACGCATCCGAATACCATTGATCATTATGCCAATGAAGATCTTTAAAATACTCGACCGATTTTAAGACACCTATTTTATCTTTTTGAAACATGGTGATATTTTGCAAATCTTGGGACGAACCAATTGCTCCAATATACCAAAAGTGATCATAATGCCGAAACCAAACGCTATGTGCTTGCCGATATAAATGTCCATTATTTAATGCCTCTAGTTTTAAATTATTCGCTTTAAACATCAATTGCGGGACAAAACACTCCGTCAACAACATGGTGACAATAATCAGTCCAATACCCACTCGCGCGACCATGCCCAAGAGGTTAAAAATCGATAATCCATTGGCTCTTAAAACAATCAACTCACTGTGATTGGCCAAAATACTTAATCCAACCAAGCACCCCAATAAGCAAATCACGGGAAAGCACATAGTCAACTCATAAGGAAGGCGCATCAATACATATTGCACAGCAACGCCAAAGGTATACTGTCCATGCCCCAATACTCCCATCTGATTGACAAATAAAATAAAAATTTGTAATGCGCTAAGTGAGGCAAAAATTACACAAATACTTTGCAATACAGTGGTGATCACGTATTTTTCGACTTTTTTTATCATCCTAACCGTCTCTTTTGTCGCCAAAACAAAAAGAGGCCTAAGATCAAGAAGACAACATGCACAATTAACATATTGCCACCTTTCCAGCCATCATATAGCACCTTATCTCGCCATAAAAACAACATTGCCACATACATCAAAAAGATAATAATCGCAGGGAAAATTTTGGCAAATTTGCCATGTCTAGGCTGAATATGGCTTAAGGGTACCGCCACCATCGTAAGCACCAAAGACATTAAAACAATCGAAATACGCCATTGCAATTCAGCACGCATCATGGGATTTTGATGCCGCGAGGTCCAAATGGTTGACAAAGAAGCTGCGCGCAGATCATCGTTTTCATTGCTCTCAACTTCGGGTATCTTTAAAACCGCCTCTTCAAACGTACCATATTGGGCCTTTAACGTTCCTGGAGATAATCGATATACTCTTCCATGAGTCATCACCAACTCATCCTGCGCGTTGGGCGAGGTTTTCAAAGACATCTCATGGGCTGCAATAATTTGCCATTGCCAAGACTGGTTTGCATCCGGGTTCATTTTCGCTAAAAAAAGACCTCCGGCACGTGTGTGGCTGCGATTGACTTCATCAATATACAATACTTGCGATTGAGGCAAGGCTTGAAACTGTTGCGGTGCGAGCATTTGAATAAATGCTTTTAAACCTGATGTTTGTAACAAGCGGGCACGTTCTCCGGCAATATTCGGATTTAAGAGCACCATACCAGCCACTAGCACTGATACGATTAATGCCATCGTCAAGGTATATGCCAGCAGACGACGGATGCTTAAACCACAGGCATGAAGTACCAACATTTCATTTTCACTATACAAACGACCATAAGCCAACATGATAGACATGTAAAAACCCATGGGTAGCAATAAAGACAATAAGTTGGGCATTTCCAACGCTAACAATTGAAAAACCAGTAATCCAGGAATACGACCACTTGCTGCACGTCCAAGGTAGCCCACTAACTGATTACTAATTAAAATAAACATCAAAATAACAGTTAAAGCTATCAGTGTGACAAACACTTCTTTAGCCAAATAGCGAAACACTAACACGTCGAAACAACCAAATTGAAAATATATTTTGAACTTTGCCTTAAATAACTATAGCAATCCAACGAGGCACCTTTTAAAATAATTTTTCAAAAACCACGATAGGAATCATTATGCAACACTTCCTTTATGAAAACAATCTGCTCAATTCAATTCAATGTGTCATCATCGGCGTGTTAGATCCCTCAAAAGAAGCGCCTCCCATGATGCAATCATTTGATGCATTTACATCTTTTTACGAACAAAATAAGACGGGTTTGAAAAAAGCAGGCGATTGGATTTGGTATCACAATCAACAACAACATGTCATTGTTTTCCATTGTGGCGAGGAAAAATCATATCATTTGGAAACATTAAAAAATAATATTCAAAAAATAAGCCTGCTTTTTAAGGAAAAACCTTGGAAAAACCTGTTGTTAAGCATGCCTCAGGTAACAGGCCTTTCCAAAGAAGCCCAATTAAATTTAACGATTCTGACACTAGAGTCTTGTTATTACCAGTTTCTTAATTACAAAGCCCAGAAAGAAGGCTTACAGCTACAAACTGTTTATCACGATAGTTCCTGTAGCCCTGAACAAATTAAAGAGTCTTGCGCCATTGCCGAGGGTATTCGCCTCTGTCAAGACTTAGCCAACACACCTGCCAATGAATGCACGCCCATTGATCTTGAAAAAGCCGCTAAAAACTTAGCTACAAAATTTAAAAGTTTAAAATGCAATTCCCTAGATGAACATGCCATGAAAAAACTCGGTATGAATACGCTCTTATCGGTGGCTCAGGGTAGTCATAACCCTCCCCGTTTAATTGAATTACATTACCAGCAAGGCTCACAGAAAAAACCAATTATTTTAGTTGGCAAAGGCATCACATTTGATTCAGGTGGTATTTGCATTAAGCCCTCTGAGGGGATGTATGAAATGAAGTATGATATGTGTGGTGCGGCAACCGTTTTAGGTGTCATGCAAACCATTGCCATGTTAAACCTCCCTATTCATGTCATTGGTATACTAGCCTGCGCTGAAAATATGCCAGGAGGTCATGCAACTAGACCTGGGGATATTGTCAAAAGTCATCAGGGAACGACTGTAGAAATTACCAATACCGATGCTGAAGGTCGACTGGTTTTAGCTGATGCCATGAGTTATGCCAAACAATACCAACCTGAAGTCATGATTGATATTGCCACCTTAACGGGTGCGGTAATTATAGCCCTAGGTAGCGTCTATTCTGGATTGATGACCCCTGATGACACACTTGCCGATTCCTTATTAAATGCTGGGCGTCATTCACTCGATAAGCTCTGGCGTTTGCCGATGGACAAAGAGTATGAGGAATGTTTAGTGAGCCCTGTAGCCGATCTGATGAACTCGCACAATGCAAGAACAGCTGGTAGTATTGTCGCAGCGCATTTCTTACATGCGTTTAGCAAGGACTGTCGTTGGGCGCATTTGGATATTGCGGGAAGTGCTTGGGTGTCAGGGAAAAATCGTCAAGCCACAGGCAGGCCAGTTGCATTACTAGTAGAATGGATCAAACATTTTAAATATGAAAATTGATTTTTATGTGTTATCAGAGCAAGGTTTACAGGCAGAGTGGTCATTTGCCTGTAAACTCATTGTAAAAGCCTATGACATGAGACAGCAGGTGTATGTTTTTTGCAATAGCAAAGAAGAAGCCTATGCATTTGATGAGTTCTTATGGCAGTTCAATCCCAACCATTTTATTCCGCATCATATCCAAGGTGAAGGTCCGCAGCCCCCCCCTTCGGTGCAAATCGGTTACGAACAAAAAGCATCGCCCATTAAAGAAATTCTGATTAATTTATCTCACATCATTCCACTATCGTTTAGACAATATAAACGAATTATTGAAATTGTGTCCAAAGAAATGCATGTCGCAGAGATAAGACGACAACACTACAGGTTGTATCATGGGCATCAATTTAAAATTGACACCCATCATCAACAGATGATTACTTCTTAATCTCTTTGAATTTTTCATTGAATTTTTGCATCACTACTGGAATCGCACACCATCCGATAACCCCCTCCACAATCAACGCAATCGCTAAAATTGAAAAGAACCATTTGCCCAATCCTAGCAATATGCCTAACAGAATCATGACACCTAATACCACACGATTTCTGCGATCTGCTTTATCAATATTACATTCCATCGTAAAATCTCCCTTGATTTAAGACATTATTCACTTCTATCATAAAACGAATCCCAATAAAAAAATAGCCAAGCACTCAATTGATTACAGAAGCAGCCAACAAGCTCTGTGTATATGCATTTTTCGGCTGTTGCCAAATATCGGACACACTTCCTTGTTCAACAATTTCTCCTTCTTTTAGAATCAAGACTTCATCAGCCATATATCCGACCACATCCAAATCATGGGTAATCAAAATATAGGTTAAGCCCATTTCTTGTTGCAATGTTTTTAATAAATTCAAAATCTGCGCTTGCACTGAAATATCCAAAGCACTCGTAGGCTCATCACAAATGAGTACTTTTGGAGAAGTCAGCAGTGCCCGAGCAATCGCAATTCTTTGCCTTTGTCCTCCAGATAATTCATGAGGATAAAGTTTAAAACAAGATTTGTTCATTTGTACGGCATCCAGAATGTTAACCAACTCCATCGCATCACCATTTTTCAGACCCTCTTTCAAAATCTTTTCAATCGACCATCGCGGATTCATAGCCGATACTGGATCTTGAAAAACCAATTGTATATCTTGTTTTTTAACATTCACAGAGAATAGAAACTGACCTTTTTGGTAAGGCACCAATCCCATCAAAGTTTGGGCCAATGTGGTTTTGCCACTCCCTGACTCCCCTACAACTGCAAGTGTTTTTCCTTGTTTGAGATCAAAATGGATATTTTTTAAAATATAGCCTTGGTGTTGATTACGACGAAGTTTTGCTACCCAAAGTTTTTCAACACTTAGTATGGTGGTCTCGGTTAAAGTGTGCGCCCTTTGGTGCAAAACAGGGGAAGATGCCACAAAGTCAATGGGAGTCGCTCTAGGATATAAATGACATCTCACCTGATGCCCACCAGTAACTTGATGCCATGGGGGAGTTTGCATTTGGCATTTTTCCAGAGCATAAGCACATCTTGGATGAAACCGGCAGCCACTCGGTAAGTCATGAAAATCAGGTACTTGTCCTGGGATAACGGACAGCATTTGTCCCTGCTTCGCATAGCTTGGCACGCTATTGAGAAGTTGATGCACATACGGATGGAGTGGATGTTGCCAAAACACTTCTTTTGGAGCGTTTTCTATCACCTGCCCCGCATACATCACCACAATATGATCAGCCATGTGCTTTATCACATTAAAATCATGACTGATTAATAATAATGCCAATCCATATTGTTTTTGTAATTTTTTTAATAACAGTAGAATTTGTTTTTGCACCACCAAATCGAGTGCAGTGGTCGGCTCGTCCGCCAATAACACCTCTGGACGATTTGCCAGTGCTAAGGCTATTAAAAAACGTTGCTTTTGCCCCCCCGACCATTGGTGTGGATACTCGTGCAATTTATCAATCATATTGGCAAGCTCAACATCTTCCATCAGTTGCTCAATATAGGCTTGCAATGTCGATTTATCCATTCGTTGATGTGCACTGATGACATCCACAATATGATGATACATGCTGCGAACCGGATTTAGTGCAATCATTGGTTCTTGAAAAATCATACCGATACGTTTGCCTCGAATCTCTCGCATGCGATATTGTTCTAGATTTAAAACATCACAATCGGGCAGCCGAATTTGGGAGTATTTTCCATAGGCAACATGGTTGGGCAAAAGTCTTAAAACACTCATCGCTGTCAACGATTTTCCACAACCAGATTCCCCCACCAAACCCACGGTCTTGCCTGGCAATAAAACCAAATTCAGATCTTGAATTATTTTTAACCAACCATCGTGTTGATCAAAAGACAAGTTTAAATGATTAATTGCTAAGGATGTGAGACTCATCATATTTCCGACATGATCTATCGCCTAATAGGTTTATATCAACACAAAATACGGATAAGGGCAAATTTCAAAATGGTGATGCTCCATCATAAACACAAGTTAAACAACAATACTAATGATGCGTTTTAGATAGAATCACCCTAAAATCTATTTGACATATGCATCAAAATAGCTCAAAATGTAACATCAATTCTTAAGGGTCTGCGAACACCCTCCTGCAGTAGTTGGCCAATAACGTCAAGATAGAGGTTATGCTAAAAAATCGTTTTATTCTTTTTATTGTTTCTTTGGTAATGTTTATGGAATCGGTTGATACCACCATTATCAATACCTCTATTCCCATCATGGCAAAAAGTTTAAATACCGATCCCTTAAATTTAAAGTTAGCTTTAATTAGTTACTTATTGAGTTTGGCGATTTTCATTCCAATTAGTGGTTGGGTTGCGGATAGATTTGGTACGAAAAAAGTCTTCATGATTGCTGTGGGCATCTTCACACTCAGTTCAATTGCCTGCGGTTTCTCTGCCAATATCAACCAGCTCATTGTCTTTAGAATGCTACAAGGCATGGGAAGCTCCATCAGTCTTCCTATTGGTCGTTTAATTATCTTAAGAAGCTTTAAACGTCATGAAATTGTCTCGAATATGGGCTTTGTTATCATGATTGCCTCTTTGGGAAGTATGTTAGGGCCTTTTATTGGTGGTATGATTTCCAGTTATTTTTGTTGGCGCTGGATTTTCTGGGTCAATGCACCATTTGGTGCACTCACGATTGTTCTTGCATGGTTATATTTACCTCGCTTCCCTAAAGTTACAGTACATGCACTAGATAAGCTCGGTTTTATTCTATTTGGGCTTGGGCTATCGACACTTACCTTTGGTTTGTCATCCTTAAGTGACAACTTTTTCTCCACCACCTGCTCGATACTTGCAGTCGTAACTGCGGGACTTTTATTTTTAATGTATGCACTTCACTCAAAAAACCTTAAAAATCCAATTATTCGTATAGATCTATTTGAAATCAAAACCTTTAGAATATCGATGTTAAACAATACCTTCTTTAGAATTATTGTCGGTGGAATCCCATTTATGATGCCCTTGATGCTACAAATCAGTTTAGGATTAACGCCTCAAATATCAGGATTATTGTTAGCACCGATCGCCATAGGCGTACTGGTCATGAAAAGCATTGATACCCAGATCCTTAAATATTTTGGCTACAAAAATATATTAAGAACCAATTGTGCAACCATTGCCCTGTCACTCTGGTCGTTTACCACCATTCAAAATGATAGTTCGTTATTTTATATTGCATTACTCACCTTCATCTTTGGTTTTGTCATTTCCTTACAATACGCCTCTCTCAATTCCTTAGCCTTTGCCAATATTCAAGAAGAAAGCTTAAGTTCTGCCACTAGTATGATGAGCACCACCCAACAAGTCGGTTTAAGCTTCGGGGTGGCTTTTGCTGCTATATTGCTACGATTTCTGCCTAACCACGACCTGATATCACTTGAAGTCTTCCATGACTCTTTTTTAATATGTGGCAGTCTTTCATTTAGCATGCTCTTTAGCTTTAAAACCATGTCTAAAGAGGATGGCATGGAGATGATTCAACCCAATGCTTAACCTTACACGTTAAACCGAAAATGCATGATATCGCCATCTTTGACAATATAGTCCTTTCCTTCTAAACGCATTTTTCCCGCTTCTTTCGCTGCTTGTTCGCTACCATAATGAATAAAATCATGATAGGAAATCACTTCCGCACGAATAAAGCCTTTTTGAAAATCGGTGTGAATCACACCTGCCGCCTCGGGTGCTGTTGCACCTACCGGCACAGTCCAGGCACGCACTTCTTTAACGCCAGCGGTAAAATAAAGCTGCAATCCCAATAGTTCGTGGCCAGCTCGAATCAAACGGTTTAACCCTGGCTCATCCCAAGAGGCTTCAGCTAAAAATTCTTGGCGCTCTTGTTCAGATAAAGACAAAAGCTCCATCTCCAAAGAAGCACAAATCTCAACCACAGGCGCCTGCTCTTTAGCTGCCAATTGCTTTAAATGGTCTAACCACGGATTTTCACCCTCTTCATTAACATTGGCAACATACATCAAAGGTTTGATGGTCAATAAATTATAACGCTGCAAGACCGCTTGTTCTTCACAGCTTAACTCCATCATCCTCAAGGTTTTTCCATCATTGAGAACACCCCAGGCTTTTTCAAGTAACGCCTGTTCTTTGACCATTTCTTTTTGTCCGGCTTTTACCAGTTTTTGGTTTTTTTGAATTGCTTTCTCAACCGCAGCGAGATCAGCCAATGCCAATTCAAGATTAATCACTTCAATATCTTCAATGGGATTGACTCGCCCTGCCACATGAATGACATCATCATGCTCAAAACAACGAACCACATGTGCAATGGCATCTGTTTCACGAATATGGGCTAAAAACTGATTACCAAGCCCTTCGCCTTTTGCCGCACCTGCAACCAAGCCTGCAATATCAACAAACTGCATTAAAGTAGGCACCACTTGCTGTGGTTTAATTAATTTTGCCAACACATCCAAACGTAGATCGGGGACCTGAACCATCCCCATGTTGGGTTCAATGGTACAAAATGGATAGTTCGCTGCAGGAACTTCTGCTTGGGTTAAGGCATTAAACAATGTTGATTTTCCAACATTAGGCAAACCCACAATTCCACATTTAAATCCCATATTCACTCCAAAAAATCATCATCAATTAATTATTTTCGATGCAAGGTATTCATCACTTGCGCCATCTCGCCTTCTAACAAAGACGTCATTAATGGCAAGGTTTGAGCAATGGCCTCATCTATCTTATTACGCTCATCATGACCCGGGGCATTTAACACATAATTAGCCACCTGCGTTTTATCACCAGGATGCCCTATCCCAATACGCAATCGGTAAAACTCAGCACTTCCTAAATGACGGATAATATCTTGTAGTCCGTTATGCCCGCCATGACCGCCACCTTTTTTTAATCGCACAGCACCCACGGGCAAATCCAAATCATCATGCATCACGAGGATGTCTTCAGGCTCTAGTCGATAATAACGGGCCAGTGCTGACACTGATTGTCCACTTAAATTCATAAAGGTGGTGGGCAACAATCCCAATACTTTACCATGCGCCAAAGACCACTCGGCAACATGCCCTAAGAAATCTTTTTTAAGCGTCCATGAGATTTGCTTGCTCTTGGTCAATGCTTCCAGCAACCACGCACCAGCGTTATGGCGGGTATTGGCATAGCGTTCACCAGGATTTTTTAAGCCCACTATCATTTTAATCATGATTTTTTTCACAAAAAAAAACGGTGTTAGTATCTACCAACACCGTTTTATTAACATGAATTACTCAGCTTTGGTTTCAGAAGCGACTTCTACAGCTGCAACTGCAACTTCTTCTTCAACTTCAACCAAATGCTTATGAATACTCACAACCCCAGGGTTGTGTTCTTCGTCACTGACATCAGCGGTTAATTTAACGTTTTTAGGCAATTTTAGTT
>Ga0247843_1009349_pt1 | contig 10942 bp, 9 predicted proteins | sample LaCruzMarch2017__FD_192420 | JGI IMG/M metagenome (GOLD analysis project Ga0247843, IMG submission 192420) | Freshwater microbial communities from meromictic Lake La Cruz, Castile-La Mancha, Spain - LaCruzMarch2017_8m | ecosystem: Environmental > Aquatic > Freshwater > Lake | place: Spain...
GGCCAAGTTGCCGCTGTACCTGAGCTTTTTTGAGTTTGTCCATAATGTCAGAAAACGCGGGAAGGGCTTACTGTCTTCGTTACTGGCTGTTTTGCTTAAAAAGACCCCGAAACTCATATAGAGCCAAAATTTATTGAATACTACAATTCTGGCGATATGTATCTAAAAATTGCGACAGATGTCTACAATGCTCCGGAAAAGAGAAAAGAAGTCAAAATCACTGTTCTTGCTTCATTGTATGGGATGTCTAGGGAGTCATTGCAAAAATACTTCGCAAAAAATGATAGCTTTGTTCCAGATGGGGTTCTTGAGGTCTTGGAAAGCTTCGGCACATTCCAATCTTGGAAAAACGATATATTGACAAAGGCTAATGAGGATAAAATTGTTGTTGATAGAATTTATACTAGAAAGTTTTTGAATACAAAAGAATGGAAAATAAAAACATCAGCACTTAATCACATTATCCAATCAACAGGTTCGCGAATTCTAAAACGTTGTATCATAGAAATTATCCCGATTGATGATTTAAAAATTTTGATCCCAATGCACGATGCCCTACTTTGTGAAGTAAAGTGTGATAATTCCGATGAAATAAAAAATAAGGTTGTTGAAACAATGGAATCTGTTTTTAAAGATGAAGTTGTAAATACGGTTTCAAAAGTTGTCGTAAGTGATTTCAACTGAATTTTTTGCAAGATGGGGTAGCCTATTTAATTCGAAAAGTTTTTTATTTGGCACTAACCTCCCACTCCCCGTCACCACCATCTCAATATAATCCCCCTTAAATTCCGGCCCAAAGCTAACATGAACGGGGCGGTTTTCGCCATAAAAATACAGCCTGTCAAACGGTGTGTTTGCCGCTATCCAGTCGGCGACTTCGCGCATGTTTTCATCTTCGACGATAAAATCCACCGCAGCGCCTAAGCGTGGGCAGATTAAATTACCTTTGCTGTTGCGTTCATGGGCGGCGTGTTGGTCGAGTTTGGGGGCGACGCGGTGCTTGATGTGTTTTCCTAGTTCGTGGGAGCAAAAGCCGTAAGTTAGGCGAATCATGCCGAAGTAGTCTATGACGGGGTCGAGGATGTGCGTTGCCAGTTCATATAAGGCGGTGTAGCTGTCCGGCTGTTTGGGCAGGTTTGGGAGTCCCGTGGCGTGTTGGGTTTCGCCGCATTCCAGCAATTGGCGGTAACTGAGGTAGCGTCCACAAAGGCTGTCTATATCGGGATTGGTTTGGCTGCGCACTAATTGGAAGCCGTCAATGGCCCAACGGGCGTTGGTCAAGGCTTCCTGAAAGTCCTTCGGTTTCGGGCCGTAGCCGGAAAGATCAAACAGCGCTAAGGCTTGAAGTTGTTCGTCAAAATGCGCTTGTTCGGCGTAATTGGCGAATTCTTCGTTGATGAAACGGGATTTCAAGTACAAATAAGAAGGCTCGTAGTCTTCGCCATATTGGTAAAGGTCAAAAGTCTGTTCCCGCAAGTTGATTTTGACCCGTTCCAACAAGCGCGGTAGTGGCTGGCCGATAAAATCATCGTAGCGCATTAGGCTTAGCTTGCCGGATTGGCTGTGGATTTTGATTAAATCGGCTTGTTCAATATCGCCATAAAGCACCGTCCCGCAGCCAACATAAATCCTTAGCGCCACAGGCAATTCGTTGACTTGGCTGCTGTGGATATGCAAGGCCGCTTCGGTATCAAGATAGCCCAAGCCTTGTTCGGCGGCTTGTTGACAGGCGGCGGCGATGCGTTCGGGCTTGCCAAGTTGGAACAGTTCGGTTTGGGCTTGGTTGATAGCTTGCGGGTAATCACCGAAAAAGACTTTGATGTCGTTTTGTAAAGTATTGTCTAAGTGCTTGTAAGGTTTGCGTCTGGAAAACGTTTGCAAAGCGAAATAGGTCAACAAGTCGTTAATGCGGATTTGCCGTGCTTGTTCCAGTAGCGGCGGCTCGGTGTGTTCGAGCAGATAACGCAAGGCTTTATTGACCGAACCAAAGCCTTCAGTGAGTGCCAACGGATTGGCTATTTCGATTTTTTCGGGCAAACGGCCTAACATCAAGGCCTGCTGCCAAAGTGGTTCGATGAGGGTTTGATGGAGCTGGTGCCGCGCGGCAATTGTTCCAGACAATTCGCCGCACTTCCCACATCCCTGTGGGTCGTGTGTGGCGCGTGATATTTTTTGGGCTTTAGGTATTATGGGACGGGCGGATAGCCGTAAATGATTCCGTGTGCTGCGTTGCCGACCCAATAAAAAACGTTGTTCGGCATCGGCATCTTTAAATACATAAAAGATGCCGGGCGCGACTGGGATAGCTTCCTTATCGAGTACGTCTTCCAAAAAACCTTTCAATTCGGTTTGGCTGAAATACTTTTGGTACGTGCCACGCTGGGTCAATACACCGTCATTAAAGGCGAGCCCTTTGAAGGCGTTTTGATTGACCAGCATCGCCGACACCACTAACAGGCGATGGCTTAATTGGTATGCGCCAGCCAAAGCTTCGATGCGTTCTTGAATATCTTCGATGACATTGATGACGAAACCTAAATTGACTATATCCGCCGGGTGTTTTGGGTTATCCGGCGCATAGTGCGGGTCTCAGCCGGACACATTGATCTGGTTGGTACTCAGGTTGCGTATATCATCCCCGCGTCCACAACCGTAGTCGAAAACGGACAATGAGCCGTCTAAAAATCCATGCCGAGCTAGGCATTGCATGGGGGCTGACAAGTTGTTGCGCGATAATGCAGTCAGATGTCGGGAAACCGTTGTGGTTTCTACTGGGTTAACCGCATCGTCATCCACTTGATTGCCTAAAGCCACGAATTGGCCGTTGAGCAGTTGAAAACCACTGGCGGCAATCAGCGTTTCCCAGTTTTTTTGAAAGCCAATGGTGACGGGATTGTCGAACAGTCCCAATTGTTCGGCGGTTTGAGTCAGCTCCCGGAATTTAGCCTGACTGGGATGGTCGGCGCTGAGCAACAATTCTTTTCGGTGCAGGATGGGTGGGTTGGATGAGTGTTGGTAACTGCGCTTTTCGACCCGCCCAGTGGTGAAATCCACCCGGTAGCTAAAGGTCAAGGCCGGAAACGGAGCATCGAAAAAATCAGTATAGGCCAATAACGACAGATAATTTCCGTCACTGGGATATTTAACGACGTTGTAATCTTGGTCGGCTTTTAAATGCGCTAACGATTCGGCGAGGGCTATCCGCTCCCGAACCACGTCATCTTGTGCGTTGCTTAGGCTGCAATGCCAATAACTGTGGTTAAGGACTTTTTTGCCCAGCATGGTTATGCAGCTGCCAACTGGCGTAAGCGGGTCACTGCTTCACACAGGTTTTGTCCGGCTTGCTCGATTTCGTTTATGGTCGTATAACGGCCAAAGCTGATCCTGACTGCACCATACAATCTATCCCCCTCAATGCCCATTGCCCTGAGCACATGGGAAGGTTCGATGGCTCCGCTGTTACAGGCCGACCCTGTGGAAATCGCCACACTTTCGCGTAGTGCTATTAACAAGGCATCGGCGCCGACTCCCTCAAAACTGACATTGACGATATGCGGCACGGCTTGTTGTTGATGGCCATGCCAATGGACACCGTCGAGTTTAACTAAGGCATTCTGTAGTGTCTGGCGCAATTGGCGGCAATGTGCCTCATCGGTTTCTTGCCTTGCACAGGCCAAGGTGAAAGCCGCCGCCATACTAACAATTTGGTGAGTTGGCAAAGTCCCAGGACGCAAGCCATATTCTTGCCTGCCGCCATAAAGCAAGGGTGTCAACCTTGTTTGTTTTCGGTTTCGAATATACAAACAACCAATACCTTTAGGGCCGTGAAACTTGTGCGCGGACAACGACAGAAAGTCAATCGGCATGGCTGACAGGTCTATTGGGAGCTTGCCTGCACTTTGGGCGGCATCAACATGGAACGCGATGCCCTTTGTCTCTAGTACATCGGCTATGCGCCCAATGTCTTGCATGACCCCCGTTTCGTTATTGACGTGCATCAGCGACACCAGCACCGTTTCGTCAGTAAGAGCATTGAGGATGCTATCCAATGCCAACACACCATCACTACCTGGACGCAGGTAAGTGACTTTAGCGCCCTGTGATTCCAAATGGCGGCAGCAATCCAACACCGATTTATGCTCGGTGGCCGAGGTGATGATGTGCTTGCTTTGGTTTAGATTGTTTCTTGTGTCCAAGTGGGCAGACGTAAAACCGCTGATGACCAAGTTGTTGGCCTCGGTTGCCCCAGAAGTGAAGATAAGGTCTTTGCGGTTGCAGCGTAAACCTTCCGCCAATGCCGCACGGGCATTTTCTATTGCCGAAGCCGCATTCTCACCATAACGATGTTGCACGGACGCGGCATTAGCAAAATTCCCCGACGCTTTAAGGCAAGATAGCATTGCATCCACCGCTTCTGGTGCCATAGGCGTTGTGGCTGCGTAATCAAGATAGGCTGGAATTTTCAAAGCAATAGGCGTAGTTGATTAACAGTTAGATGGCATTTTATCCTATATCCTAGGGCTTGTGGCTTATAGGTCAATTTTTCTGGCAACGATAGTGTGCCAAATTAAATTCCTTAACGGTTGATGCCTTATCTGATAATCATGTTCCTATAATTTCAACAAATTTTGCCAGTCGGTGTTCGACAAATTTAGCCATTCATCTCCTGAAAGTAGGAGATGTTTTTGGTCGCGGAATTCGATTGTTGGCGTTCATTTTTTCTGCTAAGGAAAACGACACTGAACTATTTTTGAACGGTGAGATTTTGATTTCCTTTCAGGATTTTCTGTTTTCCTTTCTAAAAACGAACGAAGGCACTATGGACTAGCAAGATTTTTCTCACTGCATCCAACTGATAGTTTGCGGGAGACACTCCTTGCCACATGGTTAAACTCAAAGCACAAAATAATCACTTTTTACTAGAAAATTAGTGAGGAGTAAGTGACTTACAACAGTAGCGCCCCACAGCTTCGTCATTATCAAATATGATCGGAATGGCATCACCAATCCATGCTGGAATGACGTAATAAAATTTTACAAAATACTTAAGCTAATGAATTATATAATATTGGTTTTAATAAAATCGACAGCTGAATCTAATCCACGATTTAAAATTATTGACATGAAAAATAAAAATGACAGATAATTTAATCTCGTAAATTCAATATTAAAAATATATTGTTCGTGAACGGTTCAGCACGATAAAAAACGAACTACATTTTGAACTTATTATCAAGATGGCATAAAGCCATATAGATAAATATATTCTTTTGGGTAAATGAATGTCATTTGCTTAGAAGTAATCACATAGAATCTTGAAAATTTTATATTTTTCAAGAATGAATGGTTTTATGCTATAGCAAAGAACCTATTTTCGAAACGGTTTTTTATCCGTTATCGCTGACTAAACGATATAAGCTTTTATCGTTTAGTAAATTGAATAGCCGATTACTCGGCCTGAAATCTTAATAATCTTCAGCTGAAGATTAGAAGAAACTTAGTTTTGGTAAATGGTTTCCTCATTTGCTTAGAATTAAGTAGATAGCAACTTGAATAACTTCATGTTATTCAAGATATGATTGGTTTTTTGATTCACCGAAAAACCAAATTTTATGGATACAGTTTTTATCCATCACCGCGAACTAAACGATAATAATTTTTGTTGTTTAGTATTTCAAAGTTATAACTATCTCATTAGATAGTTGATTACTATCAAATATAAGCTATTGAGCACGCTAGTAAGTTTAATTCTGAAAAGTGCTTAGGGACGTTTTTAAAAAACTAAATGGCAACTGGAACAATGTTTCCACAGTCAAGATGTCTGATCTACATCAGACAATCCCGAAGTTTAGCTTCATCATTGCTATAACCATCAAATTTTGTCTTCATAGATTCTTTAAGAAAAAATTTAAATATCATTTAAGTTTTGCGGATTTAGTCAGTTTTATACTTTTAGCTTTAACAACAGACTACATCTTAGCTTTTTAAACAGAGACATTATTTTATATAAAAATTTAATGTCTAATTTCAAATAGTTACCATTTGTTTTCAGATTTTTTTTGGGGGCAAAATGGGGCTTTCATATTTTTTTCTATTGCGTAAACGGTAAATCTGACGTTTTTTGATCGTCGGAATCGCTGACACACACCGTTAGATAGAAATTCATTCATTTCGCTAAGCACAGCGAACAAAAATTGTGCATTTCCATGTTTTTCTACAGCAATTCGCCAGATATCTGATCTGTGCATTTACATTTACCATTATTAATGTGTCCGTTGTAGAAATAAAAATCGGGGAGCGCCTTGGCTTTTCGCCTTGGAGAAACGCTTAATTTACAAAATCAATTCGCAGGATGTTTTAAATATGTCTAGAAATTTTGGAATCGGCTCAAGAAACATGACTGTTGCTGGACGCATGATTGTTGAACGGAAATTTCATGGCGGATACCAATCCAAATACGACATCGCCCAACGCTGGGGGTATTTTTGCAAATGGGTAGAACGTGAGCATTCCGTCAAGAAAATGGAAAATATTACTTTTGAGATTGTCGTTCTTTACGGAAAACAATTGCAAAGCGAACTGGATCGCGGCGATAGAGCTTCTTCTTCAGCACCGAAGAGTTATGTTTCTGCCGTTAATACTGTTATGAAACTGGCCACGAATGATAGATGGCGAACGGTGCGCCCCGGTAAGGACTGCGGAATTGAAAAACGCCGTTATATTCCTGTCGAAAGCAAAGCGATGACCACCTCAACTCATAAAACTGCACAAGATATGGTAGACGAACGGATAGCATCCCTGATGGATTTACAACGGGCGTTCGGTCTCCGCTTTAAAGAATCTTGCTTACTAAGCTCAAAACGTGCACTCAAAGAGGCAAAAACAAACGGATTTATCACGTTAACGGCAGGCACTAAAGGCGGCAAAAAGCGTACTGTCCCCTGTTCAGAACAGGGATTACTCGCTCTGGAAAAGGCTGTGCACGTGCAAGACGGGCGTTCGATGATTCCGAAAAAAATGCTTTATGTTGAATTTCGTCGCGAAGCTTATCAACAAGCGCGACTCGCAGGTATTTCGTTTCACACGGAAAGACACGCTTATGCACAAAATCGTTATCTTGAAATCACGGGTGCTCCAGCTCCTTTAGACGTGGGCTGGGGTCGTAAGGAAAGAATACAAAAGCTAGCCGAATTTTTAACTATAACAACAGATGAAGCGGAAAACTTGGATCACAAAGCACGATTGCAAGTATCTGTCGAGCTGGGTCATCAAAGAAAGGATATATCAAATGCATACCTTGGCTAGTCAAGCGCAACCCTATTTTAGGAACTATGTGCGCAGCGGGGGCAAGGCACACCGTAAAAAACAAGTTGGGAGAATTATTAAATTTCTGGATTGGGCTGAAGAAACCCAACGGGTAAGAACACTCGATGGCTTGGGCAAGCGGCAAGTTGTCGGATTTTGGAAGGCACATCGGGGGTTGTCCGATGCTACTGCCAATAAATACTGGTTGGGCATCAACAAACTTTGGCAATGGTTAGGTAAACACCATGAACCTCCGAAGCCGATTCGCCCAAAACCACACGAAAGCTTTTTACCAAGCATACTGGAAAGCGCCAAAACCAAACAAAAGGGGCTTTAGATGGCATTTGAGAAATTAAAACTTATCAACGGCTCCGAAATTACGCCAGAATCAATTTTTTGGTTATGGGATGGCTGGTTGGCCAAAGGCAAGCTTCATATATTGGCAGGTTCCCCTGGAACTGGCAAAACAACGCTCGCCCTTTCCTTTGCATCGATATTGTCAACTGGGGGAATTTGGCCAAACGGGAAATCTTCAAAAAGGTTGAAAACGATTATTTGGTCTGGAGAAGATTCTGCAGAAGACACACTGGTTCCGCGTCTTTTGGCTTGTGGGGCAGATTTAAAAAATATTGAATTTGTTGGGGAGGTATACACATCAAACAATAAGCATCGTAGCTTTGATCCAGCTACTGACATGCTTCTCCTAAGAAGAGCCATTGAAAATAGAGGGGATGTCGGCTTGGTAATCATTGATTCGATTGTTTCTGCGGTTGCGAATGACACTCATAAAAACAGCGAAGTCCGTAGAGGATTGCAGCCGATCGTCGATATTGCAAATGAATTCGGTTGTGCAATATTAGGCATTAATCATTTAAGCAAAAGCACATCGGGCAAAGATCCTCTTGAGCGAATTAACGGCTCAATTGCTTTTGGTGCGTTAGCCCGGATAGTCTTTATTGCGATTAAAACTTCCCAATTTCAAAACGTTGAATCACCTCAGAGATTGGTTGTCCGGGCAAAAAATAATTTAGGCCCGGACAGGGGCGGTTTTTACTACACCATCAAGGAAAAAATCCTACCCGATCACCCTGAAATTTCATCTACATATGCTGAATGGGGCGAATACGTTGACGCCGAGGCACGAGATTTAATATCACGGGCAGAAAATTCTTTCACTGACAACCAAGGCGAATTGACCAGTGCCAAAGAATTTCTGAAAAACATTTTGAAAAACGGCCCAGTAGCATCGGTAGACATTTTCCAACTAGGACGAACAAATGGCTTCTCTGACTCAACTATACGTAGAGCTCAAAAAATTCTTGACATTAAATCCAATAGAAAACATGGATTTGGCTCAGAGGGAAAATGGATGTGGTCGCTTGAGGACTAAGGTATTCAAATACAACTAAGATGACCATACTTTTACTGAGTATCTTAGATAGATTTGGATATCTTAAATATAGTGCATCTCAAGAAACTATGACTATTAACCATGATTAGCAATGTTTGAAATTTAATTTATAGACAATTTAACTATTCCGAATATTTATTTTAGCTGAGAGAAAAATGCAAACCCTTGACTTACACGAAGCCGCTGAATTCCTCAAGATGAACCCGGAAGTCCTGCGGCGAAAAGCAAAGGCAGGACTGATAAAGGGAAGTAAACCTGGTAAAAGATGGATTTTCGTGCGGGAGCATCTTGCAGATTGGATCAGTGGTCGTTATCCTGAACATGGGCAAGGACTGCGGGCGATTGACTTAGGAGCACAACAAAAGGAGGACATTCATCCATGTCAATCTATAAACGCGGAGAACACTGGTGGATTCAATTCACCACACCGGACGGCAGACGCATACAACGAACTGCTGGGACTATCAACAAACAGGAAGCGCAAGAACTGCACGACCAGTTAAAGGCGGAAATGTGGCGGGTGAAGAATCTTGGAGATAAGCCACGCCATACTTGGAAGGAAGCGGTAGTAAGGTGGCTAGACGAACAAAGCCATAAAAAAAGCTTGGCAACCGACAAAGAACGCCTAAGATGGCTAGATCAGCATTTGTCGAAAATGGCTTTAACCGATATTGACAAAAAGAAGTTGGCTTTTATTCGAGATGCAAAAAAAGCCGAAGGCGCAGCAAATGCAACGGTAAACAGACACCTTGCGGTTATTAGTGGAATACTAAACAAAGCTTGCAAAGAATGGGATTGGATTGACACTGTTCCGTCCATAAAAATGCTACCTGAACCATCAGGCCGAATCCGTTGGATAACACCGGAAGAAGCTCAGAGGTTAATATCGGAATTGCCGCCGCACCTCGAGGCGATGGCCAGATTCGCATTAGCCACCGGACTTCGAGAAGCCAATGTCACAGGGCTGCTTTGGTCTCAACTGGATATGCAAAGACGATGCGCCTGGATTCATGCTGATCAAGCCAAAAGTAAAAAATCCTTTGTCGTGCCGCTGAATGATGACGCACTGGCAGTAAGTCGAGGGCAAATCGGAAAGCATCAAACGCATGTTTTTTGCTATGAGGGAAATCCTATTAAGAAAGCCAATACGAAAGCGTACAAAAACGCACTTGAACGGGCTGGAATTCAGGATTTTACTTGGCACGATTTACGGCACACATGGGCTAGTTGGCATGTCCAAAATGGTACACCAATTAATGTGCTGAAAGAACTTGGAGGATGGGCTGATTTGTCGATGGTGCTAAAATATGCACACCTATCTGGGGATCATCTGAATGCGTATGCGAGAAACTCGTCTTTTGTAAATATGCCTGTTGCGACAAATTTACTACACTCAAAAAAGGAAGCCTAATGAATTACAACTAACTTATTGATAATATTGGGGTGAACGACGGGGCTCGAACCCGCGACAACAGGAATCACAATCCTGCACTCTACCAACTGAGCTACGCTCACCATAAAAGGCGGGACACAAGAGATGGCGCGCTTGGCAGGACTCGAACCTGCGACCCCCAGCTTAGAAGGCTGGTGCTCTATCCGGTTGAGCTACAAGCGCAAAATGGTCGGAGTAGAGGGATTCGAACCCCCGACATTCTGCTCCCAAAGCAGACGCGCTACCAGGCTGCGCTATACTCCGACAATCTTCATTTAATGGCTTGCAATTTCTCAACCACCCTTGAAGAGCTGCATATTCTAGTCAGCTTTTAGCCCTTCGTCAACACTTAATTTAATCTTTTTAGCTCATTTTTCCTTTCGAGACCATTTGCCTGTTTAAAAAGTCTTGGGGTTAACTTTGAAGAAACCTATGTCACCGACCGCCACCGCATCAAAGCGTTGCGGTCATAACTTTTTGCTGGGCGCACCGTACCGGTGAATGGCAACACGAACAATTCAGGCCTACCAAAAGCATTTTCAGGCGGGTTTATCAAGGAATCGCTGAACGAATAGATTCCATTCACCCTTCGACAATCTCATCACGAACGCTTTAAGTCCTCGGTTTATATCACTTTTTCCTTAAGGAATCGCTGAACTAATCGTCTATTCCTAGCTTGACCGATAGGTTCCACATTTTTTAACAACGGACACCACTTGACCTACTGTTTCAGGCAGTTTGCCATGTTTTCCGCCCATTTTGGGCGGATTTGCCCCTAAGCGGCGGCCAATGGC
>Ga0247843_1009353_pt1 | contig 10936 bp, 16 predicted proteins | sample LaCruzMarch2017__FD_192420 | JGI IMG/M metagenome (GOLD analysis project Ga0247843, IMG submission 192420) | Freshwater microbial communities from meromictic Lake La Cruz, Castile-La Mancha, Spain - LaCruzMarch2017_8m | ecosystem: Environmental > Aquatic > Freshwater > Lake | place: Spain...
GTTATTTATTTTGTTATTTATTTTGTTATTTATTTTGTTATTTATTTTGTTATTTATTTTGTTATTTATTTTGTTATTTATATATAATATGTCTTCTAATTCTTATTGTGTGAAAAATAATTGTACTACTAATAATCATAATAACTATTTTAATTCCGGAGGAGCAATGTTAAAAAAAAAATATGCTCATAAATTTACTAAAGTCTCATCTAATAAACAATTTTCATTGAATGGTAATACTAATCATAGTTATATAGGCAATCCAAATAGTATAATCACTCACGACCCATTTAGTAGTGTTTCAGAAAATAGTTCTTATAGTCTTGGTAAAATTAGTGTAAGTGTAAAAAGTAGCAAAGGTTATTTAAATAGTAAATGTAGTGCTAATAATTCTGCTGCGTGCTATAAAAAAAATAATAGTGCTTTACTTGATATTAGTGGTTCACTAAATAAACATTTGAGGAGTGAAAATCGTGTTCAATCTCTTTATATTACTAATTTAAAATCGCAATGTAGTTTAATAACTAATTATGTTACAGAAATAAGTAATAATTTGAATAACGTAACTAGTAATACTAATACTAGTTGTGCTAAAAAAATAAATAGAAATTTGAGTTCTTCTTCTAGAATCGAGCGTTTAATTAATTGTAATAATATTGTTAAAACTAGTAATTTTTTTAATGGATTTACGCCTGATTATAGTTTATACTATAATGATAGTTCTCTTTATAAAAAAATAGCTGCTTGTAATTTACATAATCCACCAGATGCTAAAGTGATTGCGTGCTAATTATTTTTATTTTTATTTTTATTTTTTGTGTTTGTGTTTGTGTTTGTGTTTGTGTTTGTGTTTGTTTCTATTCTTTTAATAAAATTATTTCCGGCACTAATATGATTTATTGTTAATTCTTTTGGATTACAACTAATAAATGTATTGTCTTTATAACTGAATACAATACGTTTGATATTTAGTTCTAATATTGTGGTTAAACAATTTTGACATGGTGCTGAATCTTGTAGTTTTGAATTATTATCACAACGCACTACGTAAATAGTTGTTTTTTTATATAATTTTTTTATATTAATTAAATCTCTTGAATTTTCATGATTTGAAGATTTAATAACCGACTTTTATCGAATTACTTTGTTTTCCGTATGTATTTGTTCCACAAGTATGAAACATATTTCTCAATGAAGCAATTTCTGCGTGGCATGTGCAACTATTAGCAATAAAATTGTCTTTTGAATATGTTCTATAATGATTATGACCACGACCCATTATTTTTCCGTGTGCTACTGCTACTGCTCCATGCCTCATAAGAACAGGTGACTTTAATGCCTCAATAAAAGCGCTATTAATAAATGCTCCGTCGTTATTTGATAGTGAATGTGAATAAATCATTGCTGCTTAAAGTATAATGTTTTTATTTTATATCAATTTTACATTTTATTTATTTTTTATTATACTTAAAAAATAACTTAAAAAATAAATTAAAAAATAACTTAAAAAATTTAAAAATTTAAAAAAAAATTGATTATAATTTAAATATTTAAATTATAATTTATTATTGCTATGGGGTCTGTTATTTCGAATTTTATTTATTCGTATTTTATGCGTAATCTTGAAACTAATGTTGTTGTAGATGATGCTGATATTGGAGATAATGCTATTGATGATTATTATAAGTTATATATGTATATTCACAATAGTGATGATGGGGATGTAAATTTTGATTTAAAAAATATGTATAAAGAATCTTCAAAAAAAAATAATGAACTAGTTGATAAATATTTAGAGTGTTGTAAAAAGGATTTTCATGTTTCTGCCAATACGGATGATATTACTTATTGCTATAATTCGGGGTTTGATTTATTTTGTCCGGCAACTATTGAGTGTACACATATTAATAAATACATGTTAGATCATAATATTGCTTGTTCTATGACTTATAAAGATAAACAAGTTGGATATTATTTGTATGTAAGATCTAGTACGCCTATTAAAACTCCTTTACGTCTTGCCAATAATGTTGGAATTATTGATTCTGGTTATAGGGGCAATATTAAAGGGTGTTTTGATATTATTGATACAAAAAGTAATTTTAATTTTGAAAAAGGAAATAGATATATGCAATTATGTCCACCTGACATTGGAAAACCAATGAAAGTTTTTATTGTAGATGCTTTTGATAATCTTGGTAAAAAAAATAATAGAAATTGTGATGGTTTTGGTTCTAGTGGAAATTAAATGAAAACATTAGGATATTAGAATATTAGAATATTAGAATATTAGAATTAATTTATATATTTTTTGTTATACTTATAAAAAATTGATTTGTATTAAGTATTTAATATGTTAAAGTCTACAAAAAATATATAAAGCGCTAATTAAAAATGTTCTGCAAAGTCTGCTTTGATGCCTCCAAGTCTGGATACAATACTCACAATGTTCGCGATTATGCGTCAAATGTTGTTTGTCCTTTGTTGTTGAACACAAAGTGTAATAATTGTGGTTATTTTGGGCATACAACTAAGTATTGTAAGATTGGTGGGTCTGTTAAGAAAGCAACACCAACATATACTAAGTCTGTAAATCTTGGAAATGTTGGAAATGTTGGAAATGTTGGTTGTGTGACCAAGAATATGTTTGCTGGTATGGTTTGCTCAGATGCTGAGGATGACGAGGAATATGATGAAAGTGTTATGGATTTTGAAAATGATCCAATTATTTGGGGTGTTGGACTGACATCTATGGTTGGCAAGAGGTGGGCAGATGTTGTTGGTTGCTGAATTTGTTTTGATGAGTGTGTTTTAAAAGATTAATATATATGTGTGAATATATATTAATTTTTTTATTATCCCTGACGGGACTCGAACCCGCAATTTCCAGATTAGAAGTCTGGCACGTTATCCAATTACGTCACAGGGACTTATAAAAAGTTAATAACACATATTATGTTATTACATAAATATGTGTTATAATCTTTAAATCCTTTTTTTTATTATTTTTTTATTATATATTTTTTATTATATATTTTTTATTATATTTTTTTATTTTTGATTTTAAATAATATGTAAGTTGTGTTACATATTATTTTTATTTTTATATTTAAATCGCTCCGTACTGGGATCGAACCAGTGACCTCACGGTTAACAGCCGTATGCTCTAACCAACTGAGCTAACAGAGCTAAGAAAAAAAAAATGCTGGGAGTGGGGTTCGAACCCACGCATCTTTCGATAGACGATCTTAAGTCGCCCCCCTTAGACCACTCGGGCATCCCAGCATAAAAATAGCTCTTGCCCAGATTCGAACTGGGGTTAGAGGATTCAAAGTCCTCGGTGATGACCAACTACACCACAAGAGCTAAAAAAAAAGAAATGCTCCCAGGCAGGTTCGAACTGCCGACCTTTGGCTCATAAGACCAACGCTCTGACCAACTGAGCTATGAGAGCAGGATTAAAAAAAGTTTTTTTTATTATTATTTTATTGCTATACTATATAACGTGATGTTTCTTTAAGTAGGTTTTATATATATTTTATTTTGTTTATTTTGTTTATTTTTGTTTATTTTGTTTATTTTTGTTTATTTTGTTTATTTTTGTCAAAAAAAATTGATTTGCTTATAAAACTTTTTTTTTGTGTTATTAGCAAAATGGAATCAATGCTTCTTAGTGTTTGGTTTATGTCAATGGTTGTATTGTTATTGTGTTCTAATGTTATTCCTGATGCTTTTAATATTGCTATTACTATATTTTATGTTCCGCTTGTGATTTTCGCATTTTATGTGTTGTTTTTGATTGTTCCTCGAGATATGTGGATGTTTATTGGTTTAATGTGCTTATTTCTTTATAATTTGTAAATTATAACAATAATTGTGATAAATTATTGTTATGATTAGCGTTATGATTATTGTAGGCTTAAAAAAAATTGATATGCTAATAACTAATATTTTTTTATGTTATCGAAACTATTATTATGAATGTTCAGGGTCTTTGGTTTATGTTGATCCTTATTTTGCTCTTGTTATCTTTGTGTCTTCCTGGTGCGTTTCTTGGGGCTATTCTTGTGTTTTATGTTCCGATTATTCTTGGTCTTCTTTATATGATTTGTCAGCTTATGGGTCCGCTTTGTTTTACTATGGTGGTAATATGTTTGGGATTGTTTCTTGTATAGGTTGTGAGGTTGATGGGGTCGGTTTGTTTAAAAAAAAATTGATACTATTTTTTTTTGATAAAGTATTGATTATTAAATATTAAATGATGAAATGTTTATTTGTGTTTGCTAATATTGTAGTGTTAGTATTGCTTATGGTTTTAGAAACATATAGTATTTATGATTATAGGACTTGCACAAATTATGATAACAGACCTTATTATAATGATTGTGTATTTATTTGCGACAGAGATTATTTATTAAGCAATTATGATTAATTTTATGACTATAAACCCATAACCCTACGTGATTTGGAATATATTCTAAATATGTAAATTGGTGTTGCGTTAATAGTTCATGTATTGTGGCTTTATAATTTAATAAATATGGTTCGCCCGATAACATTAGTTTGGATGGTCTATAGTTTGGACTAATGTCTACTATTATTATGTCATGTTTTGATATTTTTTTTGCGTTTTTTATTATTTTATGGTGCGCGTAATTGGGCATTTCATGGAAAGCAAACATTATTGTTGATGTGTCAAATTCGTCTTCATGACCGTAGTTTTCCGCGTTGCCTATTATAAATTGTGCGTGTGGTTTGTTTGGTTTTGCTTTGCTTATCATTGCTTCACTAGTATCTATGCCTAATTGATTGGGTGCCGTAGACGTTCCAGTTCCGCAACATAGATCTATTAGTTTTGGTAATTTTTCATGCTTTTTATAAAAATCTTGGTTGTATTTTGAGAGAATTAATTGGCGTATATTTACCGAATTATAACATTTATTGTCTATCATTGTTGTTGCGTGCGGGGCCAATAATGCGTGAAGTTGCCCACCTAATCCTATGTTTCCAAAGTTATGAATACGTGAATCGTAATAATATTTTGTAGGTTTTATTGAGATTGTTGGATTAAATGTTAAAGTTAATAATACTAGTTTATACATTGTAACTAGTTTATACATTGTAACTAGTTTATACATTGTAATTAGTAATGTATTTTTATTTTTAAATAAAATACTAATTATTTTATTTTATTTTGAGAGATTGGCAATAGTTATATTAATTATTACAAATGTTTAGGGTTTGTATATAAAATTACTACATGATACATTGATTTATTCTTCTTTTTTATATATTCTGTGAGAGGTTCTTCGGTAATTGATTGAAATCTATATTTTAAAATTGGTTCATAGTGTTCAGTTATAGCGTTTGTGTTTATTTTTATTAAATGTATAAAAGTATCTTTTATAGAACTAAAACCCAAAGTTTGCATAGCTTTAATAAAAGTTGTTAAATCTATAACAGATTCATTATTACATTTACAGATAAATTCTAATGATTTTGTTGTAAATATTTGATTGCTTTTTGTCTTTACACTTTTATATAATATTAATGCTTTTTCGATGTAGTCTGTAGCATTTATTAAATTTTCAAAGTTCAGTTTGTTATAATTTTTTATAGAAATTTTTTTATTATTATAAGACAGTTCTTCTTTCGAAGTACAAGATATTTTAATTATATAATTATTCATAATATTATGGTATAATATTATGTCTTTAAAACATATATACAATGTTATGTAATAAGAGTAGGTTTTTATTTTTATTGAAAAATAACTAATTCTTTTACAATATGGCAAATGAGAGGGGGTGGTACAGCATTGCCGATTTGTTTGACTTGTTCTTTTTTATTTCCATATATTTGGAAAGTACTTGGAAATCCTTGTATTTGTTTTAATTCATCTGGCAGCAAGCATCTGATAAAATAACCGCGCTGATTTTTTAAGGGAACAAATAATCGAGGTTGGTGATCATAACTACAAATGATTGTTTTACAAGGGTTTAATATGTTAATAATTTCTGCGTGAATTGGAGAATCACGTTTGCCAAATGATAATAAATTTTTGAATACTTTGCCTTTATATTCTGTGTTATGTGCTTTGGCCTTTAAATTTAAATATGGGTGAATGTTTTTTGTGTCTTCGTCTTCATTATTGTTTAAGTCTGTAATAATACATTGCTCTGGAATTGATGTCATGTCAAAATCCTCTGGTAGGACTTTGATTGCTCCTGTCATGTTAAATTTTACTATGTTTTTAAGGTTTGGTAAATTTGTTTTGCCATTATTAAATGGTTTTGGAAAACTGTAAATTTTGTTTAAGTCATTTCTTAGGCCTACATATACTAATCGTTTTCTTAATTGTGGGATTCCATATTGGACTACATGAATGACTTTATGACTAATAGTATAACCTAGTGCTTCAAATTCTTTAATAATTACATCCATAAATAATTGTCCGTCTGTGGTTTTGCGTGTTAATAGACCATCCACGTTTTCACCTATTAAATATTTTGGAGAGATTAACCTTACCGCGCGCGCGAACTCTCTAAATAGCGTGTTTCTAGGATCGTCTGGTAGTTTTTTTCCGCCATTACTAAATCCTTGACACGGATGTCCAGCAAATATTAAATCGATTGTTCCTTTATATTTTTCGAATAGCGCGTCTTTTATTAGCATAATATTTGTTTGGTCTTGTTTTCTTTTATTAGTAATATCCTCTATTAATGCTGACTCGGGAAAATTTAGGAGGTGACTTTGTATTGCTGTGCTAGAAAACTCGCAAAATGCTTGAACGTTTAGGCCCGCATTAATCATACCTAGCGTATCGCCACCCATTCCCGAAAATAAACTTAACGCATTTAACTGTGTCATAATATTAACATTTGATTTTTTATATTTAAATGTTAATATTATCAAATTTTTATTTGTGGGTTATGGGGGGCTGGGACTGATTTATTGATTATTGATTATTGATTTTATTTTTATAATATTTTTATATATAATATGGTATTACATAAATCTTTAAAACAAACGCACACTTATAAGTTAAGGAAGTTAAGGAGCAAAAGTAATCGAAGAATGGGGCGCGGCAAAGAATCGTCGAGTTATAGAATACCTTTTGCGATGTCTTTGCCAAAATTAAGTAATTTTACTAGGAAAAAGGAGGTGCCACCAGTAGTAGAAATAGTATCGATGCCTGTGTCGTCTCTCAAGAAAGGCAAGTCTCGCATCAAGAAGAAGGTTGTGCTTGATCCAGAAAGCAAAGCTTGGCAAAATATATGTCATCCAAATAAAAAAGTCGTATTTACTAAGGGGAATGTTCCTTCGTTAGAATATTTAGATAATATAGATATAGAAGGTAGTTTAGGTTGTAGTATGAAGACATTTCCAAAATATGAAAATGGTAAGTATTGTTGTATGTCCGAACCTGCTTCAAAACAAGAGCACCTAGACTTTATTAACTCGTTGTTAGAAGCAGCAATGAATAATGTAAGTGATACTGCTTTTATCAAACAACGGACTAATATATATTTATTACTTAGGTCGCGGAATTGGTTGCTACGTAATAATAAATTAATTGATACTTTGGAAGTTATAGAACCTTATACAAATATAACTGATTGGTTCAGACAAACCGAAGAACGAGTTGGTAATGAAATTAGTAGAAGTAGGCCAGATATATCAATAGATGACGATCCTATTCATATGCGTTTTCAAGATGAAGTTGCTCGTAATAAAATAAAGAATAACGACTATATGTTAGAACTGAAGACTTTAAGAGAGAAAAAAGAGAAGGCGAAGAAGACAAGACTTGGTTTGTGGAAATCTAGGGCATCAACATTAGTAAATAAGGCGAAGACACTAATGAATAAACCTATGAAAATTGTTTCTGTTAAATAGTTATTTATTAATTTTTGTTTAAATTTTAGTAATTTATTTTTTTAAGTAGAGAGATTGGGTTATGGGGGGACTGGGACTGATATATTGAGGGATTTAAAGAGGGAAGGAAGAGGGAATGTGTACCCGCCAACCCCACCCACTCCCCACCCGTTCCCCATATATGCCCAATATTACTATAAATATTACAATCTAATCCGTCATAATAACTAGTTCCCATACAGCAAACCGGAATTCGGTGATAAAACCTTAAATCGGTAGCAAAAAATTACATATTAATCTCTCAAGTAGTCTTATTTAAAATTGATAACTTATTATTATTTTAAGTATTGAAGTCTAGAATGTCAAACGCTATTATGTCTTTGCTTATGCCAACTCCTTGTATTGATGTCGCCAATGATTACACCAAGTTTGCGGGCAAGTCGTGGCAAGAGAAGTTGGACACGTGTAACAAATGTGATTGTTGCGAACTCCATAATTTCCGAAAACCACATACACTTATACCTATTATTAAAGGTTATGATTACATTGACTTGTTGGATGACACAAAAGAATTATGGTATAAGGATTGTCGGTGTAAGTGTCGGTATTTGGCGCGGCGAATGTGCGAAGAGGACAACTGTGTGATTATGTGTGCGTCGCCTGATCCTTATGAGTTGCCATTGCCTCCTCGAAAATGGTTGAAAAGAGAGAATGTTGATGACTTAAGTCTTCTTGATCGGGCTACCGACGAGGCACTCGAACACTATTGGAAGGGACAAGTCAAAGCGTGTCAATATGCTATCTTTCATATATGTTAAATAGTTGTGTTGCTATGTGTTATGAAGCGTGTGTGTTTTTTTCTTTTAAAATAATAACTATTCTTCGTTCGTAAATTCTTTTTAGAGAGAAACTATATATTATAATAATATACTATATTATTAGTATGACACAGCGTGTTCTAATACTATGTCAAAGAAAATCAAGCACTCTTCCTCAAGACAAAGACAAGGTTGATAAAACAGTAGATTCTATTAATACTTATATGGGAGATAATCTAGGAGAAGTTGTAGATATTGAGTATTTAACTACACACGCCCACCATCCAGACCATAGTGTTGATGAAACAAATTACGATGCCGATTATAAATTTTCACTTAATAATAATCGTGAAGCAATAAATTTCGTCGCAAAGCACAAAGGAGTTTATGATGGCATTATTCTTAATACTTGTCCGCTTAATTACTTGAATTATACTATGATATATGCTCTATTAAAACCCGATGGTTTTTTATTACTAAAACTTTCGATGAAAACGATGTAACTGGAGAACTTGGTCTTGAAGAAATAGATATTTTACCCAGCACTTTGAAAACATTAAAGAAATACTTTATACATATTGCGCCTCATAATTATGGAAGTCATTTTTATATTAAGAGAGCACAAGCCGGGAAAAAACTATGCGAGGAAAAGTTAAAAGATCGAGAGTCAAAAGAAGAAGAGTTATAAATACGGTAAGGCGGGTTAATTAAAAATATTTTAGTTTTCTTAATAAAATTGAGTTTTTTAAAATAATTTACAAAATTTTTATAAATTATTTTATTTAATTTGAGAGATTTATGAATTTCTCTGAGAATCACTATTTATTTTCTAGTATTGGTGTTGATCAACAAATTACTGCGTCTATTGATCTATTTTATATTGGAACATTTATTGGATTAGCCGGGGGTTCTCTTTGTGCTTGTATTATTATTTATTTTAAATATAAAAAAAGGAAAATGGAGTTAGACTCGTTGCCTATTGAAGTCAGTCTTTAGAAGTCAATATAATTATACACTATATTTACTACTAGTGCGCCTAGTGCCGCGCTTAGAAAAGACATAATATTTACATTTTGTGTTTGTGTTTGTGTTTGTGTCTCTTTTCTCTCAACTACTTCCTCATTTTCTAGTACTGTTTTTACTAATTCACATAACAATATATCTATACTATCTCTTTGTTGATTTACTTTTAATTGTGCTTTTGACCATTCCCAATAAGGCGATTGACCCATTACTTCCAGTTTTTCATCTACAATAGAGCATAACTTATTATTTCCTCCCAATGAACTACAAACTATTGGTTGTGTTAAACTTTGATTTTGCCATTGATTTGCCAACATATTACATATTTCGTTATGTAATTTCTCATCGTTTATTAGTTTATTTCGTTCGTGAATTATATTTGCATCCAAGAATTTATATTTTAATAATACTTCTTTCATTAATAAGTTCATATTTGACATTTTATACACCTATTGTTTGTTTTATTATTATATTCTTTTTATACACTATTATTACTTTGTGTTGTAATCTTTTAGCGCCTTAGTTTAATTTCTTTTATTTTTTCTTTTTATACGTATTAACCTTTTTATGTCTTTATAGCAAACCGGAATTCGGTAGCATAACCTTTTATTGGTGATAATTTTTTATTGGTTATTTCTCTCATTACTTGTTACACTTATAAAAAATTGAATTGCTTTTTTTCTATTGCTACTTATGTTCTACACAAAAACTACTAATATAATGTCGATGACTATTGAGATGGTTGTTGCGCGCGTTGAGGCCCTCGAGAAGCAGATCGCTTCGATCCTTAAGCAAGAGACTGCGGATGCCGAACCTGTTAAGTCCAAAAAGTCCAAGAAGGATGACACCAAGTCTAAGAAGACCAAGAAGGCAAGCGACGAGTCTTCTTCTGATGATGAAGACAAGCCCAAGAAAAAGCGCGGAACCAGTGGCTACATTATGTTCTCCAAGTCTGTAAGGGATGAAATTATTACAAAACTCAGTGCTGGGGATGATAAACCCAAGAACACGGAAATTATGAAGCAACAAGCAGTTATGTGGGCACAAATTGGGGACGCTGAAAAGGCCGTTTGGAATGCCAAGGCTAAGGAAGCTAATGAAGCTACTGCTGTTGCGCAATAAGTTATTGTTTGATTATCAGCATGTTTAATATATTTTAAAAACCCCAAAAAAATATTTTTTTTTGAGAGATTATTTGGGGGGGGGGGGGGTTTTTT
>Ga0247843_1009354_pt1 | contig 10935 bp, 10 predicted proteins | sample LaCruzMarch2017__FD_192420 | JGI IMG/M metagenome (GOLD analysis project Ga0247843, IMG submission 192420) | Freshwater microbial communities from meromictic Lake La Cruz, Castile-La Mancha, Spain - LaCruzMarch2017_8m | ecosystem: Environmental > Aquatic > Freshwater > Lake | place: Spain...
ACACAGGTGAGCACAAAGTAACAGGTATTTTCGTCCGTGTGACATACAAAATTCCAGACTCTTGCGTGATGGCAAAGTAAAAGTGAATTTCATTTGGTGAGTAGATTTTACCTAATCACCCAAAAAAGAATCAAGTTGCAAATAATGCCTCACGAAAGAAAATGCACATGTAATATATAATAATGACACAATTACTTACAAAGCTTGGGATCCAAGCACCTTCTGGGAGGAATGGCATAGTCATAGTCGATGGGGCTAGCATCCATGTTGGCACCTGTTACATGACAAACGAATGGAGTCATATAAAAGTTCCGCGCTCCACTATTCTTGGGTAGCCAAAGCCATGCGCAAATGCATATGTTATTTGGACAAGCAGGTAGATTGGGTATATAAATTGGCTCTCGTTGACGTTTAACGCAGTCATGTATAACAGTGAATATAACCAAATCTTCTGGAAGTACCTCGGCAGCTCGATTCTTGTAAGCAATGGCCAAAGCACAACCAGCAGTATCATCACGAGTGTAGGCATGTATATTGTGTTTCCCACGAAGTGTATTACCTGGATCATCAAAGTCTTTACCCCACTCCTGTCGTGTGAGGACAATGTCAGGATTGGTTGGCGTATATCCCTTCCCAATGCCATAGGGTGGCGGCACTAGCTCGATACGACTGCTCATGACGATATGCGTTCGATTATTCGCGGGCAAGGCGAAGGATCCTTTAGCCTCGGATTGGCAGCTAATCTGTCCGTGCATCCACCACTCGGAGTATTGGGCATCCTCCATGATTGGCTTGGAGAGCCAGTTAATACCATCGTCGGCTGTGATGTTGCATGCGATTTGACTATTCATGTCAATGAAGGAAAAATGTCCACTCGCAACATTAAGCTGAGCAAGCAGAGTGACGACGACGATGACAAGGCTTGCTGGTGTCATCATGGTGTATCAAGGAGGCGTATGTTGACTACTTGCGATTGACACGCGAGAAATGATGGAGAGATTTGTGAAACTATGGACATATTGAGCCAGCGATTGGCATCATTATATACACACATTTATCAAAATCAAGAGTGTAGCAGTCCTGTCTAAAAATCAATACAGCGCAGATTTTTAACTGGGATACCCGAGCGAAAGGTTTTGATGGACCAAATGCCTTTTTGCTACATGCAAACTGGCTGTAACCTTGGACAAATTTTGTTCAAGGATGAAAATGGAAAGAGGAAAGGGCACACTACTTGTGCAGAGACTTTTTATTGGGGGTTACAAAATATATTTGAATACTTTGCTTACAGGAAATAGGATGAATCGGACCTAAAGTTCTTTCTCTAACTTATACCTAAGGGCTGTGTAATCTCTACCTTCATGTCTATTCGAGCCTCACACAAGAAGTAAGTACGCGTAGCTCATAGTTTGACTATATCGTGCGAGTCTCTCTCTCTCTCTCTATGTTGTCTATTTGAACTTATTTTTGATGGGTCTATCTCTAGCTGAAATATCTCGCGAGGGTATCCACAACACCAATCTCAACAGCCACTGGTACGAATGCCTTGGCAGTATCAACCACTCCTTTACGAATTTTCTTCGTCTTATTCGTCGTCGTTTTTGTTGCCGTCGCCTCGTTGACACGTGATGATGATGATGATGATGATGATGGAGGAGGAGTGCTTCCATCCATGTCATGTAGATCCATATCATGCAAACCCAATGCCCTTCCCGCATTATGCAAATGCATCAATACACCCGATCCGCCTGCTCCGCCAACTATTGCCTCCATGGCTTCACTCGTGACGATCCAATGGGGTGGTAATGTGGGTAACGGGATTGAGGATAGTAGGTCACGTACGGCATCTGGAAAATGATCATGATGATGCGCAGTTCGTCGTGTAAGTGCTCTTGATAATGGATCCTCCTCCTCCTCCTCCTCCTCGTCATGATCTTCTTCAGTGACTTGTTCAATAATGTTATTGCTGTACTCGCTGTTGAATATGTCGTTGTCGTTGCCTTTCATGATATTATCAAAGTAACGATCAAGCCCCTCGATGGTATCTTCTACATCATCGGCGGAGCTTCTGTAATCCAACGATGATCGTCGTCGTTGTCGCCGGGCGCGAGACGGTAAAAACAGCGACGATGATGATGGCGAGTTGGTCGTGGAGATCATGCCATCGTGCGACGACAACGGACTGAAAGAAAACGCCGATGTTGAGTCGACGATGGCAGCCACGACGAGTGACTGCAGGATACTGCGACGAGCGCGACTGAGATTATGTACCATCGTTCAAAATTCTTTTATACCTACTGGTTCGATCTTATGCGGTGATAATGTTGTTGTTAGATGTTGCGATGCCGTTATTATGACGAAAATGGAATACTAGCCGATGAGACTCCGCATCCGCGAACGGAACTTGGATGTCGTCGTCACATCATTGACGACGTGACTCGTGTGACGCTCTTGTGTGTGGATTTTGAGGGCTTGTCAATTCCTACGAGTCGGGTAACAACTGACCGCCGATTTTCTATCGATTTTCTGTCTTGATCACCGAAATTGCTCATGAACTCGCTGGGAACTTTGCGGTCAGCTGTTACCCGACTCGTAGTGTCCACTCCGATTTGTTTTGAGGTTCACCTACCTATCTTACGTAAAAAACAGAAAGGACTTTCCCGCTCACTTCTCAACTCCTCCTCCTCTTTGAATGAGAAATAAACGCCCTCGAGCAACTAGCGGCGGCGAAGAAGCAGTGTCTGCTGCCGCCGCATCGTCATCATCTTCCGCTAACAATGAAACTGCCGCTGACGTCTTGGATCCCATTTCTCCGTCAGTGCTCACGCGCGAGGAGGGACTGCAAAGTACATACCGCGCGGCAAGGCCATTCCCACACTGCGTTATACGTGACTTTTGTAAGCCTGGTTTTCTGGGTGAGTTTGGCTCTTTATTGAATATGCAATTGTAATGTATCCGAAACGTCTTTGGGCATTGGTGGATTTTTCAAATGTGCTAATTATTCGACTCTGTTACACTCCCTCCTCCTCTCAACGTGTACATATTATATACACTCCGTAAAACAAACAGAGGGCGTACTAACTGAATTGAAACACAATACCAAGGTCAAATTTAAAGAAACCGATCTCTTTCGTGTCTATCAGAGCATTGATCTGGTAAGTGTGTGTAAGTCCCCCCCGGCGTTTGTGTGTTGTTAATATTATGTCGTGCATGACTCATAAATCTTTCACAATTATCTAATGCACTTGATTCGTCTTCCTTCGATTCGAATACTAATACACACGCACGCATATATATTGTAAAGGGGAATTTAGAGCATGGCAATGATCTCGCGAATAATATGCCATCATTAATGAAATTAAAAGATGCGATATATTCATCGGAATGTCGGGCATTCATGGAACGTATATCTGGATTAGAAGCGGGTACGCTTACCAACGAAGTAGATTGTGCCGCCAATTGTCATGCCAAGGGTTGTCACTTGTTATGTCATGATGATGTTATCGGTACACGTAAAATATCGTACATTATATACTTGACGGATGAAATGCCAAAATGGAAGGATGAGGATGGTGGTCGACTTGAATTATATGATGCAATAGTGCCAACGACGGAGAAGAGGAAGAAAAAGGACGAATCAACCGACGACGGAGACGATGGAAGTGGAGGAAAGGTTGTTAGCAATAATGACGATGGTACATCACGTCGTGTTCCCGCGGCTATCCCATGTAAAACAATACTCCCAGAATTTAACACAATGGCATACTTTGCAGTGGAGCCAGGTGTATCATTCCATTCAGTACAGGAGGTATTCGTGACTGATAGACCACGGCTGTCTATACAGGGATGGTATCATGCCAATGATACTCCATGTCGGATCGAGAATGCTACACTTCAACGATTAAAGACGAAGTCGAACGGTAGTGACGGTGTCGGGGGCGAGGATACAGAAGGCGTGTTTGAACCGCTGGTAACGACGGCTGCGCCGAGTGGGGAATGCGCAGCAGCATCGGCGGAAAGTAGCAATGGGAGTGGAAACCACATCGACAACATCGATTATGAGCTAAATGTAGTAGACCGATCATTCTTGGGCAAGTATATTAATTCCACATACCTAACAATTAAATCAATGAATGAGATACGCGATAGATTTGAGGAGGAATCGAGTGTAAAACTTCGACATTTCCTCACGGACGAATGGATTGCAGCAATAGACAATACATCCTCAAAGGATGATGCTAGAGATAAACTTGGGATGGATCGACCAGCGTTGGATTATCGTGTCGGTGTGACTGATACCAATCATTGGCGTCTAGTCGGGCCTGCACACAAGCAGAGGTTTTTAGAGTATAATGACAACAGCAACGGCGACGACAACATCGACGATAACAATGTGACAACTGGGAGCAGTCTAGGATATTTACGTTACACATTATTCCAATCAGCAGCATTCGGACGGTGGTTGGGGTATATTACAAGTCTTGGCACTCCCAAAGGTATACGTGGACGTATACGTCGCTTCCGTCCAGGACTTGACTATACCGTGGCACACTATGGAGTGCTAACGACACATTCTGTCCTGGATGCAACACTATGCTTTTGTGCTGGAGATGGTAAGCAGTGCGCCTATGAAGAGGAGACAGCTGACCTCCTTGGTTCAGATGAGGATGCGATTTGGGAGTCGGGTGATGTTGGCGGATTCGAATGCTACATTGCCGCAACCGAGGATGATGACAATGGTGGAGACAATGCTGCTGGACCAGATGCCGAGTATGATGAAGAGGATGATACGAAGTTGCTTAGCGTATCTGCAAGTAATAACACTTTGTCGCTAGTATATCGTGACCCAGGCACGATGCGATTTGTGAAGTATGTCGGTAGTGGTGCACCAAGCTCCCGATGGGATATTGCGCTGGAATACGAGGTGAATTCATTGGGAGACACAGATGACGAGCTAAGTGAGAATGGAATATCATAATTCAATTGAAGATAATAATTCTATTGATAATATGAGATCGCACATCTTATTTGCAATATTTATCGCAGATTTTATGAAGTTTACCATAGACTTTAGATAATCTCCTTTCAAGTAATGCTTTGTCATTTGCCAGCGCATTGATCGAACGATTCGCTTGTTCAAGTTCTTGCTCAAGCTCCTTAATCTTGGCTTTGCTCGAATGATTCACCTGTTCAAGCGACCGCTGAAGCTCGACATTCTCTTGATCACGTTGTTCATCTTGCTCACGTTGTTCGGCGGCAGCAGCAATGAGTCTCCTCTTTTGCTCACGTTCATCATCGGCGGCAGCAGCAATGAATCTCTGCTTCGCGTTATATTTTCTCTTCTTCTTCTTTTGATTTTTATTCAGCACTGTAGTTGCTGCCTTGGTCTCTGATTCAGCCATAGCCGACGAGGTGCTTTAATCGACGAAGGCCAATGCCGGATGGTGCTTTACTGTCCTTCTACGGCAATTCGATTTTAAAAATCTCTCCTTGGTCTCCTTCCTCTTGTTTGTAAGTGCTCTGATAATCATGAAGAAAATTTTATTATTATCGTGCATCTATTTCGTTTGATCATTCACTTCCCTCTCAATGAAGGTCAGTCAGTCAGTCACGTAGTAGTCCCATTTTCTCTTGTGGAATACTCGGAAGATTTGCTCCAAAATATCAAGTCTCCATTTTTTGAATAACATTGCATGTGAGGCTGCAGAGTGCTTGACCCATCCTCCTCGTCGATTCTTAATTGTTCAATTTGCATACACAGTGCCTCAATAACATCATCAAGTGGTCCCTTGGGCTGTGCATCTTTTGCGTTCTTTTTATCCACCGCAGGTGGCTCAACGGTTACTATTGAATCATCAACGTTGTACACCTCAGCAGTAGATCCTTCGTCGATGTCTTCTCTTGCTGTTACTCTCACCAATAAGTGTTTCATTGCTTCATAGCTCAGTAGTAATTCATTACTACGATCGTACGGTATCCTTCGTACACCATCCTCCATTGACCCCTCCCCCGCCCCCTGATGTTTAACTTCCTCCTCCTCCCAATACGATGATGTCAATTCATCTCCTCCAGCCTCTCCATTAACAGCACAACCACCCAGCATTAAATCCTTACTATTGCCTCGCCATTCACGTATGTTCCGTTCCGCCTCCTCTCTCCGCACTCGTTGTTCATTTACAACACTCCGATACAGTGATCGTAATTGCAATGCCTCCTCACCACAATACTTTACATTGTGTAATGCATCCAACGCATCGAGCCGAGAGACTTTTTCGTGATATGTTTTATTACGTAAACGTTCTGCCTCGGATTCAGGCGTGATTATGGCAATTATGTTACTGTTACTATTTGCAGCATTATTTGCATCAGTGCAAGAAGACGAAGACGATGAGGAAGACGACGAGGCGACAAAAAATGTATTGGCTGTGACACGACCATACTGGCGCAATGCCTCGAGCTCATCCGTTAGGCGGCCGCCCATTACATAGATCAACTGTCCTATTTCCCGATCCAAGCCTTCTTGTCGGATTGAAAGAAAAAACGCCTAGCCTGTGGACTTTGTTCGTGCACGCACGGACTAGACTCGTTCTGGACCCCTTTGCTTCGTGGACCCCTTTGCTTCGTGAACCCCTTTGCTTCGTGGACCCTCAGTCATTTCGACATAACATGCTCCCATAAATTGTTTGAGCACCACTCCATCATATTGATATCCTTCGCCTCTCTTTTGTAAATCAAACACCATGAAGTTAAGCTTTGGACTTCTTACACTCATCGCTGGCATTTGTCTTCCTCAGTCTTGCTGCCTTGCAACAGCCTCTGACTCTAACATTGCAGACATTCCCGGCAATGAAAACGCGAGGTTAAGCTGGACCGAAGACACTACGCCAATATTGGTAGGCGGAAAGAATTTCAGCATGATGCATAGCAATAATGGCACATCAAATGATCAGAATATTAACCCTATGATTGTTGGAGGGGAGGATGCTGGTAAAGGAGAGTTCAAGGTAAGAACTGGGTCATCATGATTATTGTGTTGATCTATATGACAAATCATCAAACACTCGTATATTCATCCACCGATTCTCATGGTCTTATTGTTTCATATCTTTCATTATTTTTGAATAGTTCTTTGCCTGGCTAGGTGGATGCGGCGCCTCACTCGTGGCACCCAATGTAGTCCTCAGCGCAGCCCACTGCTACGATAATGAGACGGATATTGTCACACTCGGCATGCACAAAATCAATTTGGCAACGGGGGAATCTGCCGAGTTTTACAACATTGAGCACATCCCCATTGCTGAAACGATTAGTCATCCAGATTATAATGACACTACTTTGAATAATGACTATTGGATGATCCGTCTACAGTGGGCCTCAACATTGTATTCTGGTAATGCAATCGCGCTTGATACTTTGTCGGATGATTTGGTGCTCACCAGTGGACGTGAGCTGGTTGTTATGGGATTTGGTACGTTGGCAACAGAAGGGTCATACCCAAATACTATGCAGAAGGTGGTTGTGAATATGTATCCAATGTCGACTGTGTGTCGCCCAACACCGGATATGATCCCTCTGATATCACATCAGCCATGCTCTGTGCTGCACTCCCAGGAAAGGATTCTTGCCAGGTAAGCTGTTGGTCCTCATCTCATGTTGATCAAGCCAAACAGATCAACATAAATAATATCTAACTGTTTGATTTCTATCGCACAACTACTAGGGTGATTCTGGCGGACCCCTTGTTGATGTGTTAACTGGAAAGCAAGTAGGCGTTGTTAGCTGGGATTACGGCTGCGCAGACAGTAGCTATCCTGGTGGTAAGGTCAATTTTGAATACAGAGTTCAATCTAGTTCGGAGGCATATTACAGTTCCAGCAAACTCACGGCATTTTGCTTCCGTTTTCATCTTATTAGTCAACGCACGCGTGGCGAGTGACGCCTACACTAACTTTATCATTCCGCACATCACCAAGTGGAGTAATCCAACAACTCGCCCTTCCAACTCCTGGGTAAAGCGTCTCACCACTACTACATCAGAGTTCAAACTCGGATGTACCGATGAGGGAGGTTTTTATAATTCGCCAACTACAATCTACAATTGTATGTGGTACGCGGGGACTGGCACTGGCACCTCAACGCGATGCTCCCAATACGGGAATTATACTCACGCAGGGGTAACAGCCAACATGGCCTGCTGTGCCTGTGGTGGTGGAGATCATGCTCCTACCAAGGCTCCAACCGAGGCCAAGTCGACCAAAGCCCCAAAGGCTCCAACCAAGGCCAAGTCGACCAAAACCCCAAAGGCAACCAATCAACCAACAGTTTCCAAGGCGGCAAAGGCAAACGCGGCCAAAGGAAAAGTATTCACTCGTTAGGTGCATATTTGGTTAAACATGATGTAGTTTAGTATATTGTCTTGAAATATATGTGTATGTTGTGGAAGATGAAAAGATGGCTGGACTGTTTAGTTGGGTGGGATAAGTAGGTTTGTGTACAGGTTCGTTGTACGAATCTTTCTACAGCATGGCGGTGTGATGGGGATGGAGACTGGTATGAAGAGAATGATGATCCAGGTTGTCCTTGGCAATACATTGTATTGTCTACTCAAGAAGTTGTCTAAAGAGTAAATAGGTCTAGTGTAAAGAATCATGTTGTTTGGATTTCATTGTTAAATAGTATTTAGTAGCTTGTATTATTAATTGATAATCTCAATCCCCCTCCTCTACTCGCTTACTTGTCTATCAATTAATACGTTTCATATCCCGCAGGACTTACACGCCTTATCAAGCTCCTCAACCTCTTCGTCACTTAAATCCCACCCCAAACACCCCAACACCTCATTTGCCATCTTTACATTTGTTACTGAAACAAGTGGAACAGCACCCTTGGCACGGACATAATTAATTGCTATCTGTGTCGTTGTTACATCACGATTAATCTTTGGTCCACCACCCCCTCCTCCTCCTCCTCCTCCCTTATCATTCATCTTCATTATTGTATTACCAATACGACGATTAATCTTCTCGCGTAAACTCTCCTGCGTTCGGAATAATACATCTAGCTTTTCTAATTTACGTACCGAATACGGGCCCAAATCACCCTCCTTCATTGATACCTCCCCTCCCGTGGGATTGGTACTAGTATACCGTCCAGTTGCCAATCCATCATCTAATACATTCGTGCATAATGGCGTAATGCCCAACTTTTTACATGCCATTATCAGTCCCATGTATTTACGATCGGTTATGCTAAAATCGAACTCATTCGTTGATATGTATTCCCCCCCTTTCAATTTTAGTAACCTTTGTAATTCAACTAACCGATTTACGTTGTGAAAGTTCACACAACCGACATATCGCGAATGATCGTCGGATATAACATCTAACATGCCATCGGCTAATGAATTCATTGAGTAGAAGAATGATGGACCTGGATTAGCAATTCGATAGAGCGATAATGATGATATGCCCAATTCTTCGCATGATTTTTCCGCTCCCGATACAATAGACGAGGCAAAACCGCGTCGTCGTAATATTGGTAATAATGTTCGTGCAGTAAAGGCATACTTCCATACATTAGGGAATGTCGATGCCATTATTGGTTTTTGTACGTCAACATTATTATTGTTGGTACGAATATCACAACTACTATGGACTTCGTTTAGTAGAACATTGGCAATGGGTGGGTATGACATGGACGTTTCAATAAAGGATATACCATTCCGTTGTAACTTTGTATATGCTTTCTAGAGGAGTGTCATAATATATATATCGTGCGATGTATTGTATGTGTGTTTAGAGAGAGAGAGAGAGAGAGAGAGAGAGATGTTGTTAGTATGAAAGTTTGTGACACGATTCTCAAATTCGATGAATGAGTTGGATGGGTGATGTGTGTGTGTGTGCTGACGAGCGAAAACAGGAACACTGACAATTACACATTATCCTGGTCATCATCCATCCTCTTCTTCTTTTTTTCATCATAATCATCATTTCTTCATCATCCTCGTCATCCTCGTCTTCTCTCACCTTGAGATCATTCTTATTGTACCGTCCCACCGCCCGATCCTTCTTCTTTAATTTTTTTTTACCATCCACATAACCCAATTTGACATCCCCCCAATGCCGTGTAGTAATACCAATACGATTGGGTATATGTAACTCATTCTCATCATTATAGTCGGTCGTCCAATCGATGAATATGTCGTTGTTGTCTTCTTCTTCTTCGTCTTCCGTTGTTGCATTATTATTGCCGTTGGTGTCATTCTCATCATTGGAGGATGTTTTCTTCGGACCACCGACATTGTTGTTTTTATTGCTACTGCCGTTTGAAGAAGTCGTATCGGCACCATAATTGCCACTGCTCAATCCACGTTGTTGATTATTATTCGCCATTCGCTTGGTTTTGAATTCCGGCATTGCAAACAAATCCTCCTCCTCCTCCCGATCTTCCTTCTTCTCCTGCAGCCGCTGTAATAATTGTTGTAATTCGTCCCGACTAATATCGTCGTCGTTATTATCATCATCGCCATTGGGCGCGAGCGGCAATCGCGGCTCGTCGTCGTTGGGCTTGATATTGGCGAGCCTGGCGCGCTTGATGGCCTCTCGCTTCGAGGTCAGGTTGTCCAATTCGCTCCTTCGTTTGTTCTTGCCATACTCGCTCGAATCGTCCGTCGGGCCCAAATTTAATGCCGTCGTTCTCGTCGTCGTCGGACCACTATAATTTAACACGACCCTCGATGTCGTTTGGAGCGCGGACACCGCCGTGGACGAAATACTACTCGGGGAGTCATTCCTTTCGACGATTGTGAGGCCGAGGACGACGAATAGAACGACAAACATAACAGCAGCAGCGAACGCATCAGAGGTGGAGGAGGAGAACAGCGTTGCGTCGGCGCGACGACCGCCATGACCACGACGACGGCCTCCCCGCCTACTT
>Ga0247843_1009356_pt1 | contig 10933 bp, 7 predicted proteins | sample LaCruzMarch2017__FD_192420 | JGI IMG/M metagenome (GOLD analysis project Ga0247843, IMG submission 192420) | Freshwater microbial communities from meromictic Lake La Cruz, Castile-La Mancha, Spain - LaCruzMarch2017_8m | ecosystem: Environmental > Aquatic > Freshwater > Lake | place: Spain...
CTCCGCCGGACCTTCCCAGCGCGGGAGAACAGCCCGTCCTTGCCAAGGAGATCGGATTCGCCTATCAAATGTCTGTCAGCCAGACCGACGGAATTCTAACATTCTAACGGAAAGAAAATTCCCCCCGTTCGCAAGCCGGGTGGCAACTGGGAAAGCGTCGGCGCGGGAGAAAGTGGGGAGGAGGTGGCGAAAGAGCGCAAACCCATCGAGGTGAAATTTCCGGCAGTGTTGGAGGTGGAGGCTTTCCGCTTTGTAATCGAGAGCGATTGGTCCGGCGGCGGATTTGGAACGGGTGGTGAGATCGAGCCAATCGGTTTGAAATTACCGGCAAAGGGTGTGCCCGTGATTGCGGATTCCCGGGCCTGGCTGGAGATTCCCGCACCATTGATGGATCAACTGACGGGCAAGACTTTCGCTTTGAGAGTTCGGATCGGCGATGGCTCGGACGTGGTCGTGGGGACTCCTCGATTCAGCCGCGTGCACGAGTTACCGAGTTCGAAGCTCTATGGTCGGTCAAATGGTGGCACTGGACCGGATAAATTGGGAGCCGGTTTGCTTGGGTTCGACGCCCTGACCGAACATGGACAGTCCGTTCTGACGGTGATGGAGGTCCGCAAGGGAGGTCCGGCTTCGAAGGCCAAGCTTAAGCCGGGTGATGCGATTCTTGCGGTCGCGGGCAAACCGCTGGCAATCAATGATCTGGAGCCGGGCTGGGAGTGGTTCCATCGCAGCCATGAGGCACTCATCGGGCGGGTGACCGAGGTCGCACTCAAAGCGGGCCAGAAATCGCTGTTCCTCACGGTGCTGCGGAATGGCAAGCCGCTTGACGTCGCGCTGGAGCTACCCCGTTCCAATTCGTTCGGCACGATGGATCCGGCCGACGATCCCGAGGCGGCTGCGATGCTGAAGGATCTCATCGGCTTTCTGGAGAGGTCGCAGCGCGAGGATGGCTCATGGTCGGGCGACATCATTCGTACGACGTTCTCATCGCTGGCACTGCTGGCCACCGGCGAGAAGAGATACGAAAGCCGGGTAAAGAAGGCGGTTGAATGGTCGCTCGCGAAGTATCCGGAGCCAGCGGCCTACGGGAATCTCGGCTTCTGGTCTGGTGCCTATGCGGGCATCCTTTACAGCGAGTGGCATCTGAGAACCGGGGACCGCCAGGTTCTGAAGCAGTTGGACGCTCTCCGCGATTGGGCGGTCAATGGCACTCACGAATCCGCTTGGGGTGTGCCGGCGCTTGGCCACGGGCCCGATGGCTTGCCTTATGAGAAGAAAGCGCTCGTCGCTCCGGCCTGCCATCTACTCGTCTTTGAAGCCCTTGCCCAGCGTTGCGGCATGAAGTCCGGCATCTGGGAGAAGATCATGCCCTACATGGAAATGGCCTGGTCCGATCCGAAGGATGGGGGGCATGGATCTCTTGGCTACAACCGTTCCTACAAGGACACCGGTGAGTTCTGGTCGCGTAGCGGCTTGTTCGCGATGGCGGCTCACCTTCGGGGTGAACGGAACGACATGCGGGATGCGATGACCGGCTTCATGCGAGGGCATCATCCTTGGATTCGCAATAGCCATGCCTACGGCGAGCCGGGCGGATCATGGGGTCTGTTAGGATTGAACCTCGCTGCTCCCGATGCCTATCGTGAGGTCATCCGCGAATACGGCTGTTGGTTCTCGCTCGCTTGGGAACCGGGCTATGGACTCCGCTTCACGACTCCCCACATGGGTGCGCCCTACATGGGTGAGGATGATCTGATCAATGCGACCTATGCCTTGGTGTTGCAAAGCCCCCGCCGGAACCTCCACCTGACGGGGCTGAGCAAAGATACCAAGGCCCGTTAATCCCCTTTTACCCATGCGTTTTCACCTCCTTTTGCTGGCCCTTGTTCCCTGTGCGGTTGCCGCGGTGCCGCTTCCGAAAGACGAGGCGGCCTTGGAGATTCGAACCGAGGACGAGGCCGTCCGCCGCGACTGGGCCTTGAACGAACTCGAACGGGTGCTCGGCGAGAAAGAGTGGAACTCGCTGATTTCCGCGGCCCGGGCGAAATTTCACCGCGAGCTTCAATGCGGTCTTCTCTCGGAGTTGATGTTCTCCGGCCCGGTGCCCGAGGACGCGGCCAAGATGCTACGGATCGCCGAGCAATTGTGGAACTTCGACCGTGCGGGCCTCGCGAATCGTCACGAGCTCACGACGGCCGCCGCTGTCGCCTTGATGTATGCGCAAAAAGACTGGCCCGAGGATCAGGCGGAAGCGCGATACCGCTACTTCCGCGATTCCCGGAAATCGGGGAAGCTGCACCCTTCCTTCGACATGCTTTCGACTTGGGAGAAGCGCTTCGTGGTTTCTGCAGGTAGCAATGGCGCGTGGTCCGGCGAAGGTGGCTGGGGGGAAGATTCGCTGGTCTGGCTGCGCGACCACGTGAAATTGCCGGTAAAGGAGTACATCGGCGCTTGCTGGCAGGCACCCTATCGCCTTGAGAACGTGTTCGGGGACTCGATTCACGGCAGCAGCTACTACGCGCCTTTTGACAAGATGGTCCACGCCGAGCGGGTGCGTTTTGTCGGCGGCGTCTGCGGTTCGCTTTCCCACTACGGAGCGACCGCAGCCCGGGCGAATGGCATCCCGGCGATCACCATGGGTGAGCCCGGTCACTGTGCCTACGCCGTGCGGACCGCTCGCGGTGAGTGGACGCCCGCCTATTCGCTATCTTGGGAGCGTGGATTGCACACGTCGCTGTGGGGTCGAACTTGGACTCAACTCGTGCTGCAGGAAAAAGTGCTCGGCGAGAAGTACGCCGCGGATCGTAGTTCGTTGCATCTGTGGCAAGCGCGGGCCTTGAAGGACAAGAATCCGGACCTTGCGGACAAGGCCTATCTGCTGGCCCTGAAAGCGCAGCCGCTCGGTCATCCGGCTTGGCTGGAATATGCCGCCTGGCTCCACGACTCGCGGGAAATTGAGCCGCTGCAGTGGAAGAAATTCCACGACGAGGCTCTTGCCGCGCTGGCCGGCTATCCCGAAGCGGCTTGGGAGGTCATCCGCATCGTCGAGACGGCGGTCATGAAGGACGTGCCTGCCGAGGAGCGGATCCCGTTTCTTCTTTCGTTTCACAATGCCATCGCCGGCAAGGACGGCCCGGTGATGTGGGCGCTGCCAAGGGCTCTCGATGAACAGGCGACGCTGTTAAGCGACCCCGCCGCGGAACTCGAGTTCTTCGAGCAGGCTGTCGCGCTCCATGCCCGTTCAGGGAGCTGGTTGGCTCCGGTCGTCGCTTGGGGCAGCGAACGCTTCGGGAAAGACGGTGCGACCGCATGGTTCGAAGCCCTCGGCCGTGGTCTCTCGTCGGGGGGCGGTGCGGGGGAGTCCACCCGGGCGGCGCTCCGTCCCGCCATCCTTGCCGCTGCCGCGAGCGGCAATGTCGGAGCATTCCAGTCGTTGGCCAAGGCCGTCGCCACCGGGGACGGCGCGCAACTCCCGCCGATGGAGCCTTTTCCGGGCGAGTTGCTTTCCGCAGGCGGGCTGATCCGCCTTTCGACGACTTCCGGCTGGGACTCTCCGGAGAGCCATGCCGGAGTGTTAGAGCTCAAAGGTGGCCGCCTCCACACCGACGCGGAAGTCCGCCCCCATGTCATCGTGAGGCTCGCCAAACTGGGGGAGCTCTCCGGAATGGTGATCTGCGACACTTCCACCGGCTACAACGCGACCCGGATCGTCCCGCTCAAAGCCTCGGTTTCCGAAGACGGCCGGAACTGGCAGGAAGTCTTCCGCACCGACAAGGCGGGTGGTCCATGGCGCGTCGCACTCGATGGCAAGGCCCCGCGAGTGGCGTGGGTCAAGATCGAGCGCGATGACGACCGCCGGGAGGTCTTCCACCTGTCTGCGATCCATGTCTACGGCCGCAAGTTGCAATGACGGATCGCCCGGGCCGACCTTCATCTCCGTTTTGCTTTCCCGTGAAAATCATCTCCCTTTTCTTCCTCTGCCTTTCCCTGCTGGTCTCGGCTGCCGAGCGAGTGGCCGACTTCCCGTCGGCGCTGGAAAAGGCCAAAACCGGCGGCCAGGACATCGCGGTGCTCTTTCATGGTTCCGACTGGTGCCTGCCCGGCCGTAAGCTCGCAGGCCAGTGGCAGGCTGAGTCTTTCCTCCGGGCTGCCGGGAAGGATTTGCTGCTGTTAGAGATCGACCGGAAAGAGAGCCCCACGCCGGCAGACGAGGCGGTTGCCAAACTCAACGAGGCCTGTCCGGTCAGTCCCCGCAGCCTGCCCGCGCTCGCGCTCTTCGACCGCGATGGCCGCCTCATCGCCTTGCGCGAAGGCAGTCCGGAACTCGACTCGATCGGCCGCCCCGAACAGGCGATCCAGCGGGCGGTGGAGGTTCGCAAAAAGCGCGATGAATTTTGGAAGCGCGCCGAAGGAATGCGCGGTCCGCAGAAGGCCGGCGCTCTGGCAGCGGGGTTGGATCTGCTTTCATTCGGAGCCGGACCGAAAAATGTCTACCAACCGGTGATCGAAGAGATCCGCAAGGCCGACCCCGAAGATCGTTCCGGCTCGCTCGCCCGCTTTATCTTTCCGGGCCGCAAGCTGCTCGACCTGGCGCTTTCCGAAGCGGGAGCCGGAAGACATTCCGATGCCGACCAGGAGATCGCGATCTGGTTGAAGAAGCCTCAGCTCGCGAAGTCCCAGCGCCAGGAAGCACTCGCCGCCCGCTTTGCCCTTTATCAGCGCTGGCCCGAGAAGAAGGCGGAATTGCCTGCAGTCCTCAAGGAGATCGAACGCCTCGATCCGAAATCCGAACTAGGCCTTGCAGCCGCGTCCTATCTTGCGCTGCTTGCCAAGTCGGAATAACGATTCAGGGAAAAAGCTGCTTCTCGATCTTGGAAAGGAAGCGCTCTTCCTCCCAAGTGAGACCGTCCGCCGCAAGCACTTTCGAAAGGAGGGTGAGCGCCGTGGCGGATTCGCCCGACTGCTGGATCACGGCGATCCGCTCGACGAGGAATTGTTCGGCTTCGATCGCACAAGACGAGGCTTTCCGAGCCAGCCCGAAGGCGTTGAGAACACAAATCTCCCGCGGCTGCGGGGAATCCCAACCAAGCGATTCGAGCGCTGCGCTCAACACCTCGTCCTCTGCCAGCGACAAGCGGTCGTCTTGGTAAAGCGCGAGAAAAAGCAGTTCGATGATGGCCTTGCGGGAGTCCTGATTCACGGCGCGGGGAATATCAAAAGGGCGCCAATTGACAACCCGATTTCCTTGGCGGGGCGGTGACCTCCAAAGAAGATGAGCCAATCTTAACAAATTTTTCATCAACAAGAGATCGACATCGAAGCTCTGGCACACTCAACATCACCACGATGAAACCACTGATCGCAGTCATTTTCGCGCTAATGGTGCTACCCTCCCAGGCGGCCAAGAAAGATAAAGAGGATGAAAAGTCCAAGTCCCTCGACGAGATGCTCTTTGACGAGGGTCTCTGGTCGAAGTCGCTGGAAGACTTGAAAGGTCCTGAGCCAGAGGTGGACGAGGACGAGGAAGAGCTCCGCAAAAAGCTCAAGGAGAAGGGCATCGAAATGGGCAAGAGTGAGGTCGAAGGCTTCGCTTGGCTCTCGTCGGCGAAAGACGGTCTGCGCGCCGACCCGGAAGAGTTTGAGCTGCTGGGGAAGGAAGTCGGCGAGGTGGTGATCCGCGGCCGGGAGGGCAAGGCCACCGAAGCCACGGTTTCAATTTTCAACCGCGGCGATGACGGCGAGGTGCCGTTCGACACCTTCAACGAGAAGATGGCGGATTGGAAAACTCTGATCGATGAGAAGATGGCCGTCCGCGGCGAGGTGCGGAACCAGAAGGGAGCGGTGGCGCTCGAAGGCTTCATGTGGAAAAAGGGGGACACGGCGGTTTTGCTCGAAGGCAGCATTAACAAGTCGGAGCGGCGCGCTGAGTTCATCCGCCTGCGCTTCGCTTCCATCGCCGCCGCAAAGAACACCCCGCGGACCATGGCTCGCCGCGGATCTTTTGCGGAAAACGTGAAAAAGGACGACAAGGGATTCACCTGGATCGATAGCGTTCCGATGGTCGATCAGGGCCAGAAAGGCTACTGCGTGGTGGCCTCGATCGAACGCGTCGCCCGCTATTTTGGCGCGGAGATGGACCAGCACGAGATGGCCCAGCTCGCAAATAGCGACGAGGACGGTACCAATGGCGACGAAATGGAGAAGGCCTTCCAGAAGGTCACCGGGAAGATCCACCTGCGGACGCTCAAGCACATCGAGTTCAGCGAGCGGCAGATGGAGAAGGACATTCGCAGCTACAACTCGGCCGCGAAGAAGGCGGGCGTGAAGACCTTTGACCTCGACCCCGATGAATGGATCATCGATCCCCGCCATTTCTGGTCGGTCGCTCATAAGGAGACCTTCCGCGACATGAAGCGGACTCAAGGCAGTTACGCCCACTTCAACCGGAAGATCAAAGAGTATATCGACCAAGGCATCCCGCTGGCTTGGACTCTCTATCTCGGCATGTTCAAGGAAGAGGGCACACCGCAATCCTACGGCGGCCACATGCGTCTGATCATCGGCTACAATCCGACCACCGAGGAAATCTACTACACCGACTCCTGGGGAGACGGCCACGAGAAGAAGAAAATGCGTGCCGACGAAGCCTATTGCATGACCATGGCGCTCTACTCAATGGTGCCGAACAAGTAAATCCGGCGAGCTTCCAAAAGCGCCGCTCCTGACCGGGAGCGGCGCTTTTTTGTGGCTCAGCTCAGGCGCGCCGCGAGGAGCTCCCGCTGGAACACGAGTTCTTTCGGCAGGTAGTCGTAGAGATTCAAGAACAGCTCGCCCTGCGAGAGGATCTCGGCTTTCCACTCGGCGGCATCAAAGGCCATGCATTGGTCGAAGCGGTCCTCGTCGAAGCCTTGGAGCCCTTCGGTGTTGAAGTCCTCCCAGTGCGGAGTCCATCCGATCTGGGTCTCGTGCCCGGCGATCCTGCCATGACAGCGGTTCACGATCCATTCGAGCACTCGCATGTTCTCGCCGAAGCCGGGCCACAAGAACTTGCCGTCGGCATCCTTGCGGAACCAGTTCACATGGAAAAAGCGCGGCAAGTGGCGGACCTTGCGCCGCATGTCCAGCCAGTGGTGGAAGTAGTCGGCCATGTTGTATCCGATGAAGGGGAGCATCGCCATCGGGTCCCGGCGCACCCCGGCCTTCAGTCCGATCGCCGCGGCCGTGACTTCCGAGCCCATGGTCGCCCCGACGTAGACGCCGTGCGACCAGTTAAAGGCCTGATAGATCAGCGGCATGGTGTTGGGGCGTCTTCCGCCGAAGATGATTGCGGAAATCGGCACGCCTTCGGGATTCTGCCAATCGGCGTCGATCGTCGGGCACTGCCGGGCCGGCGCGGTGAAGCGAGCATTCGCATGGGCGGCCGCGCGACCGCAGTCGGGCGTCCAGTCCCGGCCTTGCCAGTCGATGAGATGGGCTGGCACTTCCTTCGTCATGCCTTCCCACCAGATGTCGCCGTCGTCGGTGAGCGCCACGTTGGTGAAGATGGTGTTTTCCTTCATCGACTCCATCGCGATCGGGTTCGTTTCGTACGAAGTGCCCGGGGCTACGCCGAAGTAACCCGTTTCCGGGTTGATCGCGTGAAGGCGGCCGTCTTGATGCGGCCACAGCCAAGCGATGTCGTCGCCCACGATCGTCGTCTTCCAACCGGCCGCGGCGTAGCCCGGTGGCGGCACGATCATCGCGAGGTTGGTCTTGCCGCAGGCGGACGGGAAGGCGGCCGTGACGTAGGTCTTCTCGCCGGCGGGTGATTCGAGGCCGAGGATCAGCATGTGCTCGGCCATCCAGTTGTGCTCGCGGGCGATGTTGCTGGCGATGCGCAGGGCGAGGCACTTCTTGCCGAGCAGGGCGTTGCCGCCATAGCCGGAACCGTAGGACCAGATCTCGCGGCTTTCGGGGAAATGAACGATATATTTGTCGTCGTTGCAGGGCCAGACGACGTCGGCCTGGCCGGGTTCCAGCGGCGCACCGACCGAGTGGAGGCAGGGAATGAAACGCCCGTGGCCATCGCGCTTCGCGGGGATCGTGCCGTTGGCTTCGGACTCAAGCCGGTCCAACACCCGTTGACCCATGTGGGCCATAATCCGGGTGTTAACGGCGACGTAGGCGCTGTCGGTGAGCTGGACGCCGATCTTGGCCAACGGCGAATCCAACGGGCCCATGCAGAAGGGTACGATATACATCGTGCGGCCTTTCATCGCGCCGGTGAACTTCTTCACGAGAAGCGACTTCATTTCGGCCGGCTCCATCCAGTGGTTCGTCGGCCCGGCGAGATCCCTGCGGCGGGTGCAGATGAAAGTGCGGTCTTCCACCCGGGCGACGTCGGATGGGGTAGAGCGGGCGAGGAAGGAATTCGGCCGAATCTCCGGGTTCAAGCGAGTGAAGGTTCCCTTATCGACGAGGAGCTGGCAGAGGCGGTCCCATTCTTCCTGGGACCCATTGCACCATTCCACGGCATCGGGTTGGCAGAGGGCGGTCATTTCCTCGACCCAGGCAAGGAGTTCGGCGTGGCGGACGGGGGCATTCATAACGCCCGCTAGTGAAACGGATCGCGTGCCTCGCGACAATGCCATCGGCGGATATGCGCGGGTTTCGGGCGAAGATGCCAACGAGTTCGGGCCGCCCTCGCCCCGTCCGACTTGTGATCGGGCGGGGCGCTGGCCACCCAGGGGAGGAAAGTTCTGAACGAGCGCGGGACCTAGTCTTCCGAATGGGCTCGCATGGCGAAAAACCAAACGGGTCGGTTCCTGCTTCGATGACGGCGAAGTTACTTGCCCGATTTGGGGATTCATTCATCTTTTGATGACATTTCTGTCACCGATGAATCTATCTCATCGTCCCGACCGTGGAGGATGAAGGGAATGCGGCCGACGATCCGAGAAGCTCGAAGGGATTCTAGAATTCACGGCCTAACCAAGGTCATCACACCGGGTAGCCGCACGGAAGGGCTATTGGAAAAGGTTCCGGTCCAGTGAGCGGTACTGGATCGCTTCCAGGATGTCGTTCGGCCGGATCGCCCCGGAACCCGCCAGATCTGCCAGGGTGCGGGCGACTTTCAGGATCCGGTCGTGGGCGCGGGCGGAGAAGTTGAGCTGCTCCATCGCGTGCTCCAGATAAGTCATGCTTTCGGCGTCGAGCTGGCAGTGCTCCTTGACCTGCCGGGCCCCCATTGCGGAATTGGTCTGGGCCGCACTGCCTGCAAAGCGTTTCCGCTGAAGATCCCGGGCCTGCATCACCCGCTCGCGGATGCGCTCGGATTTCTCGCCGCTGCTTGCTGTCGCCAGCTCGCGATACTCGACCAGTGGCACCTCGACGTGGAGGTCGATGCGGTCGAGCAGCGGCCCCGACATCCGCTGGCGGTAGCGCTCGATCTGCCCCGGCGAGCAACGGCACTCCCGTTTACTATCTCCATAGTAGCCGCAGGGGCAGGGGTTCAGCGCCGCGATCAGCATGAAGCGGGCGGGGAAAGTCAGCGACCCCGCGGCGCGGGCGATGGTCACGTGGCCGTCCTCCAGCGGCTGGCGCATGACTTCCAGTGTGGAGCGGCGGAACTCGGGCAGTTCGTCGAGAAAGAGCACGCCGTGATGGGCCAGCGACACCTCGCCGGGTCCCGGGTTCGTCCCGCCGCCGAGCAGTCCCGCGTCGGAAATCGTGTGGTGCGGGGAGCGGAAGGGCCGCGTGGTCAGGAAGGCGCGCTTGAGGTCGAGCATCCCGGTGATGGAGTGGATCTTGGTCGCCTCAATCGCCTCCTCCTCGCTCATGTCCGGCATGATCGTCGGCATCCGTTTCGCGAGCATCGACTTGCCGGTCCCGGGCGGGCCGACCATCAGGAGATTGTGCCCGCCGGCCACCGCCACTTCCAGCGCCCGCTTGACGTGGTGCTGGCCTTTCACCTCGTCGAAGTCGACTTCGTACTGCCGCTTCGATTCGAAGAAGGCCTTCCGGTCGAAGCGGTAGGGCGCGATCGCCTCCTCGCCAATCAGGAATTTCCACGCCTGATGCAGCGATTTCACGCCGAAGACCTGGATGCCGTCGATGATTGCCGCCTCGGCCATGTTCGCCTCCGGCACGATCACCCGCGTCCGGCCGCGGCGCTTGGCCTCGATCGCGATCGCCAGCACGCCCTTGACCGGCCGCACCGTGCCATCAAGGCCGAGCTCGCCGGTCACCATGCAATCGTCCGCCGCCAACCGCACGTCCTCGCAAGCCGCGGCCATCGCCAAGGCGATCGGCAGGTCAAAGGACGGGCCCTCCTTCTTCAAGTCGGCCGGGGCGAGGTTCACCGTCTTGGTGCCCAGTCCGAGCGACAGCGACGAGGCGGCCATCGCCGACAGCACCCGCTGCGAGGACTCCCGCACCGCGGCGTCCGGCAGGCCGACGATCAGGGTCAGCGGCTTGTCGGAATCGCGGGCATTGACCTCGACTTCCACTTCATGGGCATCGACCCCCCGGAGCGCGGCGGAAAACAGGCGTGTGATCATGTGAACACTTCAACCTTGAGCTTCCGGCCCCGGTCATGGCAAGAGCTAAAGCCGGTCGGGGAAGCTCCACGTCAAGCGCCACAACGCCGCTTCACCTTGAAGTGCCAAGACGGAAAAGACCCTAGTTCCCTAGTTCGGGGCCTCCGCCCGGCGGTAGCGGTAACAAAAAAAATCAGAAATAAAAGGTCAGGTCAGAAGAAAAGGTCGGGTCGAAATAAAAGGTCAAATAAAAGGTCCAAATAAAAGGTCTGTCCCTGAGTAAAAAATAGATCGGTGTGGAAAACTGAGGCTGAAAATTCCCCGTGCCGGGTAGCCCTCGGCGACGGTAGCCGCCCTCCACGGATTCGCGCGGCTCGGGACGCCTCAATTTCAGAATGCCCGGAGGAATCCGAAAT
>Ga0247843_1009358_pt1 | contig 10932 bp, 6 predicted proteins | sample LaCruzMarch2017__FD_192420 | JGI IMG/M metagenome (GOLD analysis project Ga0247843, IMG submission 192420) | Freshwater microbial communities from meromictic Lake La Cruz, Castile-La Mancha, Spain - LaCruzMarch2017_8m | ecosystem: Environmental > Aquatic > Freshwater > Lake | place: Spain...
CGCTGGGCTTGGAATTTTGGATAAAAACGAAGGAAAATTAAGTGCTGTGTAACCTGGTATACCAAGGACTCCCAGGCTTCTCCCCGCCGCGCCTGGGTCTTTTGACCCAGCGCCACTTCGGTGGGTAGCCATGCCTTACCAAAATCTCCACTTTATTCAAACGGAGGTGGCCAATCGCTCCCATACCAAAAGTGCGTCAAAAAGTCCCAATTCATGTCTGCGCGAAGATAAAAAGCAGCAGAAGACCATGGATATGCTTCAGGAACATCGGCCAAATGCCATTTCTGCCTCGCGTGGTCTTCTCCCTTGCACACCCCAAAATCTCATGCCCAGCGCCGCGCTTGTGTCTTGTGACCAAGCGCCCATGCGCGAGGGTATATTTCCTTGTCAAATAATTGATTATCAATGTATTATAGTGATTTATCAAAAGACTCAAGCGCGGCGCTGGGCGTGAATTTTGGATAACAAAGAAAGAAAGCCAAGCACGGAGAAAGCCTTCAACTGGCAGAATTCAAGTTTTGGACATTTATGGGAACAGTGAATATAGTAAGTAATTTTACTGTGATTTTATTTCCGCCCTGCGTGGTGTTCGCCCACCCACCATAATTTTTAAGTTTAAACAGCTCTCAAGCCGCCGCGCCCGGGTCTTGTGACCCGGCGCCGCTTCGGTGGGTAGCCAAGTCCAACCACACTGCCGTCCCAATCGGAAGTGGCCAATCGCTCCCATTTAAAAAGTCCCAATTCATGTCTGCACGAGAATAAAAGCCAGCAGAAGACCAGTGATATGCTTCAGGAAGACCGAATTAGCACATTGAGCTTGGCCACTCACCGAAGTGGCGCTGGGTCACAAGACCCAGGCGCGGCGCTGGGCTTGGAATTTTGGATAAAAACGAAGGAAAATCAAGTGCTGTGAAACCTAGTATACCAAGGACTCCCAGGCTTCTCCCCGCCGCGCCTGGGTCTTTTGACCCAGCGCCACTTCGGTGGGTAGCCATGCCTTACCAAAATCTCCACTTTATTCAAACGGAGGTGGCCAGTCACTCCCATACCAAAAGTGCGTCAAAAAGTCCCAATTCATGTCTGCACGAAGATAAAAAGCAGCAGAAGACCAAGGATATGCTTCCGGTAATTCAGCCAGATTCCACTTGGGTTGTATCGGATTCCGGTGGATATAGTCCATTTTCTGAGACACGATCGAGTCTGTAAAAAGTGGCACCGACAAAGGACGTTCTTTGAAAAACTGATATTCCCGGTCTTTGCGGTCTACTTTGAAATGTTCCAACACATTAGGGTGATGGTCAATCAGATCAAACTTGATTTGTTGTGCAATGTACTTCATAAATCGAAGTTGTACTTTCGATAGGGACTGCTCCGCGATCATTTGCCAGATCAAATGGAAATGATTGGGCATGATGACGAAGGCATGAATCCTCACAGTCTGCTCTTTTGCCAGGTAGCTTAAGGAATCTACGATGATTTTTTTATACTTATCTGGCCGTAAAAGGTGTTTCCAATTTTTTACGGTGGCGGTAGTAAAGTACAGATCCGTATATTTATAGTGAAAATTGCCTGGGTACATAAAATCTGTTTCATTTGGTTGCTTTACAAAGATAGTTTTTTTCTCGTCAATTCAATTTCACTCATTCATTTTTATTGACGATCCATGTTCTGAATTTAGCGGATTAGTTCATTGAGCTTGGCTTCTCACCGAAGTGGCGCTGGGTCACAAGACCCAGGCGCGGCGGCAGGGCATCAGTTTTTAAGCCAAAAGTGCTCAGTTTGTGGTAAAAGCGGAACACCAAGCTTACCTCAAAATCCCATGCCCAGCGCCGCGCTTGTATCTTTTGACCAAGCGCCCGCGCGCGAAGGAATCTTGGCGTTGCAAACAAATGATTGTCAATTTAGAGCGCTTGGTCAAAAGACACAAGCGCGGCGCTGGGCATGGGATTTAGGTGATGCATGCGGGAAGACCAAGCAAGGCAGAAAAACCCAACTCAGGGTGTTTTCACTTTATTTGTTAGTGAAACACTGCGCAATGCAAATTTTACGGTGACAGACTGTTTGGGCAGGAAGGTTCAATCTGGGGTATTAACTGAGCAAACTACTATTGGGCAATTACCCGCATCAGGCGTATATTTTTGGTATGTAGAAAAGAATGGTCGTCTGATTAAAGCGGGCAAACTCATTTGCGAATGAGTGACGCGGCTTCCCGCATGCCATAACCTAAAATCCCATGCCCAGCGCCGCGCTTGTGACCAACAGGGGTTGTTTGACAAAAAACACCCACTTTTGTAGGATCAGCTAACTTTGAACTCGCCTTTCGGGGAACTGCCAAACAATCGCGGTTTCTACAAAAAACAACCCAAAACTGCTCATGTTCCGATCATTCTACCTGTTTTTTCGCATCCTTGTCTGTTTGTTGCCCTCGTTTGCAAGCGCCCAATGGACGCTTCATCCGGGCGCATTTTCCCTGAATTTCCCTGCAGAAATAGCGTTTTGGAGCAATACTTTTTACCTGGCTGACGCAAACGGGCTACTCCGATCCAGTAATTTTGGTCAAACCTGGCAAAGCTGCACCATTGGACCTGTTGAACAAAGTGCCGTGCAAATTACCGCCGGCGCTGATGGCGTCTTCGCAGGATTAGCGGACGGTAGTATTTGGGTCAGTCTTGATAATGGCGTTTCATGGAATCCCGCGTGCCCCATCGCGCCAACCGGAGTCCGTCATTTAGCAATACTGGATGGCGATATTTTTGCCGCCGGAGAAAACAATTCATTATCCGTTTTCCGAGCCGCTACCAACGAGTGGATGCCTGTCAATTCCAATGCGACGAACAGCATCAGGCGCCTGGCCGTACAGGGCTCAAGGATATGGGCCTCGTCTGGGTCCGGGGTTACCTATTCCGACGACCACGGAGTCTCCTGGCAACCCACAAGCGGCTTGAGCGACTTTACGGATCTTATGCTCGTTGGCAATGCATTGTGGGCCCTGAACCCCAATGTAGGATTCAAAACATCCAATAATGGCGGCCAAACCTGGACCACAGGCGCGCTCGGGAATGCTTCCGGCGCCAAGCGCGCTTGTTATGACCAGGCCAACAACCGTTTTTATTTCATTCGACATTTTCCGGTTCCCGGGTTCTGGGATGTGTGGTCCTACACGCCTGGAACAGGCATAAAACGGCTGACAGCATACAAACAAAACCCCTCGATAATCAGCGCCAACAGCGGGGTTGTGCTTGCGGTAACGACCCAAAATATTTTACGAAGTACGGATGATGGGAATCATTGGCGCAGCGAAACAAACGGGTTTAGCGCCTATTCCGGGGAAGATTTGCCCTTGGCTGCGGGGGATCCTATTTTATTCGGTTATGCGAACCTTTCTCTTAACAACGGCGCTACGTCCTTTCACCCCCTGGACTCTGCCGCAGGGCCTTATGGACTGGTAAATTTAGCCCGGGTTGGCGACCATCTATTTGCTTTGGATGTCTGGGCCAATTACCGCAACCTGTACAGGAGCGTTCCGCCGTATTCGGATTGGCCGGTACGCGATACCAGTTGGATTTTCGCTGCATTCGAGGGTAAATTACTCGGGCAGGGTGCCGATTTGTTGTACATCGCCAAGACTCCAAATGCCTGGACAATTTATCGTTCCTCCGATGAAGGCCTGTCCTGGGCAACATCCGGGGACTGTCCGCCGGTTACGGTTTCTGCGATTGTACACCACGGTTTGTTGTTCGCAATAGATGCAGACGAGCAGGTTTGGCGCTCTATCGATGGCGTGGACTGGACCGCTGTGGCGCAATTCCCTCAAACCCTCAGCAACTATACCTTGAAATCGGAAAATGATCAAATCGTAGCTTCCCATCTCGCGTTGTTTACGGAGGAATGTTTTATGCGCAGCAAGGATGATGGGCTGAATTGGACGAAAATCAATACAAACCTGCTTGATCCTTTCGGAATCGGATTCACGGCTGCCAGTGTTTGGGGCGACACTTTGGCTTTGGCCAATGGCCCGGGTTGCTGGATCTCGCTGAATGGTGGCAATACCTGGATTGATGCCAAAGATAACCTGCCCTCAGGCTACCTAAGCAACCTGTATTTTTACAAGGGGCAATTGTTTAGATCCGGGTTGCCAAACTATGTTCGTTCAATAGATAACCTCTCGCCAGTGAAGGCCACGGGCACTGTTTTCCTGGATCAAAACCACAACGGCGCCCGAGACGCTACAGAGCCGCCTTTACCCGACTATCTGGTCAAAATGCGCCGCAGTGGCGCCCTTAGACTTACCGATACAATGGGCAATTTTCTGATCACCGGAACCGTAAGCCCGGATACGCTTGAGGTGATTCTGCCAGCAAGTTATGGGCAGGTTTCTCCGAAGTTTGCAACGATTGATACGCTGCTGTCCGGACAGGAGTTCGGCGTATGGTACCCGCCAGGTCAACTTGACCGCCGGATTAGTCTGGTGCCGCTCGACCCCTTCAGGCCTGGATTCCCAACCCGTTTGCAGGTGCATTGCCGAAATGTAGGATCTGAAGAAAGCGCTGCTACGATCCGATTGAAGCTTCCCGAAGTACTGCAAATTGCCTCGCTTGATCCGGCGACAGGTGTAATTGCGGGCGACAGTGTGGTATGGGAAATGTCCAGCTTTCCAATGTTTGGGCAAGCCGTATTCATGCTTAAGGTCAATACGCCAACCAGCGTTGCGCTGGGAACCATCTTGACTTTTTCCGCCCAAATAAGTCCGATCAATGGCGATTTGCAGGTTATTGATAATGTGGACACTTCCACTTTTACCGTTGTTGGCGCTTATGACCCCAATGACAAGCAAGTGAACCAGGGGGCCATTGTCACCCCGAATCAATTGAACGATGGTCGGATGTTTCAATACACCATCAGGTTTCAAAATACGGGCAGTTTCCCGACCGAAGTGGTTCGGGTTGTCGACACCCTGCAATCCAGCCTCGATCCTGCTACGTTTCGCCTGGTAGCGGCCAGCCATCCGGTACAGGTGTCGGTGCATCACGACCGGGTTTTTGAGTTCCGTTTTGACCCCATTCATTTGTCTCCGGCGCTTTCTGACCCTGAAGGCAGTCAAGGATTTGTCCAATTTGCTATTCAGCCCGTCTCCGAGTTGATGATTGGCGATCAGATCCTGAACGATGCATCCATTTATTTTGATTACAATTTGCCCATACTGACCAACACCTGTCAGGTTGATGTAAGTGCAACCTTGCAGGCCAATGGCGTATTTACGGCCCCGGAATTGCCCATTTACCCCAACCCGACGTCAGAGCGCTTCGGGGTAGATTTGCCCGACTACGGCGTTTTGGAAGTATTTGATGTGCAGGGACGCTCCGTTTTTGTCCGCAAAGTTGTGCCAGGATTCCTCCAAATAGAGGTCCGGAATTGGCCGACAGGAATGTATGCTGTTGTTTGGCGCGGCGAACACCGTACCAACGTTGGGCGGCTGGTACGGCAATAAAAATGTGCCCGCTAGCGCGAAGTTAACCCAAGCGCGGCGCTGAAAAGACACAAACTCGGCGCTGTGCTTGAAATCTTTGTTTTGATTTGAGGAAGACCTGGCAAGGAGGAATAGGCATGAGGCTGAAGTCATCGCGCCAGCGTGCGTTGGGCTTGAGATTGGGTAGTAGATTAGTGCCAGGGGGGGCGAAAGCGGCTGGCCCCCTACTCTTTCTTTATCCAAAAGGGAATTGGCACATCCAGGTACGACTTTACCCGATAACCGTCTACCAGGGCGGGGTTCCAGCTAAAGCCAGTCCTCAAAATAATTTGTTGGGCGTCCTCGTCGCAACCGCCTCCTATTCCGGAGATAACATTTGTGTAAGTATTTGCACTTGTTGTCACCTCTACACGGACCACGACAGTGCCTTGTATTCCTTGTTTCAAGGCATTTTCGGGGTACTTCCAGATGTTTCGGTGCAACTGTTGCAAGCCATAACTTCCATAGGTATATGTCACCGGCTGGTCTGTTTCTTCGGGCTTGTATAGTCGCTCAAAATCTGGCGGCGGTTTCAAGGCCGGTGAATGGACGAGCATTTTGCCCCAATGATTCCGGCCCTCACCGCAGTGGAAATACAGGTAACGGACCAGGTGTACACGACAGGGTAATCCACAAAAAAGGGGCACAGGCATCTTTAATTTTGACATCCATTTTCGAGCCTCAGCCATCAAAAGCGTGTCTTTCCCGTCGGACTCAAGAGAGACAGCGCTTAAGGTGCCGTTTTTCTCCACAACCATATCTGCCTGAACAAATCCTGTGCGCAGTTTGGACGAAAAATCTCGATACAGTTCGTATGTGTTTTCAATTGGATAATCTCTAAGGGCAGATTCTTCTACAACGGAGTTCGAATGAATAAGTGCTGCTGAATCTGTGCAAAACACGACTTTATCGATCCTTTGTTGTGTAAAACAAGTATCATAATGACATTTAGGGATCCAATATTTTCTTTGGCTTACAAATTCCATGGCAGCCTCGGCACATCCATACCCAGGATCATTGAGTGCGCGGGCATCCTTCAGTACGCCCTGTTGATCCACCTCATAGGCTATAGCTACTTCGGCATTCAAGTGTGCTGCTTTTGCTGCGGGTGGAATCTGTAAGGGTTTAAAATTAGGCGTTCGGAGTGCTTTACTATCCGTAGTAGCGTTGTATTTGTAGTATTCTGAAGGGGTAAGTGCCTCCAATTCAGCATAATTATTAACCCTCGGCGAGCCGTAACCAATGAAATAAACCGTCGCTGAAACAGGGTGGAAGTAGAACATAAAACAGTTGTTTTGTCGTACCGGATGGCCGTTGGCCTCTGCAGCATTCCACTTGGCTGCATGTGTAAGAATGATCGAGGTAAGCAGCGCAGCGCACAAACTATCAGGCGCCTTTAGCACCCGAAGATTGCTAATGCTTCCATCTTTTTCAATCACGATCGAAACGACCCCAAACCCACCCCGTTTTGCTTGTAGCGCTGTAGGCGGATAATACAGGTATTTGGCAAAAATTACCGGGAGCGGTTGTAGAATATTCGCTCCTTTCGATAAATCAAATGGCAAATAAACCCTATCCTCTTGTGCGGCAATATTGGCGCAACACCACAAGGAGAATACAGCCATGCAAATATGAATCTTGTGCATTGCGGAATTTTGAAATAGCTTGGTCTGTTTCTGATGCAAAATAAAACAAGTTTTTTGTGACTACACAAAGGTCAAAAGGTGCTGTGTTTATTGTACGGTTCATTGAAATAAGAAATCAGTATTTTTGCTGCCTGAAGCAAGTGGCCTAAAGACACAAGCCCACCGCCGCCCATAAACCTTTGTCAGGCATACGAAAAAACCTCCCACTTCAAAATCCCCTATCTTTACTACCCGTTTCGCTTTAACCCAAATCCGCATCCATGCTCCGTCTATTACCCCTCGTTTTCGTTTTCGCGTGTTTTCTGACAAACCCCAGCGCCCTGTTTGCCCAATGGGAAGAAGTACCCAGTTATGAATGGCGTGAGGCTATGCAAATAGATAGCTTCCAAAACCGGATTTTCATGCTGGACGACCGCGGTATCCTGTACCGGTCCGACAACCACGGCTTGGTCTGGAAAGCCCTGGAGCCCGGAGGTTCGACGCTGGATGAAGTGGAAGCGTTTGCCGGCACCGGGCAGGTGTTTCTGGTTTATTGCGCGTCGGGAAACATCTGGCGCAGCGAAGACCTGGGCGACAGCTGGACCCTGTTAATCAAGACCACACCGCCCTTGCTGGGCTATACCAGTAGCATGGTGGCAGCGGGTGGGCAGTTTTTCCTGTCTAATGCTTCCGCTGTGCAAAAGTTAGACGCCGTAACAGGACAACTAACCATCGTGCTCGGTATTTCCAATAGTCATATTACGCTGGAAGTTAACGGAAACGAGATTTGGGCCTCCGGTTTCATAGGAGCGCCGCGCATGTCGCCCGACCTGGGACAAACCTGGATTAATTATCCCAATTTGAATCCAGGCGGACTGGGCTTTCAGGGCGATACCGTTTGGGCGTTGCAATACTTTTCCAATGCCTACCGGATTGTCTATTTTTTAAAAAGTGACCCGACGCAACAACTCACCGAGATTTCTTTACCTGCCGATGCCATATCCAATGCATGGAATCGGATGTCGTTTGCCGGCGGCAAATTGTATTACAGTTACGTGGGCCGTACCTCCGTGTATGATCCTGCCAACCAAAGCTGGCAGCCCATGATACCTTACTGGGAAAACGCGCGTGTAGGCAAAATTTGGTCGGACGGCAGTTTTCTGTTTGGGCTGACAACGGAAGGTCCGGTCCGGCAAAATCCGGCTACCGGCACCTGGAGCCTTTGCAATTCGGGTATTCTTCACTTACCGAATGATCCTCCGCTGTTTATGAGCACGGGCCGCTATCTTTTCATGTATGACGATTTTGACATAGGCGGCCAAGGGGGGGTGTTATTGCCCGGGCCGTCGCCGGTGTGGGTGACACCGATGCGCCTGTTCGGCACCAGCATCAGCCAAACGGATAGCGGTTACTATGCCTGGGACGACTCCTCGCGCTTCTGGCGTTCCGACGCGCAGCTCCGCGAATGGACCAATGTGGGCAAGGGGCCGACGTTGTGGTCGCCCGACTTCTACGGCCAGGTATTCGGCTCCGGCGATACGCTGTATGCCTGCCGCTCCGACGCACGCTTGTTGCGCAGTATTGACGGCGGCGTCAACTGGACCCAGTATGGCGGGGTTCCGAACGAAAATAACTGGGAGCGACTGCTGCTGATCAACGGTACGCAGGTGTTCTACATAGACCAGTTTAAACAAGTGAAATACCTGAGTACGCAATATAGCCAGGGTTCCTGGTACACTCAGGGAACAGTGACCGGTACCAGACGTTGGCTGGATATGTTGGGCTCGACGCTCTACTCGCATTCTTCCGGAGTAATCAGCGTATCCGGTGATATGGGGTTCACCTGGACGGACTGGGATCTGATGGATAAATCCGGCACGAAAATTTCAAATTCGGCTTCAGAAGTTTGCGAAGCCGGAATATTCGTGATCGCCTCCAATACCGCTCCTCCGGGGCAAGTGTATCCGGGTTTGTTTTACGCCCCCGAGGTGGGGGATACTTTCGTGCGCTTGTCTTTCCCGCCCTTCGATACCCTGCCACTCGGTCCGGAAACCAACAAGCTGAGCAGCATCAAATACGTCGACGGCTACCTGTACATCGGCATGTCGAAAGGCCAGATTTACCGCCAGGCTTTCGCAGCCCAACAGGCATACAGCTACAGCGGCGAAATGTGGCTGGACGAAAACGACAACGGCCTGCGGGAACCCGACGAAAAACCCATGCCCAACGTGGTGGTGCGGCGCGGCAAATACCATTTCGGCGTAACTGATGCGCTGGGGCGCTACACGATCCTCGACGACCTCGACTCCGACACCATCCGCGTGGCAGCAGCCTGGAAAAACTGGAAAATCACACCGCGCTTACATCCCCTCACAGCGCCCGCCGATAGTTTTGACTTTATCTTCCGGCCGCCGAACTACCGCGATTTTTCGATCGGGCAAGCCCTGTTCCCTGTGCTGAAACCGGGAAAACCCTCGTTTGTGCAGCTGCATTGGGATAACAAAAGCAAAGCCAACGACGCCACGATCCGCTGGGCGCCGCCGCTCGACCATGTTTCCATCATTGAATACCAGACGACACCGGATGCTTTTTCGGGCGACACGGCGATCTGGAACCTGCCCCAGCAGCTGCCCTACAGCGAAGGGGATATTTACATCGCCATAGAAACGCATACCGATGAACCTGCGGGCGCCCCGGTATTTTTCTGGGCGGAAATATCGCCGATCACTCCAGACGACGCGCCGGAAGACAATGTTGATACCGCCACCGCAGTGGTGTATGCGTCCTTCGACCCCAACGACAAAACCGTGAAACCGGACGTGTACAGTACCTCCGACCTCGCCGAGGGCAGACCGCTGACCTACACCGTGCGGTTTCAAAATACGGGCAACTACCCGGCGTCTCTGGTGTACATCCGCGACACCCTCGATGCGGGACTGGATTTGAATACCCTGGAAGTGCTGAGCGCGAGCCATGCGTACCGATGGCGGTTCATCGGCGACCGCGTGGTGGAGTTTTTGTTCGACCCCATTGATCTGCCCGATTCGCTGCACAACGAACCCGCCAGCCACGGGTTTATCAAGTATTCGATACGCCCCGACAGCCTGCTCCAATTGGGCGATCGGCTGCGCAACACGGCCTATATTTATTTCGATTTCAACGCACCCGTGCAAACGAATACCGTGCAAACGATCCTTACTTCGCCGCCGCCTGTATCAACACGGCAGCCAGTACCCATGCTTTTGCAACTGAGTCCCAACCCGACCGGCGGACTCGTTTGGGTGTTTTCGCCGGAGGAACTGGCGGACCTGAGCATCCTGGACGCTACCGGACGGAGGGTCATGGACGTAAAACTACCAGAAGTCGGAACCGTGGCGGGTTTCCAGATTGACCTGGGCCATTTACCGGCGGGCGTGTATTTCCTTCAGGGGCAGACGCAGCGAGCCGGGCTGGTGCTGGGCAGGGTGGCGCGGCAATAAGCGTGCAGCTCGCCTTTCAGGTAGCTTCCAAACATCGGCGGTCGCTATAAAAAAAACAAGTTTTACCTTAAAAATTTAAATAGCAATATGTTGCAGAACAAGGATTTCGCTGAACTAACCCTCGAAGAACTGTTGATAGAAGAAAAAAAGCTTAAAAAAAATCAAACCATTGCTGCGGTATTGATAGGAGTGGCCATAGGCATTCTAGTTTACGGCGTTGCGACAAAGGGTTTTGGCTTCCTCCATATTTTTTTACCGCTAGCGCTGATCTATGTATTTTATAAGGATTCAGAAAAAAACAAAGAAAAGCTTAGACAAATCC
>Ga0247843_1009361_pt1 | contig 10931 bp, 9 predicted proteins | sample LaCruzMarch2017__FD_192420 | JGI IMG/M metagenome (GOLD analysis project Ga0247843, IMG submission 192420) | Freshwater microbial communities from meromictic Lake La Cruz, Castile-La Mancha, Spain - LaCruzMarch2017_8m | ecosystem: Environmental > Aquatic > Freshwater > Lake | place: Spain...
TACTGGTTCTGATGCGATTTCAACTTCAGATTCAACTTCGGTCATTGTGTTCAATTGCTCCATTTTCCTTTGGATGTCAATGTTCTTGAGATGATACTAAAAACCAGTACAATAAGAGTGAGAATTACCGCTGCAGCATACGCGCGCTCGCGCACTTCGGGGATGTGCGACCCTAGTTGAAAGAAAACAGCTAGAGGCAAAGTTGCCGCAGGATGTTCGAGCGAAGTGGGTATTGAATCGGTAAACCCCGCAGTAAAAAGAACCGAAGCAGCATCTCCAATTCCTCTACAAAATGCCAGCAAAAGGGCAGATACAAGCCCAGGCAAAGCTTGCCGAACAAAAATACCGTAAGCAATTTCTGTACGATTGGCTCCAAGTGAGGCTGCAGCTTCGTGCAGTCCTCTGGGTACGGACCGTAATGCTTCGTCCATAGCGCGTACTATGATGGGAGCCACAAGCAAAGCGATGGTAAAAATGCCTGCCAAAAGCGATGCTCTGTACCCAAAAAAAATCATGATAGTGTAACCAAAAGCCCCGTAAACGATAGATGGTATGCCCCATAGCACATCCATTATTAGGCGAATTGCAGTTTGAGTACGCGCCAAACCAGTCATAGTCACATTGAGCGCCAATGCCACTGGAAGCCCAATAAGCAACGCCAAAAACGTACCACCACCTGCTATATAAAGCGAGCCTGCTATGGCATTGAGTACTCCTCCTCCTTTACCAAAATAGTATCCTCCTTCAGGCGCTTTAGTAATCATATCCCAGTTTAATGCAGGCAATCCTTTGGTGAAAATGACGCCAATTATGCCCAGCATAAGCGCGATTACCCCCAACGTTAGGGCATACATAATGACCTTAGCCACCAGCTCTTCGGCCTCTCTAAACAGTCGCGTGTAGTTCCGACCTTCTAATGACATAGCGTGAAATAAGATTGAATGAGAAAACAACCACGAATAACACCAACGCAGAAAGCATAAGTGCTGCATCATAATCTGGTATAGACATCATTTCGCCATAGTTATTGGCAATTAGCGCTGGCAATGGATACCCTGGGTCGAAAATGCTGGTAGGATGTTGCGCCACATTGCCAACCACCATTAGAACGGCTATGGTTTCTCCCAATGCTTTCGAGATCCCCAACCCAAACGCAGCCAAAATGCCAGGTGCTGCACTTCGCACCACCACGCCTCGCACCATTTGCCAGTAACCTGCACCAAGCGAAAGCGATGCTTCTTTCAATGCCATGGGAACGGTATTGATGGTTATTATCAACATATTTAGCATAAATGGAATACACATTATGGCAAGTACTAAGCTGCCTGTAAGAATATTGTATCCACTTGTTTCTGCCCCAAAAGCTGGTGCAATGGAATCTCTAACCCATGGTACAAGTACCAAAACACCCCAAGCACCATAAACTACTGAAGGCAATCCAGCCAAAATATCAATAACTGGAAGCATGATATTCCGCAGCCATTTTCCTGAATATTGCGTGAGACAAAGGGCTACTGCCAAGCATACAGGTGCAGAAAGCGCAAATGCGAACAACGTAACATATAATGTGCTTACAATAAAAGGGCGCAAACCGAACTGACCTTGCATAGGCGCCCACACATCAGATAGAATCACATCCCAAAGCGATACTTTTTCTAACAACGGCAACGACCTAAAGCACAGACCAAAGGCAATAGCCAACGGCAATGCAACTAGCACTCCAAGGCTAATCATAGACCAACCCGTACTGCTTCGGTCAAGTAAATTTCTAATCGTCATTTGTAGAGCCCAGATTCGATTGAACTACTGCAATTTGGCCTTTTCCTGACTAATCAAATCTTCCTTAAGCATCACATAACCCGCTTCGGTCACGAATTTTTGACCTTCGTTCAAGGTCCACTTAATGAATTCTGCAACATGCGCTTGCTGTGGCGAACCTTTGGCAACGAAATAAAGATCACGCGCGGGTGGTGAAGGATATCGACCATCTGCAATTGCCTCCAAAATTGTAGGCATATTCGCATAAAGCTGTTCTGTTGAATCTATGGTTCCATTCTCATTGATATCAATTGGAACCACTTCAATGCCAGGCACTTTCGCACCAGTTGCGATGTCATAAACAAAAACAGTGTTGTTATACCCAATTCCAAACTTATCGCGAGTTACAGCTTCTGCCAATCCTGGATCTCCAAAAACTCCAGTTCCTTTCAAATTTTCTTGGCTACCTCCAAGATATTCGGCCCAAGTTCCAGCCGCACCACATGCATCCGACCGTGTATATGGGTTCACAGATTCATTAGTTCCACCTTTAACAAGGTCTTTCCATCGCACCTTAGACATATCAATAAATATGCTCTTGAAATGTGCTTGAGTCAACCCTTGGGCTTTAATCTTTGCAATATCAGGATGAGCGCTACTCACGGTTGGTAACACCGCATCTTTGGCAACTGCCACCCACCAAACACCTTTATCTTTCTCGGCTTGGGTTATACTTCGCGAAAACATTCCTAAATCCACAGTGCCCGAAAGCGCATCTGCTAATCCTTTGCCCGCACCGCCAGCTTGAATGTCAAATTTCACCTCTGGGTGTAGTTTCATATATTCCTCCGACCATTTAATAGCCAATGGATAAAGCGCAAAAGCCCCAGAAAGGGAAATCCGCTTTTCCTCAGGTTGAGGAGCAGTTTGGTTAGTTTCAGATGAATCGCAGCCCAACATCATAAATGTTAGTCCAAAAAAAATCGATTTCGTTGTGTAGTTCATCATAGATTATTGCTTGTATGGTTGGTAATTGTTTCGGTTTCAAAAATATATAATATCTATAAACTATATAGGAATTAAAGATTTAATAGATAAATTATTTAATCCACTAAATATCAAATATTTGTATACACAAATTCTTGTTTCCAGCGGCTAATTCATTGTGAAAAAACTAACCTTGACCCACATTTGGCACTCAACCAAGGCGGTTTAGCACAGTTGGAGCAAACTCCTTTTCATTCCTTCAGGAGAAAAATGAAATTCCAATAAACTTTCAAATAGTGAATAGATTTCAAACCAAAGACTTAACGAGACTTACCTTTGCAGCGAAGAAATAGACATGAGCGAAAGCGAGATAGTACTAGATAGTGTAAAGGATGCCATTGAAGATATTCGAAATGGCAAAGTGGTAATAGTAGTGGACGATGCAGACCGCGAAAACGAAGGTGATTTTGTAGCCGCAGCGCGATGCGCAACACCTGAAATGATAAATTTTATGGCTACGCATGGTCGCGGGTTGATTTGCGCGCCCTTGGTAGAACAACGTTGCGAAGAACTGGGGTTGGAGCTTATGGTAAGCCGCAACAGCGCAGCATTTGAAACACCATTCACGGTGTCGGTTGATCTAATTGGCCATGGTTGCAGTACTGGAATTTCAGCAAGCGATAGAGCCAAAACCGTGAAAGCGCTTATTGACCCAAAAATTCGCCCGGAAGAGCTGGGAAAACCTGGTCACATCTTTCCATTACGGGCACGGGTGGGAGGAGTATTGCGCAGAGCTGGTCATACTGAAGCCGCTATTGATTTGGCTCGCTTGGCAGGTTTTGAACCAGCAGGTGTGATTGTAGAGATAATGAATGAAGATGGCTCTATGGCGCGGCTTCCTGAGCTTACCGTTATTGCCAAACGCTTCGGGTTGAAACTCATTTCAATCAAAGATTTAATTGCCTACCGTATAGCAAACGAATCCCTCATCGAACGTGAAGTGGATGTGGATATGCCTACAGAATGGGGAAATTTCAAACTGCATGCCTACAAGCAAACTACCACTGGACAAACCCACCTTGCATTAGTGAAAGGTACTTGGGAAAAGGATGAATCCATATTGGTTCGCGTCCATTCTTCGTGCGTTACAGGCGATATTTTCGGCTCATGCAGGTGCGATTGTGGGCCTCAACTTCATGCAGCTATGCGCATGGTAGAAGAAGCAGGCAAAGGCGTTATCGTTTATATGAACCAAGAAGGCCGTGGAATTGGCCTAGTCAACAAGCTGAAAGCCTATAAGTTGCAGGAGCAAGGAATGGACACGGTAGAAGCTAATATTGCACTAGGCTTTGATATGGACGAACGTGATTATGGAATTGGCGCCCAAATTTTGCGCGATCAGCACGTTAGCAAAATGCGTCTAATGTCAAACAATCCTAAAAAGCGCACAGGTTTAGTTGGATATGGCTTAGAAGTGGTTGAAAATGTGGCCATCGAAACCGATGCCAACGACCACAATCGCTTTTATTTGGAAACAAAACGAGACCGAATGGGGCATACACTCAAGGTTTCGAAGTAGCAAATCCCTTGCTATCACTGGGTTTTCAATCATTTTATATAATTAGTTGAAGCACGTTGCAATTGAAATCTCAAATTCTATATTTGCACCCGCGTTTTTAGGACGTACGATCTGGTAGCTCAGCTGGTAGAGCATAACACTTTTAATGTTAGGGTCCTGGGTTCGAGCCCCAGCCAGGTCACACCGAAACCCGTTATCTTAATTGATAGCGGGTTTTTTGTTGGCCTTTTTTGAAAGGCTACATTTGCGTGATTTTACATTCAATCTCTCTCAATAATGCGTACGGAAAGTTTCACCTTCTTAGAGAAATACTTAAATAATGCCTCGCCAACAGGCTTCGAATCTTCTGGCCAGCATCTTTGGTTAGATTACATCAAACCGTACGTTGACGAGCATTTTTCGGATACCTACGGCACTGTGGTGGCTGTCATTAATCCCAAAGCCAAGTATAAGGTTGTGATAGAAGCACACGCTGACGAAATCTCGTGGTTCGTAAATTATATCACTAAGGAAGGACTTATTTACCTCAAGCGAAATGGCGGTTCAGACCATCAAATTGCGCCATCCAAACGGGTAAACATTCATACGAAAAAAGGAATTGTTAAAGGAATTTTTGGTTGGCCCGCAATTCATGTGCGCAATGCATCGAATGAAGAAGCGCCTAGTCTAAAAAACATCTTTCTGGATTTAGGATGCGCTTTGTCCGAAGAAGTAGAGAAACTTGGTGTTCATGTGGGTTGCGTTGTCACTTTTGACGATGAAATGATGATGCTCAATGACCGTTACATCGTTGGGCGCGCATTAGACAATCGAATAGGTGGATTCATGATTGCCGAGGTGGCCCGTTTGCTCAAGGAAAAGAAAAAGAAACTTCCTTTTGGGCTTTATATCGTAAATGCTGTGCAAGAAGAAGTGGGATTGCGAGGAGCGGAAATGATTGCCCATCGCATTAAACCCGACTTGGCAATTATCACAGACGTTTGTCACGACACGCAAACTCCGATGTACGATAAAAAAGCTCAAGGAGATTTAACCGCTGGCAAAGGGCCTGTGCTAACGTATGGTCCATCGGTTCACAATAATGTATTAGACCTGATTTTGGAAGTAGCAGAAAGCAAGAAAATTCCGTTTCAGCGTGCTGCAGCTACTCGTGCTACTGGAACGGATACCGATGCATTTGCCTATTCTAGTGGTGGTATCGCTTCTGCCCTTATTTCGCTTCCATTAAAATACATGCATACCACAGTTGAATCGGTACACAAGGATGATGTTGAAAATTTAATTCAGCTTATCTACGAAACACTTGTGCAGATAAAAGACGGTCACGATTTTAGCTACATAAAGTAGGTTGATCGGGCAGTTTTTGCCGTATAAACTTTCGTTTCTCTGAAACAAATGAACGTCCAACAACCGCTTCTTTTGCTTCAAGAAATTCAGAGCAAAGGCTCTGATGGCTACCCCAGTGGGATATTTCCATCCCAGCGGTTTCAACCCAAATTAGGGCTTATCCGTGAAGACGACAATGTGTTTTTCACCGCCTGTATCGTGCATATCCTGCAAGAGTTGGCTCATAAATTGGATTCGAATGAGCAAGCCATAGTCCAGCAAATCTGTACCTCTGCCATTGCCGCTTACCCATTGTATAAGAACAAAGACGGCCGTGACTCCTACAATTTTTGGAGAACCAAACCTAGTGGTCATTTCCCGAATGGGAACTGGATGCACCACTACGACCATTTTCGAATCCCAGATGATATAGACGACACAGCGCTTATTTTCTTCACCGAAAACGCATCAAAGGAACGTGTTGGTTTGCTGCGTGAAACATTAAAAAAGCACGCCAACTTGGCCTATCAGCAAGCCAAGAATCCACCTAAACACTATCGAAATCTAAAGGTGTATTCCACCTTTATCGGAAAAAACATGTACATCGAATTTGATGTGTGCGCCTTGAGCAATTTAATGAGGCTCATTCTTAAGCATTTCCCCAATGAACTGAACGAATACGATTGCGACACATTGCAGTTCATTTGCGAAGTGGTGCGAACCGATGAATTCGAACGCATTCCATTTCAAATCGCTCCGCAATACACCACTACTCAAATTATCCTGTATCACTTAGCGCGATTGCTACCCTATCTGCCCCCAAAATACACTCATATTCGGCCCAAAGTTATGACGGCACTACAATCGTGGTGGGAGAAATTGCCCGTAGGAATGGAAAAATTGATGCTGGAAAACGAACTGTTAAAACAAAATGCTTCGATAGCACCAACAGGTGTCTATACCCGTGATGTAGCCAAAAACAAAGACTTCTTTTATTTTATTGCTGGATTGCTTACTGCCTACGAAGGAGGCCAATTGCAAAAAATAGCGGAATCGCCTTGGACCCACTTGCGCTATCGCAGCGAAGCATTTAACCTCGCGTTGCTTTTGGAAAATGCCGTGTTGCGCAGAAACCTATTACCCACTCAACCGATGGCATAAAAAAAGCGTCCCCCAATTTGGGAGACGCTTTTCCTTACACGTTATGCCTTAGAATTACTTCTTTGGCTCTTCGCCTTTGATTACGTCAATCAATTTGATGTCGAACAACAATACTTCGTTCGGGCCAATGCCGCTGCCTTTTGGACCACCATTTGGGCCATAAGCCAACTGACCAGGAATAAATACTTTATACTCAGCTCCTGGCTTCATCAGCTGCAATACTTCTGTCCATCCTGGAATAACGCTGCGCAAAAAGAAGGTAACAGGCTCGCCACGGTCCTCAGAGCTATCGAACACCTCACCATTCATTAGTTTTCCAGTGTAGTGCACTTTCACTTGATCCATAGTAGTTGGAGCAGTGCCTTCACCTTCCTTCAACGCGATGTATTGCAATCCGCTTTCTGTGGTTTTCACATTCGCTTTGCCAGCATTTTCGGCCAAAAACTTCTTGCCAAGTGCTTCGTTTTCTTCAGCTTTCTTTTCACTCAACTTTGCAAAGTATCCTTGAACCGCCATTCCAGCTTGTTCTTCGGTCATTTGCGCATCTTCCGTAATCAACGATTGGCGAATGCCCGCCAACAATAAATCGAGGTTAAAGCTACTGTCAATTCCTTCTGTGCGGAAATCTTTTAGAAGGTTTGTTCCTACAGACACGCCTATAGCGTAGCTAGCAGAATCTTCAGATGAAGCAAGTGTAACTGGTTTAGAATCTTGTCCCTCGCAAGAGGAAAGTGCTGCAGCCATTAATACGGCAATGGAAAGTGATTTTGTCATTGTTTAAGTTGAGTTTTTAATCGCGCGCAAAAGTAACGGTATCATTGAAGTATTGGTAGCTATATTTCATTTTTCGGTATTGCCAAACAGCCAAAAGATGTTACTGGCGTTAATTGGATAAATCGCGAACGTAAGCCTAAACTTAAGTAGCCCATTTTTGTGGGATGTTTCGTCTATTTGCAGCCTCAAATAAAAACCGATGCGAGGATTAGTAATACTGGCTTTATTGATGCTCCCAATGTTGCTGAAAGCACAGCAATTTCAGGTAGTGTCACCCGATGGAAAATTGAAAGCCGAGATTAATGTGGCAGGAAATATCCATTTCCGACTATACAAAGGCAAGCGCATATTGATGCATTCGCGGCCCATAGGCATGACCTTGAAGGGCGGAAAATCGTTGGGAAGAAGCGAAACCGTGGTAACTACCGAAACTGCTAACGTGAGGAGAACGGTTAGTCCAGTAGCTCCAACTAAAAATGCCTCGGTTAAAGAAGAATTCAATGGCCTTACCCTACTGTTGAGTAGCGGCCTTCACATCGAATTTCGCTGTTTTGATGATGGTTTGGCCTATCGCATGACCACGGTTTTGGATGGAGACATTAAGATTGAAGAAGAACAAATGGGGTTTGAAATGGTAAATGACCCCGATTGTTGGTTCCCAAAAGAAACGAGCATGTTCTCGCACAACGAGCGAAAGTTTATTGAAACATCGAACCAAGTTATTGCCAAAGGAAAAATGGCCAGCACGCCCATTCTGTGGAAATGGGGCAAAGGGCCACTATTACTCTACACCGAAACCGACCTCCGCGATTATCCCGGCATGTACCTCAAAACACTGGGTTCTGGAGGATTTGAAGCTGCATTTCCCAAAGTGCCTGCCACCTATTTCAAAGTATTGGACAGATGGGTAATGTCGGCTTTCAAACGAGAGTATATTGCCAAAACATCGGGCAAGCGCTCCTTTCCATGGCGCATCTTTATGGTAGCGGATACCGATGCCGAACTGCTGCAATCGCAATTGCCTTATTTGTTGGCAAACGCGCACAATGATGTAGAGCCCACCGATTGGATTAAACCCGGCAAGGTGGCGTGGGATTGGTGGAATGCCAACAACTTGAAAGGGGTCGATTTTGAACCAGGCATCACCACCCAGACCTACAAATACTACATCGACTTTGCGGCTACTAACAAATTGGAGTACGTTATTTTGGACGAAGGCTGGTATAAGCTTGGTCATCTACTACAAGTGAAACCCGATATTGACATGCCCGAGTTAGTTCGCTATGCCGAAAGCAAAGGCGTGGGCATTATTCTGTGGTGCGCGTGGAAAACATTGGACGACCAGTTTGACGAAGCATTCGAGCAATTCAGTGCGTGGGGCATCAAAGGGATAAAAGTCGATTTTATGCAGCGCACCGACCAATACATGACCAACTTCTACGAACGCACGGCAAAGGAGGCTTTTCGCAGAAAACTGTTGGTCGATTTTCATGGCGGGCATTGTCCAAAAGGATTGCAGCGTACCTACCCCAATGTGCTCACATTTGAAGGTGTGCGCGGTTTGGAGTGGAACAAATGGTCGAGCCAAGCCACGCCAAAGCACGATTTAACCCTTCCTTTTACACGTATGATGACGGGCCCAATGGATTACACTCCAGGAGCCATGACCAACATTGCCAATCCCAAAAAGCATCGCGCCAATTTCAAGAATCCAAAAAGCATGGGCACGCGCTGCCACGAATTGGCCAAATACATCATTTTCGAAAGCCCGCTGCAAATGCTGGCCGATGCCCCAACTGCTTATGAAAAGGAAGAGCAAACCATGAAATTTCTGAAAGCGGTTCCCACTGTTTGGGATGAAACAGTGGTGCTATCTGCCACAATTGCCAATCATGTAGTAATGGCACGCAGACAAGGCGATACGTGGTTTATTGGAGGTATGACCGCCAATGAAGGCCAAACCATCTCGATAGATTTAAGCTTTCTGAGCAGTGGAAATTTCGCCATGGACGTGTGGCGCGATGGAGACGACACGTTTACCAACGGCAGCAGCTTCGTTCATTTTAATGAGAGCAGCGTAAACAGCAGCATGAAATACGTGATTTCCATGGCCGAAGGTGGCGGTTGGGTGGCTGTGCTGCGCAAAAACTAAGTGCATGTAAAGGGATTGAAACAAAAAAGGCTGACCACGTGGTCAGCCTTTTTTGTTTTGCTGCAAGCATTAGAAGAACTACCCCTTCACGCGCTCCACGTATGCTGCTGTGCGGGTATCAATACGAATCACCTCGCCTTCGTTCACAAATAGCGGAACACGAATTTCGGCACCTGTTTCCAACGTAGCAGGCTTCATGCTGTTGGTGGCAGTGTCACCTTTTACACCCGGTTCCGAACGGGTAATCAATAATTCCACAAACGTTGGAGCATCAGCAATAACGGCCGTATCGCCTTCAAACCCGACTTTCACAATCATTTCTGGTTTCAAAAATTGCAAGGTTTCGCCAAACAAAACCTTGGCGATATACAATTGCTCGTATGTCTCTTGATTCATGCAAACCAAGCTATCTCCTTCTTCATACAAATACTGAAGCTCGTTGTATTGCACCCTTGCTATATCAACCGACTCGCCCGAACGGTAGCGATACTCATAGTTTCGCCCCGTGGCGATAGATTTCATTTTCACTTGATAAAAGGCGCCTCCTTTGCCGGGCATGGTGTGTTGCTTATCGCTCACCATGCACAAATCGCCATTGTGACGAATTATAGATCCTACTTTAATGTCTGATGTTGTTGCCATGTTGCTTTTTTTGTGCGCGGCAAAAGTAAGAACCTAAGTTTAGTTGAAGAAAAGGGTTCTTTCCACATAAAAGCCTCTGCTCCTATTCCCAATCCTACCAAGAATTCGGGAACCACGAACCACTTACAGATACCGTTCTTGTATCACCCCGAGGTGATGCTGCACATGGCCTATCAGTATAAACCCCAACGCACGAGCGCTTATGGCATGTGTCGGTCCTTTGCCCAATACGGCACTTTGTGCATCGGTCATGTGTTCAAAAAGAAGGGAAGTGCTACGCCTCACGGCCAAAAACTCCTCCATCAGGCTTTCCATAGTTCGCCCCGACACATCCACCGCAGCGGCATAGGCATCCTCGTCAAACGGCTGCAACTGCGTAGCGCTATCGCCCCTTGATGTCACCAAAGCACGATAGGCAAACACGCGCTCCGTATCTATCATATGCATCAGCACCGCTTTCACACTCCACTTGCCGCTAGCGTAGGCATAATCATGCTTTTCTATAGGAATGCGCTCAAAAAACTGTACCACCTTGGCAGTACTTTCTTCAAA
>Ga0247843_1009362_pt1 | contig 10929 bp, 8 predicted proteins | sample LaCruzMarch2017__FD_192420 | JGI IMG/M metagenome (GOLD analysis project Ga0247843, IMG submission 192420) | Freshwater microbial communities from meromictic Lake La Cruz, Castile-La Mancha, Spain - LaCruzMarch2017_8m | ecosystem: Environmental > Aquatic > Freshwater > Lake | place: Spain...
AAAATTACCATCAAGTTGGTCGGAGAAGCAGAACTTTTTGAGCGGCTGGGATTTGGACTGGTGACAGATATTGACAAGAGCAGTGTGGCCACCAAATTTGTAGTTGGAGAAAAAGAATCTGCGGCCAAGGCCAAAGTCTTGTGTTTTGACACTGGCCACGTGGTTGTCACCTGTCCCAACACTTCAAGCAATTTAACTTCCATCAGCAACAACGAATATTTGGCGTCCCTGCTTCCCATGGGGTCTGGTATTTTAGAAATGCCCCCACTGCAATCCGATTTTTCTTCCGTCGTTCCGCCGTCATTTGAAGGAGGCGAAAGCGTGCAATTTAAATGTCACTTGTGGAAATTTGACGATGCTGGCAACATGGTTCCATTCAACTGGTTAACGGGTTCCTTCATCTCTGGAGTTTTGCGGGGAAAGATATAAAAAGCCAGTTGGCTGTAAAATCTGCTCATTCGTAATTTGGTCTTTCCAATGATCACACGTACATGCCTCTCTTATCTGGACCGAGAAAACCTCTGGTAAGTTTTTCAACCCGAGAACGTGCAAGTTTAGTACTCCCCAAATCAATGCCACCCCGTCGACGAAAAAGTTCCAAGCGCAAAACCACAACCCGCCGAAGCACTCGTCGTCGCTCAGGTGCAGCTTCCAACAAGCTCAGAATAGTGGGTGGACGCATTAGGTTGAGAGTCACTGGTTATCCGGGTCTCCAAGCTTTAGCTCCCAGCGCCCTCGTTCGTTTTATTCCCACAACCAAACTCCGGTTGGCAGCTCGTCGCGTTCTACGATCGGCAGGTCAGGCACCTCGACGCAAGCGACGAACAACCCGAAAAGCAGCTAGCAGAAAATAATGGATTCTCGTTTTGTTTTTGAAGAGCCGGCTTCTTGGCGCGGAGGAACTCGACAACTTCTTCACGGCTCTGAATATGAAGTCATCAATCCCACCAAACCGGTGGAAGACCACCCCAAACAGGTAGAATTTGAAATGATGTCCAACAATCCCATCTTGTTTGGCAACACGACTCGTTTTAAAATTCAAGGGCGATTTGAAAGAAAAGCAGCTCCGGCTGCTGCAGTCGCAGGTGAAGCTGCTGCCGCCGCTCCCGAATGGGAACCCGTTCCTGAAGCGGATGCAGCCAATGTAATTTTGGCCCCCAACTGGTTTGAATTGATGATTCAATCCTTGGACATTTACCACGGCAACGGGGTAATTCGAACTCACGACGAGGCCAATTTTATTCCCAGCATGTTAAATACCTACTTGTACTCGAGAATGGACCCGACGGTGAAAAAGTTTTTGTGTGCCGAGGATGTGGCCCCGGGTAACGGAGTCCCTTCCAGCGAAGTCAAGTGGGAATTTGGTTCTGCGGAATGGACCTCTTACGCAGCCAAAGTGTTTTCCGGAGAAAACATTAATTTTACCTGGATTCCACTTCACACGTTTCCCTTTTTCCAATCCCCCAATTTTCTGATGGATCCGGTGGCCATGAAAGCGTTGCCGGCTCTGCGAAACATTGGCAAGGTGACTGTCCGACTGACCTTCCGCGACGACTTGGATTGTATTTGGAGAAAACGGCAACCCATCAACAACAATAAAACTTACCGTTTCAAATTTACGGGCATGTCGTTGGGCATGGAAGAGGCTCGCATCAACCCGAGTTTGGAACGTCAACTTTTTTCCCCGACGGGAAAATCTAAAGCTCTCAACTATCCCGGAGTGACCAAGATTATGAAAGCAGAAACGGTAAGTAACCAAGTGTTTTTCCACAACTGCAAGTTTGAATCGGTGGCTTTTCCGGAAGGAATTTTTATCTTTTGCCTACCCAAAAAGGTGATTGCTTCTACTTACAAATACAGCGAGCACGCTGCCAACACGTCAGTGTTTATGGCCCACAACATTGAGAATCTGACGGTAGATTATGACGGAGAACCGCTCAACTTGAAACAACCCCACTTTGGTGACATCAAAGACAAGCAGATTCAACTCAAACACTTTTTGGATCACATTGCAAACCCCCCCTTTGGATTGGACATTGACCAGAGCAAGTTGAAACGTGCCGACTTTGAAAATTCTTTTGCCGACACCAATTTTCCCTGCGTGTACTTGAATTTGTGCAGCGAAGGAAAGCAGCGACTGGTTCCCCACCAAAACAGCGGAAACGTTTTGGCCAGAGACTGCGACTTGAACATTGGCATCAAGTTTGGCGGTACGGGGGCCACCGCCAACGGGACTTATGTCATTTACCTGTTTTACACCGACTACTCTTGCGTATTGGATTTGAGGACTCGACGCTTTACCCCCTACTACAATTTGAAATAAAAGTAGCTGGAAGATCACAGCAGCTACTCACATTTGATCGCCATGTCATCTGCAACACATCCCAAAGAACAGCTCCAGGACATTTTGCATCAGGCAAAGAGGAACACCAGCTTGAGTTTGGACGACTACGTGACTCTGCAAAAATTGCTGAGCCAAGCCATTGCTTTGATTCAAAATGTAGATTGGTTTGAATCATCTCCTCCCATGTCTCCCTCCCCCCTATGTTTTGGCCCAATTGTAATGCCCAATGATGATGAATGTGAACCCATGGATTGGATGTAAATAAAAAAAATGATCAAATGTACACATTGACTCTTCTTATTTGCAGAAAAGAAATGAAGGAGGGGTGGGGGTGGGTGAGTAAGCATTAAAAAAAGAGTATTTAACATTGGCTGGCAGAGAAATCTGCTTCAGTTTGATCATGCATCATGCGGAAGTAGGGTTTAATCAGCTTAAATGCGATATTACCCTGTTGCCAAATTCCCAAGACGGAACTCATTCAATTTTGCTCATCAATTTCAATCTTCCTAAGCTAGTGGTGGAAGATAGACAAACAGATTTGCCTCAAAGACTTGGGCAAATTGTCAATTTCTTGACGGAAAACTTTGCCGCAGAAACCATATATTATCAGATTTCATCTTCATATTGGATACAGAAGCGCAATACTGAAGACATCCGACGGTGGGTGGGTAGTTTCTTTGCAAAAAACACAGAGGCTGCTTCGATCAGTGGGGCGGCATTTTTAGAATTTGATCCACAGACTTTTGTTCATCTGGGGTTGGAAAATTTGAGGGGCGAAAACATTCGTGCTGCGTTGACGGTCAATTTTCTCGATTCAGCCTGGCATTTTGTGGATCTCATTTCGGTGGTGATCAATTGTCAATTGTTGGTGCCGGTCAATCATCCGTTTGTCCTCAGGCATGATCTCGGTTCTGTCCGGCGACGCCAAAGAAGAATGCGTCGACACATTGTCCTTTTCCCTTTTGGACCTGCTGCTCCTGGTGAAATCGCCCCGTTCCCATAAAAAAATTCGAGAAGCTGCCAATACTGATCCTCTTTTTCAAGAATTGGCTTTGACAGTACTGCGAAAACATCACAGTTGGGTCTACGAGTTGCAAATCAAGTACAACGTTGCGTTTGTGGTTGTTTACCGGACCAAAGGCAGAGGAGTTTACACAATAGTCTATGATGGTTCCCGCTTGCCCAATGAACAGAAAGCAGTTTGTTGGATAGTTTCTCTTTTACCAGGCGGCGTGGTGAAAAAGAAAAAAGGATTGGAGAGTTTGCCCAACTGTTTGCGATTCTCCCCCAAATATGTTCATCCCGAAAAGGATTTGGCGGCGTTGCTCAACATTTCCGATTCCCAACGAGAGTCTCCCCAAGATTATGCTGCTACCAAGGCCTGGCTGGAACACTTTAACTTGTTGGACAAAGTCACCATCATGTATTGCACCAGCTTGTTGCCTCGCAAATTGCACGTCAATTGGATTTATGGCGATTCAACTTTTCTTTTAGAGGCTTATTTAGGACCAGACGGAAAACTAGCTTTTGCTCTTTACAAACCGACTGTTGCGAAGCAATCAGTTAGTCTGAAAACACTACCCGTGTCACCGCCTGCCCAAATTCCCCTCAACACTCCCAGCAAAAATGCTCAAAACATGTCTGGAGCCGTCAGCACTCAATTGCAAGGTTTGACAAGCGCCTACTTTTTGGGTCTCATTTCAGAAAACAAACTGTTGAAGCTGGCAGGTCACAAGCTAAACAAGTTGTTTGGAGCTTTGTGGATTCACCTAGACGACAAGGAAAATATCAGGCACGTGGCCTATTCGGATGGTCACTTGGACGGAAACAAGACTTTTGAAATTTTTCCCCCCCAATGCGACGGCGGACCCAACAAGACCCAACAACTGAGCTGGCAAAAGTTTTTTGACTTTTTGTGGCAGAGACATTTGAAATTGTGCGACATTAAAAAGTTGTATTTGTCCAAACTGCTTCGTCGTACAACTCGTCAATTTACCCACCAACAAGATCTGACCAGCAAACAATCAACATGTTTGAAGCAATTGCAAAAATTTGTCTCCAAGACCAGAATCATTTTGTTTTCCAATCGGGACACTGAATTGCACGCCTTCAAATTGCCCTTTGCGAAATTTGTGGCGGACAAAGAGAAGAAGAGCTTGGCCCTAAAAACCAATGACAAAAACACCATCGTGTCTTTGGTCAGTTCCTTTATGCAGATTGACAATGTTGCCCCGTTCTTCGCTGTTATGCCTCAGTCAACAGACAACAGCCAACAGCAGACCGATGTGGAATTTTTGAACACAGTCAAGGGGTGGTTGCACTCTAGAGACGTTTTCGAGGTGAGTCCCAATTTACCCATTTCTTCAGAGCTAAGCAAAATGGAAAAGCAAAAAGTGTTGTTGGGTGACAACGATGCTCATGACAAGGAGGTTAAAACAATGTTGGGATACGTCCACCGTCGAGGCCGATTCTTGGTTACCATGTTGCACACTTTGTTTGAACATTTTTGCAGGTACATTTTGGATAAGTTTCGAATTGACCTGCACACTTGGCCTGTGGCTTCTCTGACGTCTTTGGCATTTCAGGTCGTCTGGGTTAGATACACAATTTTGGGTGGTCCGTTGGTTCACGCTCCGGAAAAAACCAAACCCTTTTACGACCAGCTGTTGCGCAATCACTCTCGAGGTGGATTCAGTTGGTCCTTGGCAGGCCACATTGAAAGCGGAGATGCGTTGGGTGGTGATGGTGAAACGGCTCAAACAGTTTGCGAATTGGACATTTGCAGCTCGTACGGCTATGCAGCTTCACAGATGGCTTGTCCTGGCGGCTTTTGCGTTGGGTTCATGGACAACCCTGATGCTGGCGTTCCATGTCTCAATCGTAGCGACAACTTTCGACACAACCGTTTTGAATTCAGAGGCACCTACAAAATGATTTACGATCTTTCGCTGACGGGAGCCGACATTGTCGCCGTCTACAGCAATTACCATCCGTTGGGAATTTTCTATCTGGGCAAGTACCCCATTGATTTGTGCATCATCACCAAGAATGCGGGACATTTTCTAATCCAATTTGATCACATGTACACTCACGGATGCAAGCATGGTTGTCCGGGGTGTTACAAATATGCGGGAAAAAAGACAAGAGATGAAGTGCAAGAGCAGACCCGAATCCGAGATGAAGCCATTCAGCAATGGGTAGACCGGGTTAACAGTGGAATGGGCAAAAGCAAAGACTGCCGCCAGACTTTCACTTATGCAGTTGTGTCGGAATGTCACACCGAGGGATACAGTACCAAAGCATTGGAAGAATGCTTTCAGGTGGGCCAACCCCTTCATTTTCTTATTGCACCCTATCTGGCTTTGCCTTTTCAAATGATGGCAGGAGGAAAGCAAGAGTTGCACCAATTACCCCCCACCTTAACGTACATCATGTTTTGCCAGGGGCATGTAGTGGATCCCCAGGGTCGTCTGTTTGTTTGGACAGAGGAAGGAAAACAAGATTTTGCACCGTCTACCCTACCCGGCAAGGAAATGATGCTGACTCGAGCCCATTACGAGTACCTGTGCCGGGAGCACAATTTCCAATTGGACACAATCCAGGCCCTTTTGTTTTACAAGACAGATTCTGTTTTGCCAAAAGTGTTTGAAGAATTGACCAGGGATCGGTACTCGTCGTTGCACTCGGCCAGCAAAATCAACGTCATCAAGTGTCTCATCAACTTTGCCTGCGGGTATTTTGGATACAATGCAAACAAAAAGAAAGGTCCCAATGCGAACAAAAAGTGGCTGGTAACGGGCATCAATATTCGTCGTCCTTCTGTCAGCATGTTTGCTTTGAATTATGCCGGAGATTTCAACCAAGAAACTTTCTATACAAAAACACAGTTGGCTCAACTGCCCCGGCGAACTGGGAGAACAGTCAAGCCCTTGCTGTTTGCAAAATGCAACAATGCAGCTTTGCCCATATTTTGTACCATCATTGATTTGGGCAAACTAAGATTGGCCCAATGTTTTCTTTTTATCCAGCGCGTCACCAGACCCGGCTCGGTCCAACTGCTCTACTCTCACATTGACAACATGATTTTGGCCACCAGTCGACCCCGGTTTGAGCAACTGGTAGATTCCGCTCAACTGGCTTACTACCAAGACCACCGAGACGAATTTTTTGTTCCAGACAATGCTGTGGTTCCTTCACCGGGACAACTCAAAATAGAGTTCAACATGACTGGCCACGGTTGGAAGTTTGCCAGCCCCTACTCGTGCTTTTACGGGCTGATTGGCGATGAAGCGGCGTTCAGCAAAACTTCGGGTCTCAACAATTTGAGTGCCGCGGAATCTTACCACTGCGCCGTCAATCTTTTGAACCAGATGCCGGTGACGCTGACCCAGCAACGCCGAGTCGACAAAACTGCCAACACCCAGTTACACACTGTACATGTTCACATGAAAGGAGGAAACAAATAAAAGCCAAGGTTGTATTATATTTTTTGTCAGTTGGAGTTTGTTAGTCAAAGGGCCGTGTTATGCTTCAGGACGCAGACAATTATTTTCAAAATTGCTCTGTGGTCTTCAAGTTGAGAATTCCCCAAAACGGAACCATCGTGTTGGCGGGCAATTCGTTGTTGCCACATCCCGGTATTATCGTTTTAAGCTCTCTGCTGGTTTTTGCTCTCGTGCTGTTGTCTTCTTTTGTGGTGTGGAATTACCAAAAGCAACTTGTTCCGCGTCATGATGGATCCCCTGCAGTACGCCACCATTGAGGAGCCCCTGCAAATGGGATTGGAAGAGTGTCTCTTTTTGATGCACAGACATCGGCAACACTTGGAAAAGTATCGCGATTATTTTTCTCGTCTCAAGGAGCACCTGAATTTGCACGTGTTAATGACGTGCCGCCGCCTTCGTCTTCAGCACTCTGACGGTTGCGGCTGCAAAGAAAAGGAAGAGGAAGAAGAAGAGAAACGGGAAATCAGACATCAAATTCATCTGCTTGGGGAACAGCAATCGCAAGTGACTGATTTGCAGCAACAAGTAGCTAGCCACGTGTCGGCTCTCGACGAGCTGTTTCATTATTTGTCCTCCAGTGTGTTGTAAAATAAAATTGAAAACTCTGACCCCTTGTGTTTTTATTTGTTGAGACATCTCGTCGATGTTGGCTGCCCTGGCTAAGGGGCTCCGCCCCTTAGCCTGAGCAGTCAACCCTGCCTCGTTTTTCCACACTCACAGTGCCTGGTCAGCGGGGGGCGCGGGCGCGAGCACTACTTTGCTTCCCGAGGAGCACCCTTCTCCCGAGGCAAAACAGTGCGCGCGTGCAAACCAGATTTGCACGCGCACAGCTACTTTAGTTCCAATCTGCTTAAAAAGTTGGTATAAAAACACTGGTCTGTGCTCCATTCAAATCAGTGTGTTAAGAGTCTGCCATGGCCAACGTCAACAAATTGGAAGGGAAATTTTCCAACCATCCGTTGCCCAGCAGCGTGGTGATTCACGGAGAAGGGTCAAACAATGTGACGGGAGGAGTGAGGGCTCTCATTCTCCAAGACGTTGACACGTATGATCCCGTACTTTGCATGGAGCCTTACCGCAAGTACGGTTTGCCGACTCCTCCGGCCGACGACCAAACCGTTCAGTGGCTGCGAGAGTCACAACATCCCAACAGCAGCAAGGGCTTTGTTTTTTTGCAGTCTGCCGACAAGGCCATGCCTTTTATTCCTTTTGACAAGTGTGGATCCCCCCACAGACTCATTATCACCATCAAAGCCTACTGGAAGCTGCTCAGCTTATTCTGCAGTCCGCGACCCAACGAGTCCGAGTGGATGAGATTGGAAAGAAAGGCGCAAAGCCAGTTGGATGCCATGAGATCGACCCACCAAGTCATCAGCTTGGGTCCCTACCTCAGTTACGTGAGTCACGGAAGCAACACATTCAGCAAACCCATTGAAACTTACAAGGATTGGACTCTAGTGTTGGAGTCCTACAGCGAATCCCTTTGGAGCAAAGACACTCCGTCTCAAGTGACCCTGCGGTACATTCCTACAGGAAAAATGGCAGATCCTCTGGGAGCTACCACCGGCGGTGCACACGTTCGTCTGTTTTCCAACGTCTTGTCTCAGATCTCTCAGGAAAATGTAATGAATTTTCTCAAAAAATGTGTGAGAGAAGGTTACTACACCACAGCTTCACCCCCAACTCCCTTGTCACTTCCACCACTGCAACCAGCACAGCAACCCATCGCTGACATTTTAGCCAAGGCTACAGCTGCTGCCCAAATTTCCGGTGGGAAAGATGTTGTTGGAGGTAAGTCTTCGTCGTCATCAGACGAGGGTGAACATCTAGAAGACAGTTACTCCATGCCTGTGTTGGCTGCAGTTGAAACCAAAAAAAGTGGGGGCGGAGGAGGAAAGACATTGAAAAATAATCGCGGAGGCAGCGGCAAAAGTGGCGGCAAAGACTCCAAACCCTACGACAGACAGAAGCAAAAGTAAAATGTGTAAATTGTGTAAATAAACAGCCCAATAAAAAATATAAATTAGAACTCTGGTGCATTTTTTGATTCAGTCACAGAATGAAGAGGTCCGTGTCAAGACCGTCTTCCAAGGTAACAGCAGCACCCATCGCCCCGATTAAATTATCTCCAGCACCGCCAGCTGCCAAACACCATTGGGATCCTCAAGTATTTTTACCCTTTCCCAGAAATTGCATCAGTCTGCTCACCTCTCCCACCAACACAGGAAAATCCACATATTTGAAAAATATCCTCCAAAATCCCCACTTATTTTTTGCCACTCCCTTTGACAGAGTTGTAGTCGTCAATTGCCATTCTTTAGTGTCCACCTACGAGCTAGAGCAAGATCCCAATTGTCCCTGGCCTGTGGCCACGGTCGAACACTACCTGTTGTCTGATTTTGTCGCGGAAATTTTGCAGCCCAACGATTTACTGATCATTGAAGATTTGCAAGAACTCACCCCCAACATTAAACTACTGGTAACCGCAATCACCCATCACTGTGACCTGACGGCCTGTTTCATAGTGACTCACTCTCTCTTGGGCTCCAGGCAGTTTGAACTGCTGTCCTACGTGCACAAGGTTATATTATTTTTAAAGTCAGCCGCTGTAGCCAGACTAGCCCTCTACATTATTCGGCATTTTTTTGTGGATCCCAACTTGAAAGCATACCTCAAAAGTATTTTGGGCGTTGCAGAAAGTCAACAGGCCATTATTCACATTGAAATAAATCCCATCGCAGGTAGAAGTACAGCCCACCACATTGCCCTCTCCCATCTGCTAAGCTTGACATCTCCCAAAGGTTTTTGCTTACTTTATCCCCACCCAAACACCATGGCAGCCTACGAAAAACACCAAGAAGTGATGGACATTGATGCTTTGGATTCAGAGTTTTTGGACAGAGTGCCGGAACAGTTGCATCCAGACAGCTTTGTGCTGCTCAACGCCAAGGCGGTCAAACAGTGGAAATCGCAACAACAGCCCCAAGAAAGTACGGGAGAGTGTGCAGAAGAAGCAGGTGAAAAGGAATGGACCGAAGCGTGCAACACTCTCGAAGACATGATCAACGACACGGTTCCAGCCTCCAAACTCTTCAAGGCCAAATCTCTTTGCAAAGAATTGTTGAAAAATCCCCAGTTTTGTTTGGACACGAGTGGCAGAATAATGCACTTCATAGACAAACCCAAAATTGCTTTTAGTGCGTTGGACTACATTCTTGTGGCCATCAGGCAAGCCGGACCTAACGAGCTCAAAAAGATGAACGATCCCAATTATAAACTGTACAGACTTGTGACCAAATCCCTGTTGAGTCGTAACACTCCAACCCAATTGATTAAAAATAAAGTACTGTTGGCTAAACATCAGCGCCCTCGTCACAACGGCGAGAGCGATGAGCAGCAAAAAGTATAAATACACAAGCATCAGCATTCAAAATGTCTTCTTTTTATTTAGTTTTAGAGATGGCGTATTCTGGGGACGAGGGAGAAGACTTTGAAGAACTGAAAATTTTTACCACACCCTCACCCTCACCTACATTTCTGCCCCTTTTGCAAAAGCCAAACTTAGCACCCTCCCCTCCTCCGCCCCCAGCAATCACTCACGGGGTGAAGAGTCTGCTTACAAAACGCGAAAACAACATTGAGGACTTTATCAAAACCTTTGTCACAGATTCAGACAACCAGTCGGATGCAGATGAACTCTTGGACGAAGCGGACGAGCAAGCTTTTTTGAGTGAGGCAGACAACAAGCTTGCCGAGGCTTCCCTTCTGCTCAGTCACAAATACGGCACAGTTTTGAAAGCCCACCTGGCCAGAAAACAGCAATTGGGATTTACAAAATCGTACAGCAAACTGCCAAAAACTCATTTTTCCAAAGTCAATCTGTGTATTGTGTACTCTCGGTGTTTTGCCCAGTGGATCAACTCGACAGAAATAAGTTTTTGCACTCTCAACATGTCTGGTCTGGGCGCTCTGTCAGCCAAAGATTGCTTTATTGCTCACCTTTTCAGTATGGCCACCTGTCGCAGAGTCAAAGGCGATGATTGTTATGCCCTGTCGGTGGTGGGAAAAAGTTCGGTGGGT
>Ga0247843_1009364_pt1 | contig 10929 bp, 6 predicted proteins | sample LaCruzMarch2017__FD_192420 | JGI IMG/M metagenome (GOLD analysis project Ga0247843, IMG submission 192420) | Freshwater microbial communities from meromictic Lake La Cruz, Castile-La Mancha, Spain - LaCruzMarch2017_8m | ecosystem: Environmental > Aquatic > Freshwater > Lake | place: Spain...
CCCGAATCGTCGGAAAATCCGATCAGCAGGACTTGACTCTTCTCAAACCGAGGTTGGAGCAACGCGGCGACGAGTCGATCCAGATCCCTTGAAGCTTTGGTATCCAATTGTGATTCGTTCGAGTTAAAACGTAGGCTCAAGCTGAGCCTCTCGGCCCCTTGGGAAAGCGCCACATATTGCTCGGGCGCGCCGGCTGGCACATTGATGCGATGTGGATCAATCGATTGCTTGATGAATCCCGAGTTGCTCACGATTTCCTGGCCGGCCGGTCCCAGAGAAAACTCCACCAGCTCTCGGCCCCATGGGTGGCTGGGAGTCGAAGGAGAGTAAAAATAGAGACGCCGCGAGAGAGCGTAATCCTCGGTGGCAACGGTGAACGGCGTTGGAATGAGCGGAGCGCACTCGCCGTCTCCGACTGCTACGGCTTTGCAATTCTTGATGTAGGGCAGCCCGACAAATCCCATACCATCTGGGTCGTTGGAGACGCCCTCCGAGAGTTCCGTGCTGTCCTCAATACGGCGCGCCTCAGGGGTCAGCGTTTTGTTGCCCAGCACCATGGCTTGGAATGACTCGAAAGTTCCGGAATTGGCATCCCGCGCATACAAGCGGATCGGCCCACCTTTTTCGCGGCCCAACTCCGACCAATCGCGGGTGGCTCCTGAAAAAACAGCGGCAATCTGGTCTTTACTCAGTCGAGAAACCGGGTTGGTCGAGTGGATGATCACAGCCAGGCCATCCAATCCAATCACATGCTCACATGTGGGCGTCCGCATGTCGCCGATACCTTTTTTGAATAATTCCTCGTGCATTTCGTCCTTCACCTCGTTGGATGACATCGCGAGATCGCAAGTGCCATTGGCAAGGCTCGCAAAACCGGTTCGAGAGCCATGGGAATGCACCTCCACGAGGCTGGGTGCTGAGTCCTTTGGTAGGAGAAATGTGATACGGCGCTCGACCGGCATGCTTCCTTGTTCTGTGTGGATTTGAGAGGCGCCTTTCGTTTGTAGAAAACCTTGGACGAGACTCGGCCCCATTTTGGAGCCGACCGTGTTAGAACCATGCAGTCGTAAAATTGGAACACCCGCTGCGACAGTCGTAGCCGTTTTTTTAGGATCGGATTTTGACCCTGTAACGAACCAAGCCAAGCCAGCGAGTGCCAGAATAGCGGTGCATCCCATCCAGACGAGCCAGTGGCGCTTGGAATCCGCTTTGCGAGCCACCAGAGAAGGCGTGGGCACGGATTGCGGAGCGGGATCGTTCGGCTTTGTCACGGATGGTGCCGCGGCGATTTCGTTGAAATTAAACGAGCATGTCGAGTCTCCGACTGGAACCTCCGAGGGTTCGAGCGGGATAGTCGGCAACTTCATAGCACGCGTGGAGATCTGGCGTCTTCCTGTGATCACTTCAAAGTCTTCGAGAGCCTCCGTCGCTCTGGTTGGGCGCTCGGCGGGATTTCTGGCGATCAAGCTCATAATCCAGTCAGCCAAGGAGGGCGGTAGGTCCTTGCGTAATTCGGAGAGGTGCTTGACCGTGTGCTCCAGATGCGCCTTCGCGATGTCCTCGGTAGACTTGCCGGTGAATGGAGGAAGCCCTGTCAGAGCAAAATAAAATAAGCAGCCCAGCGAGTAGAGGTCACTCTGCTCCGTGGCGGGATGTCCCTCGATTTGTTCGGGTGCAATCCAGTGGATCGATCCCGAGATCGAATCGTTAGTTTTTGCCTCCTCGGGGTTCCCGTCTTGGAGAAAAGAAGCAATTCCGAAATCCAGAATCTTCACCTGATACGATCCACTCGGCAGCCGGCAGAGCATGATATTTGCTGGCTTCAGATCGCGATGGATCAACCCGGCATGATGCGCGCTGGAGAGGCCGTCGAGACACTGCCGCGCAATCTCAATGAAAGTGGCTGTATCGAGTGGACTGGTCTCCACCGTTCGCTCGAGCGTCTCACCCTGAATGTATTCCATGACGATGTAGGGCGTCTCGCCATCCATGCCCAGATCGTAAATCGTAACAATGTTGGAGTGCCTCAGCGTGGCCAAGCACATGGCCTCCTGCCAGGTGTCGCGCACATCATTTCCCTCGAGGTTCCCGACCTTGATCTGCTTGATGGCAACAGTCCGTCGCAGGTGGTTGTCCCATGCCGTGAATACCTGCCCGGCTCCGCCTTCCCCGAGTAAAAACTTAAATTGATAGCGCGAAGAAAGAGAGGAGGTGTTGGCGCTGGACATCGTTGTGGAACAATCATCTTCGAGGCTTCTTCTCGGGGGATGCACCTTTAGATTTGTAACAATTATGTCACAAGAAGTCGTCTTGCCGTTGAGAGGGTGTCGATGTCTGCGGGAGATTTGTCTCGGCGGATGCGGGTGATGCGTGGGAAGCGCAGGGCGAGGCCGGAGGAGTTGCGGGGGCTTTCGCGGATGGAGTCGAAGGCGATTTCGAGGACGACGAGGGGTTCGACTTCGATGCGGTTTCCGGTTTGCGAGAGGGCGATGGAGAGGAATTCATCGGTGAGGGCGGCGATTTCAAGATCGGTGAGGCCGGTGTAGGCTTTGCCGATAGTGGCGAGGGCGCCTGTTTTTTCATCGCGCACGGCGAAGGTGTAGTCGCTCAGGACACCGCGCCGTTTGCCGTGGCCGTATTCCACGGCGGTGACGACCACATCGAGTGTGGCGAGGCGTTTTTTGAGTTTGATCCAGGCGAGACCCCGGCGGCCGGGTTGGTAGTGGCTGGCGGGGTCTTTGATCAGGAGGCCCTCGTGTCCGACGGAGCGGATGTCTCTAAAGTGGGCGTCGATTTCCTCCGCGCTGGCGGCGTGAAGGATTTCCGCATGGCGAAGGGGCTCGGGAAGGGCGAGGGCACGCAGGAGTTCGCGACGGCGGCGGAGGGGTTCCTTCAGCAGGCTGGTGCCGTCGAGTTGCAGGATGTCGAAAACAATGCAAGCGACGGGGATTTCATTTTCAAAAAAGAGGTCGGACTCCTGGCGCCCGAGGCGCTTTTGGAGATCTTGAAAAGGCAGGGGGCGTCCATCACGCCAAGCCAGAATCTCGGCATCGAGAATGACCTCGCGGCCGAGTGCTGAGGCCGCCCTTGCGATCTCGGGAAAACTGGAGGTGACCACCTTGAGGTCGCGGGTGAAAATCTCGGTGCGCTTTGTGTCGGTATGGATTTGAGCCCGTATGCCGTCGAACTTCGGCTCGATCCAGAGCATGGCGGCATTGGCAAAGCGGGCTTGCACGGCGGCGGCATCCGGTTCGGGCGAGGCCAGCATGCACTTCACGGGCTGAAAGAGCCGCATCGCCCGTTCGTGCAGGCGGCGTTCACGCGCCATGAGTGCCACCAGTCCCAAGTCTGCACAGAACATATTTGCCTCGCGCACCTCAGCGGGATCGGCTTCGAAGGCCTCGGCGATGCATTCCTCCAGCAAGCCCTCCTTGAGGCCGATGCGCAGGTCGCCGGAGAGGATCTTCACGAGAAACTTTGCCGCAACGGGCGGTGTGGATTGAAAGAAACGCGTCAGGATATCGATCTTTGCGACTCCCGAGGAGGCTGAACGCAGGTCTTCCAGCAGGGTCGCAACCTCGCGCAGTGCGGGATTTGCCGAACCCGAGCCTGTGGTCATGACGGTTTCGGCCGTGAGCCCGCTCTCGTTGATGCCCCGGGCGAGGGGACGGAATTCCGCCTCTGGCATTCCCGAGGCCTTGATGAGTGCCGCACGAATGATGGTTCTGCCTGCCTGATGCGGCGCGGGGTCCATCGAGGAAAATGCGGAACCGGAGAGCCAGAGCGCGGCAAGCCGCAGGTCGGCATCTTCAATCTCTCGAAAATAAGCTGAAAGAAGTCTGATTTTCGCCTGTTTGCCTGTGAGGGAAGCGATCTCCTCGCCGACGGCGCAAAACTTGAGAAAACCGGACGCCGATGCGGGAGGCGCGCTTGGCTTGGAGGCCGACTGTTTGCGGGGAAGGTCTATCGCGAGATCGAGTTGGTTTGGTCCCGTGAGCGCCCAAGCGTCGATGCCGCGCAAGCGCAGATCGGCGGCGAATTCGGACGCGAAGCCGTGCAGGGTGAGGACTCGCTTGGGAGCGACACTTTCCACATGCCGCAGGAGATCGTCATAGCCCGCATGGTCGGAAAGCGGGAAGGCCGCATCGCAGCGCATGCGGTGAATGGCGCCGGCATCCATCGCCCAGCCGGTGATGGCCGCAACGCGGCGCTTTTTCACCAGGGCCATGGATTTGCTTCCGGCGCTGGTGGGCGGGCAGATGAGGACATGGCCCGCCGCAGTTTTTGTGTCCCACGGAGCATGCTCGGGAAAAACGATGCCCTCGGATTCATAGACCGGCACGAGTTTGGCAATGGTGGAGTGGAGCATAACTCGCAAGCCGGCCCCGCGCAGGTTCGCCAAAATTTCCTGGGATTTCCCCAGAGAGTATCCCAGCAGAATGGGCGTCGCGCCCTCCTCGAGCGCTTCGATACAAAACTTCAGAATTTGCGCCATGACCTCCTCAAAGGGCGGGAACACATAGCGGGGAAGTCCATAGGTGGTCTCCATGATGAGGGTTTCGGCGTGAGTGTGGGCGGTCGTTTCGGCACTGGCTCCCTGCCTGAGTTTGAAGTCGCCCGTGTAGAGGAGGCTTCCTTGGTCGGTCTCCACAAAACACTGGGCGGATCCCAGAACATGCCCGGCCGGCAGTAGGCGCATGCGGAATTTCCCAAAGTCGCGAGTTTCTCCGAAGGGTAGGGGAATCGTCTCGCCGTGCAGGGTGCCCATTCGTGCCTCCATGAGACGAAGGGTCGCTGGAGTGGCTATGGTGCGCTCGTGGCGTCCGGTGTGGTCGCTGTGGGCGTGCGAAACGAAGGCCAGCGGCTTGGAATAATGCGGATCCAGCCACAGATCGGGGCGGGGCAGGTGGACGGCCCCTCGGTGCCGGACCTCGATCATAGCCGGGATATCAATTCGTCGAGCCCGTGCCCCAGCGTTTGTGGAAGAAGCGTTCCCATGGTGAAAAGAGGATACGATCTGCAAGGAGACCTATCGCCACAATAATGACCATGACGGCTACGACCTGATCCATGGCCAGGAGCTCTCGTCCGTATTGGAGAAGCTGTCCAAGACCGAAACCGCTGAGGATCGTCACAAAAATCTCCGCCGCCATGAGCGAGCGCCACGCGAAGGCCCAGCCCTGCTTCATGCCGCCGATCAGGTAAGGAAGCGAGGCGGGAAGGATGACATTGACCCAAGTGTGAAGACCCTTTGAACCCATCGTGCGAGCAGCGCGGAGGTAAATCGGCGGCATCGAGCGCACGCCATCACTTGTGGCAATGAGGACAGACCAGAGCGTTCCCATAACCACCACAAAGAGCATCGCGGCCTCCGTCTGGCCGAACCAGAGAAGCGCAAGCGGCACCCAACAGACGCTTGGCAGGGTCTGGATGCCGAGCGCGAGGAGGCCGAGGGTGTCTTGTAAAATTCGGAAGCGCGAGGTGAGCAGGCCAAGTGGAACTCCAAAAACAAGACCGATGCCATAGCCCAGCAGCAAGCGCTTCATCGTCACAAGCGTGGAGCTTAGGAGTGTGCCATCCATTGTCGCCTGCCACATGTATTCGAGCACATTGAGCGGCGAGGGGAGTAGCACGGGTGACCACAGGCCCGCTCGCGAGGCGACCTCCCAAGAAACGAGAAGAACAAGGAAAAACGCCACTGTGAAAATGCGGTGAATCATTCGGAGACCTCCTTGCCCTGACCACTGGTGAAGCCTTTGAGCGCGGTCGTGATTTCTGTCGAGTAGTGCGCGAGTTCCACGCTGTTGATGTCGCGGGGGCGTGGAAGCTCGATTCGGAATTCGGCGCGGATGCGGCCGGGATTTGGTGAAAAAAGAAGCACGCGGTCGCCGAGGCAAGCGGCTTCGCGGACATTGTGGGTCACAAAAATGATGGTCTTGCGGCGGGCCTCCCAGATGCGCTGGATGTCGCCATAGAGGTGTTCGCGGGTGAGGGCATCCAAGGCGGCAAAGGGTTCGTCCATGAGCAGGACGCGGGGGTTGGGAGCCAATGCGCGGGCCAGTGCGACGCGCTGCTTCATGCCGCCGGAGAGTTCATGGATATTGGCGCGTTCGGATTTTTCCAATCCGACGAGGTGGAGGTAGTATTTGGCAACCTCGCGGCGTTCCTTGGAATTGAGCCCTGGCTTGAGGCGAAGGCCGAAGAGGACATTGCCCATGACATCGAGCCAGGGAAAAAGCGCATGCTCTTGGAACATGACCATGCGGTCGCGTCCAGGACCGGTGATGTTTTCCCCATTGGCCAGAATTTGCCCGCTGTCAGGCTGGTCGATGCCGGCGATGAGATTCAGTAGCGTGGATTTGCCGCAGCCGCTGGGGCCGACAAGGCAGAGAAACTCACCTTCACCCACTTTCACACTCACGCGGTCGAGCGCAAGGACCTTGCCGCGATCAGTGGTGAAGGATTTTGAAACATTATTGGCCTCTATGCGCTCGGGACTTGTGTTGGCGAGTTCGCTTTGGAGGCTGACAGTGACTTTTTTCATGGCTGCCAAAGGAGGTTTTTCAGGTCGACGCGGGCGCGCAAGAAGCCTACTTCGCGCGCATGCTGCAGGAATTCGTTGAATGGCTCGATCGATACGGAAGTGTTGGGATGTAGGCGCGTCCAGGATTCATCCACAAGTTTCTGCGACATCTCGCGTCGCGTGATAGCGCTCAGTTCGTCTCGCACACGGCGCCGGGCCTCCTCTGGATTCGCTTGTATCCAATCCGTGAGCCCTTGATGAGCCTCAAGGAATTTGGAGGCCAAGTCGGGATGCTCCTGCAGGAATCCCATACGGCCCGCAAGCACGGTGGTAAGGGCATTCGGATCGGAATGGAAGATGCTGCCATCCGCCTCGTTGATCAGTCGCGTCACCCAAGGCTCCACTGTCCAGGCGGCATCGAGTTTTTTTTGGGTAAAAAGCTGAAGCATGTCGGGATTGGTGGTCGGAATGACGCGGGCATCGCCGCCAACGAGCGTCACTTTGATTCCCTGCGCGAGCAGCCAAGCCCGGCATTCCACATCCTGCGTATTTCCGAGTTGCGGAGTGGCGATGGTTTTTCCCCTGAGATCATCTGCTGAGGTGATGGCGTCGCCGCGGACGACAAGCGCCTCGCCGCCGCGCATCGATCCGGACATGACGCGGACCTCCTTGCCGTTGGCGCGAGCATGGGCATTCACCACGGGGCTTGGTCCCACATATGTCATGTCGATCGCTTTGGTAAAGAAAGCCTCCATTGCAGAGGGGCCGGCATTATAAATTGACCACTCGATTTTCACGGGTTGCCCCATACGGGACTCGAACCAGCCTGCCCCTCCGCGTGACATATTGGATGCCACGAGTGCTTGAGCATGAGTGATATTCGGGAAAAATCCGACACGAATAACCTGCTCGGCCTGTGCTTGGGCGAAAGGGACAAAAAGAACAAGAAGGATGCAGGCTTTTAAAAGTTGATCAATAGAATCAACTAAACCCCCCATGCGGTCATGGACCTCCCTTCGTTTCGTAAAAATTCCCATCGTGCGGAAGCTTCTCTGGAAACGCTGGAGAGTCAACGAAAGACTCCAGCTTGGCATTTTGCGATATCTGGGGCAGGCTGCAGGGATATGGGAAAGCGAGTCTTGATTTTATCGGCTTCCGTGGGTTCTGGGCATGTCAAAGCAGCCGATGCCTTGGCGCGTGCGATGCGGGCCAGGAGTGATGTGGACGAGGTTTTCTCGGATGACTCGCTCGACCACACAAATGTCCTTCATAAGCAATTTTACTCCACGCTTTATAAAAAACTTTCCGCCATGTTGCCGGAGTTTCTGGGCTGGTGGTATGAAACGAGCGATGACCCTTGGGTGGCAGACAAAGGGCGATTGCTCATCGATTTGCCTCAAGCTTGGCCGCTCATCAACTTGGTGAAGGAATTTCGGCCCGATGTGATCCTGTGCACGCATTTTATGCCGGCCGGTGTCATCTCGTGGCTCATTTCAAACGGGAAACTCGATGCGCGCTTGGGGGTAGTGATTACCGATTTTCACTTTCACGCTTTCTGGATCACCCGCGCGTTCAACTGGTATTTTGTGGCGCAAGAGGATGATAAAATCCACATGGAGGCGCTCGGTGTGCCTGGCGACCGCATTCAGGTCACCGGCATTCCTGTGGAGCCTGAGTTTGGAAAAGCTGTCAATGTGGATGCCGTGCTCGAGCGTCATGGTCTGCAGCCCGGCAGGCCAACGATCCTTGTGGCGGGGGGCACACTGGGAATGAGCCCTGCCACGGCTGTTGTGAGGCAGTTGCTCCAGCTGGAGCGGGATTTTCAAGCGATCATCGTCTGCGGGAAAAATCAGGAAATGCAAAACGAAATCATCGATTTGCTCAAAGACCGTCCGGCGGATTTCCGCGTCCTCGGCTTTAGCACCGAGATGTCCGATTTCATGTCTGTGGCCACAATTTTGCTGAGCAAGCCCGGTGGTATGACCACTGCAGAGGCTCTGGCCTGCGGCTTGCCGATGATGATTCTCGACCCAATTGGTGGTCAGGAGGAAAGGAATTCCGATGTCCTTCTCGAGGCTGGCGCTGCTGTGAAATGCACAGAGGTCACCCTCGTTGCCCACAAGCTCCGCCGCTTGCTCGACGACCCGGACCGGCTCAAACAAATGTCCGAGAACGCCCGCAAGCTTGGCCGGCCGAATGCGGCGGCGGATATTGCCCGTATCGTTCTCGAGGAACCCGACAGGCGCCCGGTGATCATTTCAAAACTTCGCGAGAAGGCCCTGCGTAAACGCATCGCCGCTGCGGGATAGGGATATGGAAAAGACCACACCATTTCTGATCGGAGTCGCCACTTCGGGATACCAGAGCGAGGGCGGATACAATGGAGCTGGGCAACCGCATAACAATTGGGGTGCCTGTGAGCAATCTGGCCGCGTGGATCGCACCGGTCTCGCCGCAGATTTCTGGCACAGGTATCGCTCCGACTTTGATCTGGCTCGGGGCATGGGCCTCAATGCCTTTCGTCTGAGTATCGAGTGGGCGCGTGTGCAGCCCTCCTACACAAACAGGCCCGGACCCGCTCCTGCATTTGATGGGGCTGCGGTGGATGCCTATGCAGATCGCGTGGCGGCTTGTCGTGAAGCGGGCATGGAGCCTGTGGTCACGCTACAGCATTTCACTCATCCAGCATGGTTGGGTGTGGATGCGTGGCTGGATGACACCACGCCCGAGGCATTTCAGAAATTCGTTCAATATACTGTTGCACGCCTGAACCGCAGGCTGTGCGATACGCTGGGCCAGTCGCCGGTAAAGTGGTATGTGACCCTCAACGAGCCAAACATGCTCGTTTTAAACACCTACTTGAACCGGCATTTTCCGGGTGGTCCCGAGGCGGGAATCCCTGTCGGCCTGCGCGCTTACAACCGTCTTCTGGCTGCCCATGTGAAGGCCTACAACGCGATTCATGACCTGTATGAATCGCAGGGATGGCCCACTCCGATGGTGTCGATGAACACCTTTTGCAGTGATGTCTACTGGTCTGAGAACATGCTTCTCGATTTGCTTTCTCTGAGGCTAAACAAAATCGAGCCTTCCGACGCGGTAGATTATTTTCGTTCGCGGTCCGAAGCACTCTCCCGCCACTTCACGCAGATCGCGCTCCAACGCCGGACGGATTTTGCAGCCATGGCGGGCGCTGGGCTTCACCGCTTGGCAAACTACTTCGCATCGCGTGCGGCCACGGCCGAGGCGTTCGAGTTTTTCTTCACGGAAGCCGAGTGCGCGCCGAGGAGCCGGGCGCTCGATTACCTCGGGCTGGATTACTACGACCCATTTGTGAGCCATGCCTTGCGGACGCCGGATTTCTCCGACCTTGAGTTCAAAAGCCGCAGCATTTCCGCCCACATGCTCGATGTGCTCGCCTGTAAGTGGTGGGACTGGCACTTCCTGCCCGAGGGCATGAGCGCCTTCTGCCAATACTATTCCCGGGCTTTTCCAGGCATGGCGGTGCTGATCGCGGAAAATGGCATGGCCCTGCGCAGTCGGAGCAATGACTCGGGAGGCGAACCCCGCCGCGACAAGATAACTCGCAGTCGTTATCTGGAGGCACACCTCATGGAGGTTCGGCGCATGCTCGATGCAGGTGTGCCACTCTTGGGATATCTCCACTGGTCGCTCACCGATAACTACGAATGGGGATCGTTTACGCCTCGTTTTGGTCTTTATCGGATCGATTATCAACACAACTTGGCGCGTCTGGAATCGGATCAAATGGGAGATCGCCCCTCGCAGACTTACGCAAGATTAGTGAAGGAAATGGGCTTTAACTCCATCAGCGTCAATATTCCTTAAGGGGAAGCTGATTTTCTGATCGCAGTGGCTAAAAAATCACGGCAATCTTGGCACCCCTATTGCTTCATATTCCTCGCCGCACGGGACAATGGGAAAAAAACACTAAAAAAGCTACACCAGACGGCCTGGCCTGCTCAAAAAAATACACTTGAATAAAAAATGGCTAAATACAAACTCGAATACATCTGGCTCGACGGATATGAGCCCGTGGCAAACCTTCGTAGTAAAACGCAAATCAAAGAATTCGCCAGCTTTCCGAAGCTCGAAGATCTCCCACTCTGGGGCTTCGATGGCAGTTCCACCCGGCAAGCTCCCGGTGGCAGTTCTGATTGTGTGCTGAAGCCTGTCGCAGTTTTCCCGGACTCCACCCGCAAGAATGGCGCTCTTGTCATGTGTGAAGTCATGATGCCCGACGGCACACCGCACATCACAAATTCCCGCGCCACCATTCTTGATGATCCCGATGCATGGTTTGGATTCGAGCAAGAGTATTTTCTTTATCAAGATGGCCGCCCACTCGGCTTCCCCGCTGACGGCTTCCCAGCGCCACAGGGCCT
>Ga0247843_1009365_pt1 | contig 10927 bp, 11 predicted proteins | sample LaCruzMarch2017__FD_192420 | JGI IMG/M metagenome (GOLD analysis project Ga0247843, IMG submission 192420) | Freshwater microbial communities from meromictic Lake La Cruz, Castile-La Mancha, Spain - LaCruzMarch2017_8m | ecosystem: Environmental > Aquatic > Freshwater > Lake | place: Spain...
ATGGGTTCGCCTTATGTCCACGGGGACAAGCCCTTCACTGTCGTCGGTATTCTCCAGAAATCAGGAACTCCGATCGACAAGTCGCTCTACATTTCTCTCGAGGGCATGGAAGCTCTTCACACCGGCTGGGCTGAAGGACGCCCGCCGATACCGAACGAAGAAGGGAATTCAGTGAATCTCACCGAAGTCCCCTCGGAAGCACTCGCGCCGACGCAAATCACAGCGTTCTTCCTCGGCGCCAAATCGCGTATCGCGGTTCTTCATCTGCAGCGCGAAGTGGTGACCTATGCCGACGAAGCTCTGTCGGGTGTGATTCCCGGCCTTGCACTGAGCGAACTCTGGCAGAACCTTTCCTATTTCGAGGATGCCCTTGGTGTGATCTCGCTCGTCGTGCTCGTGCTCGCGTTCATGGGAGTCCTTTTGTCGCTCTTCGCGTCGCTCACGGAACGACGCCGCGAGATCGCGCTTCTGCGCACGGTCGGCGCTCGCCCCCGGCAGATCTTCATGCTTCTGATGTCGGAGTCCTTCCTTCTGACTCTCGTGGGAACCTTCTTCGGACTCGTCGTCGCCTCTCTCTCCCAGCTCGTGCTCGCACCCTGGGTGCAACGTGAGTTTGGCGTGAGCCTCGTCACGAACTTCATCAGTACGACGGAGTTTGTGATCGCCTTGATCGTGATCGTCGTTTCTCCTTGGGTCGGAATGCTTCCCGCCTGGCGTGCGTACAAGCAAAGCTTGGCGTATGATCTCCTTCAACGGCAGTAGTAGGGGGAAAGAGCGTGAAACCGGTCACAAATGGAACGATTTTTTTTGGAGGGGAAGGGCTCTTTTTTTTGGGACTGAGTCTTGGAATCCTCGGCTCCACAGTCCAAGAAAACTCACGTCGCACTGCTTGGATTCTTTTTACCATCGGCGCCCTCAGCCTCCTCATCGCAGCCCTCATCGAGACCTATCGTCGGCGCAAGCTTCCTATCGCAACCACGACACGCAGTGGAGCGCTTCGTCCGCTTTCGCTAACCCGCGCTTTCGACTCCGTGCTCCAAAGCCCTAAGTCGGGCCTGCTTTTTAGCGGCGAATCTTTTCATTCGGAAGTCTTGATGGCGGTGCATCCTTTGAGAGTCAATGTCCCCGCCGACCGCACTCTGATTCTCCAACATTTCGCGGGTCTTGGAGCGAGAGTGGAAGTTGATCTTCAAAGCAGCGAACTCCAGTCGGGTGATGTCGTCCGCTTTCCGGCGTCCTCCGAACTTCGAATACTCAGCGTTGTCGCTCTCGATGCCGACATGCAGCTTTCTGATTCCGAACGGGCTCCCCAAATTCTGGCGCATTTTATCAACGAGAAAGAGCCGCGCTAGGAACAGCTATGATAGGATCTTGAGTTGTGACAGGGATCCCTTCGACGTTCACAACCGCGAATCGCTATCCGCATCTCGCGAAAGAGCCGCTCATCACAAGTCGCAAACGCGGCAACCCCGAGAACCGTGCTTTTGCCAAGATCATCGATATCCTCATCGCACTTCCGTGCCTCGGTCTGATCCAAATGATTTTTCCGCTTCTCGTGCTTCCGATTTCGCTTCTTTACTGGACTCTGATCGAAGGTCTCGGTCGCGGACAATCCCCCGGCAAATGGCTTTTGGGCCTTCACACAATCGACGTCATGAAAGGCGAGTCTCCGCGCCTCTACAATGGTTTCATCCGCAATTTCCCTTTTGCGCTTCTTACAGCGGCTCTCTTTAAAGGCGGTTTTCTCTGGTCGCTTGCAGGTCTTATCGCCTTCTTTTGTATCGTATTCGAAACCTATTTCATCTTCATTCTTCGCAGCGGCATCCGCATCGGCGACATTCTCGCCTACACACGCGTCTTCGACTACAAAGACGTGCACACCCAGTTCATCGAACAATTCCTTAAAAAAGAAGAGTCGAACTAAGCTTTCCCAGCCTAACGCAGGGCGCAGCATCCCTCTCACTCTCGGGCAGAGCTCGCTTGTGAGGATGGGGGATGCGCTTTAAAGTGTCTGAAAATAAGGAGCACGTTGTGAACTTTAAGAAGATTTCTCTGACCTCAGCAATTCTCGGTGTCCTCGCCACAGGCTGTAGCCAAGGCACAGGCCCCGCACGTACCGCAGACCAAATGGTTCGCCCTCTCGCTGATGACGTCGTCGTCGTTGAGTACAAGGGTGGAAAAATCACCGCAGGAGACGTGAAAGACCGCGTCGATGCTCAAGTAAAACAATATTCCGATGAGATGATCGAAGCCTACAAAAAGGGCGCCGAACAGATGCTTGTCATGAAGCTCCTCGAAGAAGAAGCGAAAAAACAAGGCGTCGCCAATCCCCAAGAACTTCTCGGGCGTGTCGCCGCTGAAATCCAGATCACCGACGAAGCCGTCACAAAGTTCATCAAAGACAACAAGCTCGAAAAAGGTATCCAAGATCCTCGCACCGGCAAACTTCGCAAAGTTTCCACGGACGAAGTTCGCGGCTTCCTCAACGAACAGGAAATGCAATCCAAGCAGCAGTCCTTCTTCAACGGTCTTCGCGCTCAAGCTGAAGCGAAGTTCAAACTCGAGAAGCCTCCCGTTAAAATCGAAGCGACCGGAAAAGAGCCTTGGACCGGAAAAGAAAACGCTAAAGTCGTGATCTACGAGTTCAGCGATTTCCAGTGTCCTTTCTGTGCTCGTGGCAATGCTGTCATCAAGCAAGTGATGACCGAATACGGCGACCGCGTGAAGCTGGTCTTCCGTCATTTCCCCCTCAACTTCCACCCAGAAGCAGAGCCCGCGGCGATCGCAACTCTCTGCGCGTTCCAACAGAAGCCTGAGAAGTTCTGGGAAATGCACGACATCATGTTCGAGAAACAATCTGAGCTCGGCAATGCTTCTTACAAAGCATGGGCTAAGCAAATCGGTCTCGACACAGCTGCTTTCGACAAGTGTCTCGACAACAAAGAAACCAAAGGCCTTGTTGACGCTGATATGAAGGCTGCAGAAGCCCTCGGCGTAAACTCGACTCCAACTTTCTTCGTCAATGGCAAGAAAGTCGCCGGAGCCCTTCCTTTCGCTCAGTTCAAGACCATGATCGACGAGGAACTGGCAAACTAAGGCATCCCAAGATCTTGCAGATTCGCCTGGGAGGGCCTAAATCCATCCATGGCATGCAAAGCTCTAGCAATACTCTTAAGGCTCTAGGCACCGCGAAAAGTCGCGGGCCTGGGGCCTTTATCGTTTTTGAAGGCGGCGAAGGCACAGGGAAAACCACCCAAATCCACGCCCTCAAGGACTGGATCGAGAAGACTCTCAAGCGAGAAGTCGTGGTCACTTTTGAGCCTGGCGGCACGCCGTTGGGCAAGAAGATCCGGGAGATGTTGCTGGATCCCGCGATTCCAAAAATGGACTCCCGCTGCGAAGCCCTTCTGTTTGCAGCGACTCGCGCCGAACACGTGAGCCAGGTGATTCGTCCGGCCGTTAATGCCGGGAAAATCGTTCTCTGCGACCGTTATTGGGATGCTTCTCGCGCCTACCAAGGAGCGGCCCGCGACCTCGGTTTCGAAGCCATCGATCGTATCAATATCTGGGGCACACGCTCCTTTTTTCCCGACCGTGTTTTCCTCTTCGACCTCGATCCCGCAAAAGGCCTGGAGCGCGCGAGCGTGCGCCAGGACGGTAAGCTCGATCGTCTCGAAGCAGAGGGACTAAAGTTCCACAGCCGCGTTCGTGAAGCATACCTGTATCTCGCGAACTCCGATCCCCAGCGCTATCGAGTCCTCGATGCCTCCCAAAGTATCGATGAGCTCTTCGCAGCCCTTAAGGAGGATGTCCAAAAATGCCTGGCGTCTTCGAACTCCTAAAGAACGCCGCCCTCAAAGAGCAGCTCGGACACGGACTTCTGCTCGTAAGCCCTTCGATCGAGGCGCCATCGTTCGTCGATGGCCTCAGGGATTTTGTAAGCTACCTAATGTGTGTGAATCATGGAGGACGCTCAAGTGCCTGCGGTGATTGTGATTCCTGCAGAGCCTACAAAGATTCGACCGTCCATGAAGGCATGCATCCCGACCTCTTCTGGATCAGGCCCGAAGCTCGCAGCGGATATTCGGTCGATCAGATCAAAAATTTGAGAACCTCTCTTGGACTGGCCCGAAGCATTGGCGCCGAAAGAGTCATCGTTATCGAGAACGCAGAAGATCTCGGTGGAGGCGGTGGGGCTTCAGCAAACGCTCTCCTTAAGCTTCTCGAAGAACCCCGTCCTCAGACCCGCCTCCTCCTACTGAGTTCTCGTCCCGAAGGAATCCTACCCACGATCCGTAGCCGCTGCCAGATTTTCAGAGTTCCTCTCTCGAGTGGTGAAACCCATTCGAGCCAACTCGCACCCGATGCCCTTCAGAACTGGTCACCTCTTTGGAAATGGATCGAACGGGGTTTCCCAGGGCAGGATTGGCCCCTGCTGACACTGCCCCCGGACGAAGACAGCTATTTCAAAGAGCGAGAAATCGCTACCGAAGAACTCAAAAACGTCTTTTGGGAGTCCTGGGCCCGTGCTCGAATGGTGATCCCTTCTCAGGCCCTTGGCAAAGCCCATGAGACTCTAGAGTGGTTCGAGAACTTCGAAACCCTCCTGGCAAGCTTTCGGGCCAACGGGCAGGGGGCCCTTCAGTGGTCCGCGTTCAAGTCTCGTGCTAGGTTGGATTAGAGATGAACATCCTGGAAGTCGTCCGGGTCCGCTTTGCGTGGCCGGGTAAAATGTATGAATTCACCAACCCCCAAAAACTGGGCCTAAAACGCGGAGATTTGGTTCTTGTTGAGACCGACCGTGGCGGCTCGCTCGTGGGCACCGTTATGATCGCGCCTCGCATTCGCCTCGAGCGTCGTGAAGATCGCGAACTCACGCCCGTCATCCGTCTCGCGTCCGAGCAAGACATGAAGTTCTCTTCAGTCACGGACGAGTTCCGTCGCGACGTAAAAAACTTCTTTGAAACGCGCCTCAAAGCTCGCGGACTCGGCGGTGTGAAACTCGTCGACCTCGAAAAAGCCGACCAAGGTCAACGCCTTATTCTTTATTTCAATTCAGAGCAGAAGAAATTCGCTCCTCGCGACCTTGCGATCGAACTCGGGCAAAAATTCAACATGCGCATCGATATGCGTTCGGTCGGTGTCCGCGATGCGGCTCGATTGGCAGGCGGTATCGGTCGCTGCGGCCTTAGTCTTTGCTGCAGCACCTGGATTCCCGACTTCCAACAGATCAGTATCCGTATGGCCAAAGACCAAGGTCTTTCGCTCGATCCCGAAAGCATCAACGGGCAGTGTGGCCGTTTGCTTTGCTGTCTCGGCTACGAGCACGCCAACTACGTCGAGATGGGACTCGGCCTTCCAAAAATCGGCAAGAAAGTCGTCACCCCAATCGGCGATGCTCGCGTCGTTAAGCTCGACATTCTCCAAGGCAAAGTCACCGTCCGCTCCGAGAACGGCGAATACGAAACTTTCGATTCCGCTCAAGTGAAGCGCAAATTTGGCCCCGGTGGTTCACAGGCCGAAGCCGAAGAACCCGATCAGCCTGACGTTCCCGAGGACAACTCTTAAGTCGCATGCGTCTTTTCGATACCCACTGCCATTTGGGGGACGAGAAGTTGAAGGACGGCGTCGCGCCGCTCCTGGAACGGGCCGAGCTTGCGGGCGTAAAAGCTCTTTGCGTGATCTGCGCCGACCCGGGCAACATCTCGAGCTTTGATACCTTCTTACCCTCAATTCGCGCGATCGAATCGAAAGTTAAAATCTTTCGCAGTGCGGGTCTTCATCCTCATGAAGCCCAGCATTGGAGCCCCGAGATCGAAAAGACCGTTCACACGCAACTCTCCCAAGACGCGGTTGCCGTAGGCGAAACGGGTCTCGACTACCACTACAATTTCTCGACTCCCGATCAGCAGAAGGCCGTTCTCGAAAAGCACATCGACTGGAGCTGCGAATTTCAAAAACCTCTAATCCTCCATTGCCGGGAAGCCGCAGACGACCTCCTTAAAGCGCTCGACCGCAGCGAAATGAAGAATCACCCGAGGCCCGGAATCCTTCACTGCTTCACCGAAACCCGCAAAGAAGCTCGCGAACTTCTCGACAAGAATTTCATGATTTCTTTCTCGGGCATTATCACGTTCAACAACGCCGACGAGATTCGCGAGGTCGCCAAGATGCTTCCGCGTGATCGCCTGCTCGTCGAAACCGATTCGCCATATCTTGCACCCAAGCCCATGCGCGGTCGCTCCAACGAGCCGGCCTTCGTTTCGCACACTTTCAAGTTCATTGCCGAACTTCGAGGCGAAGATCCGGAAGCTTTCGCGGAGCAGGTCTGGAAAAACTCGTGCCGGGTCTATGGAGTCGATCCGTCATGAAATCCAAAGGGAGCGTTCCGCAGCAAGACGAATTCCAGAACAGCAGTCCGCTGAGATTTCGTCGCGTGATGATCGTTGGAGCTTCGGGTTATCTCGGATCGGCGCTGGCGACCGGTCTTCGCGACGACTTTGAGATCTTTGCAACTTACAACAAGTCCTCATTCTGGATCGAAGGCACTCACTCCTTCAAACTCGATTGTCTCTCGGGCAACGAAATCCTTAGCAACATCCAGCGCTATCAACCCGACATCGTCATTTACTGCGCGGGAATCTCGTCGCTCGCGACTTGCCAAGAAAATCCGATGATCGCCGACGCTGTAAACAGTCGAACCACAGCCCTCTTCTTCAAAATTCTTCCGCGCGCGATTCCGTTCGTTTACATTTCTTGCGATCAAGTTTTCTCGTCTCCTGGAGTCGATCTTAAATTCCGATTCAACGAGGAAGACGATCCCAACCCGGTCAACGAATTCGCCGAGAGCAAAATCCGCGGCGAAAGTCTTGTTCTGAACCACAACCGACTCACTTACGTCATGCGTGTGGCACGTCTTTATGGCGAGCGTCTCGGCGCCCCACAAAGACCTCGTGATTCGTGGGTTCAGCGCCTTCTCGACAAGAACCACAAGGGCGAGCGAATCCCAGCCCTCGAAGACCAGTGGAGATCGACCGTCTATATCGGCGACGTGGTGCGAGCCCTCCGCAAGTTCCTTATGAGAGCGCCCGTGTCCTCGACACTGTTTCATCTTGGAGCGGGTGACGCGAGCACAGAATTCGAAACCTCGAGAGCACTGCTAGAGGCCTGGGGCCACGACCCCGAGAGAATCGCAGGCATTAAGCTCGACGAGCACATTGCTTTGCAACGTTTCCCTGAGCCACGCTTCTCCGCGATGTCTTCGAAGCGTTTCGAAAATCTCTTTGCGTTCAAGTTCCAGACGTTTAGCGAAGGCGCACAAGAAATGCGCTCGCGCTTAGAAGCCGGATACGCGCAAACTTGGGTCTGACGAATTTAGTTTATTTGTAGGACTGACGAACGAATTCCGAAAGAAAGAAGCGAATGATGTCCTGGAGCTGCACGCGGTCGTTGCGGTAGGTCCAGACGAGCTGATCGAACGCGTTCCACTGAGCTTCAAGTTCGAAATTAGGATTTTGAGTCGAAGCGTAGATCTGACCGAGGAACTGATTGAAGGCAAAGAGAACGCGCCCGGAACGCTGACCAGAGATCACGAGCTTCACGCTGTTACGGAAGAGCATGAAGTCTTCTTCGGTATTTGTGATGCGATACAGATGCACGGCTTGAGCACCGGATTGACGAGCTTCATTAAAGACTTCGATCTGGCGCGCGAACTCGTGGCGAAGAACGGCCATGAACTCGGCCGTTTGGGTCTTGAGCATCTCTTGTTTCTTGAAGCTCGTGGAGTACTCGACTTCACCGAGACGTTCCATGCGGCGCTCGGTGTGAGCAAGTTCCGCAGCCCAAGGCATAGGACCACGGGACTGGATCTCTTCTTCAAGAACTTCTTTTTGCTGAGTGGCTAGGGCGACCTGAGCAGGCGGGGGCGCAATCGAAGCCTCGGGTTCGCGACGGAGCATTTCCCGAGTCTGAGCGGGGCGTACGGGCTCACGGAGTGGCATTTGAGGAGCCGAGCGAGGTTTTGCGACCTGAGTATTGAGATCGTCTTCCCAAGTTTTCCAAAGAGACTCGGATTCGAATCCGGTTTGCGACTGCTGAGCCCACTCGGTCACCGAACTCGCGCGAGGCTTGACGTTCTGTTGAACGGCAGGACCCTTTGCAGGCGGACGCGAGTCGATTCGAAAATCCCTAAGGTTTCCAGAGGTCTTGGAAGAACTCATAGACATCAAGTCTATGAGCGACCCTCCTATTGTGCAAGGCAAAAAAAATGTCAGGACACCATCTCGGCCGGTTGGGGGCTCTGCTTTTTGACCTCAAATATTGAGGTGGGTGTCCTCATCGCTCGGAGAGAGTTGGTCCATTTTTCAGGGGACTCTCGAACCCGAACTTATGTGGGATTTAGGCTTCAACCACGAGGGTTGCATGCTCACCTCCCACAGGAAGGACTCCCGTTAGTTAAGTTATAGGACAAAAAGAAACTGTCCCTTACTCGCACCAGACAGAAATTCCTGACTCTAATGATGATTCTACACCCAGGTCTGGTTGCGCGAAAACTAAAATTCTGTGAAACTAATGCCAATGTCTAAGTCGTTGGATTCTCCGGTGAAAATTCTTTTGGCAGACGATTCCGTCACGATGCATCGTGCGGTTTCTCTGGCGCTCAAGAAGGAATCCTATGAACTCGTCTGCGTCGATAACGGCAAAGATGCCCTGCGCCTGGCCTACGAACTACGCCCCCAGATCATTCTGCTCGACCTCGATATGCCCGAGAAAACGGGTATCGAAGTCGCACAGGAAATTCGTAGCGACGCCACGCTTGCCGGTACCCAGATCGTTCTGCTCTGCGGGTCTTTCGACGAGATCAACGAGAAAGATATCGAGAAAGCTCCCGTTGACGCACGTCTCTGGAAGCCTTTCGAATCACACGTTTTGCTCGCAATGCTCAGGACTCTGCTGAGCGCCCGCACTCCCGTTTCTTTCGCAGCGCCCGCCGTGGCTGCCGAGTCGACAGCTCCTCAGGCGACGCGCCCGGCATCCGTGCTTCCTCCTGCAGCTCCGACTCACAAAGCAAGCCCACCGCCCGTCTCCAAAGTACAGACTCCGAAATCACGCAAAGAAGAAGCGATCGAGTTGGCGTCTTCCGAACTAGAAGATCGCTTCGAGCAACTCCCTCATGAATCGACCGAAAAGAGGCAGATCCAGGAAGCCGTCGAAGCGACGCGACCCCTGTCGGTTTCCGATCTTTTTGATCCCTCGAAGTTTCGGAAGAAGATGGCGGGGGCGACTTCACTCGAGAACTTGCACGTGAAACCTTCGGCGGCCAAAGCTTCCCCGAAGAACTTCCCGAGCCCCTTGAAACGATCGAAAAAACCGCTCCTCCACCTGCGCGCAGCCCACCACCACCTGCCCCCCCCGCAAGGACGGCACCTCAACCAGCTGCGGCTCCCAAGGAAGATCCCTTCGTAAACAATCTCTGGAGCCCCGAAGAACTAAGTTCTTTTGATGAAGAAACATCGTTCTCAGGCACCGAATCCAACTCGCAAGAAAACGACGGCTTCGACGATCCTCGATTCGCATCCGAAACGACCGATGTCCCGCCAAACTCCAGCGATGCCATTCCCGACCTCGACTTCGAAGTCTTAAGCTCTCAGCAGGAAACCATAGATTCTCTCACGAGCGCTCACCACTCAGATCAGACGGGTGCCCCGTGGTCCCATCCTGTATCCGATCAAGTTTTCAATACGCTTCAAGATCAAGCAACGCGTGAGATCCAGTCGACTCTTCGCGAGCGTGGCGGCGAGACGCAGACACTGCATCCTACGATCACGCACGAAGAGGTCCGTCGCCTTGTTTCCGAAGAAATCAAGAAAGCCTTCCATTCGTGGTTGCGCGACGAACTTCAGCGCCAGTTGAACGATGTCATGTCAGAACTTGACTCCGAGCTTTCGTAATTCCCATGGTTTGGCTTCCTGGCTTTCATGAGGTGCGCGAATCTCCGAGCACTCAAGATGGCGTCCTGGAAATTCTTCAAGCCGATCCTTCGCTCAACTTTGCCGCTCTTCGCGCCGAACGGCAGACGCGGGGGCGAGGGCGACAAGAACGCGAATGGGTCTCGCCTGTAGGGAATCTTTATCTCACGCTCGGCTTCCGCGTAGATCGCCATGCGAAACACCCTTGGCCTTTCGTAAGTCTTCTTGCGGGAATAGCCGCTGCTCGTAGTCTCAAGCATCTTCAAGCTTGGGACGAACACTGCCTTATCAAATGGCCCAACGATCTATACCGCATCGAAGTCGAGAGGGTTTCAAAGTTTGGCGGCATTCTCACGGAACTGCGCAAAGACATTCTCCTGATTGGCATCGGAATCAATATCGAAACGGCGCCCCCCCTCAGCGAAAGCAGCTACAGCGCCACGAGTCTAAATGACTTCGCGGCTCAAAAACCTAGCGCCTCGGAACTTGGACAGACGATCGCCACTACGCTCAAGCCTCTCTTTGAAACTTGGATGGCGAGCACAGACGCAACAACCACGATCGCAATCGATGAACTCAGCCGGATCTGGATGAAACCCTTCTTCTCCTTAAAAGGACACGTTGAGGGAATAGGAGAGGTCCGGGCGACCCGCCTCTTTGAAGATGGACGTCTTTGCGTGGCGAGCCTCCAGAATCCTCAAGAGCTCCATACGATTGCTTCAGGCGAATTTCGCTTCGTGATCTAGGCCCTAGGGCCTGCACGGGACAATTTTTGCGAACAGGGTGTCGAAGTTCTAGACACTTTTCAGCCTCCCCACCAAAGATTCAATATATTGAATTTAATGTCTTTTATTGTAAAAGTGTAAATTGACGCGCCATGGCACAAACCTTGAAACATCTAGTTCAATAGCGATTTGATCACGTTGGCGGAACTGAAGCTTAAAAGGAGAAATGAATAT
>Ga0247843_1009367_pt1 | contig 10926 bp, 14 predicted proteins | sample LaCruzMarch2017__FD_192420 | JGI IMG/M metagenome (GOLD analysis project Ga0247843, IMG submission 192420) | Freshwater microbial communities from meromictic Lake La Cruz, Castile-La Mancha, Spain - LaCruzMarch2017_8m | ecosystem: Environmental > Aquatic > Freshwater > Lake | place: Spain...
AAGATCAATATAAAGTTGGAAAATACTATTTGGATTTATATTTTCCTGAATATAAAATAGTAATTGAATGTGATGAAAATGGGCATACTGATCGCAAACCACATAAAGAAAGAGAAAGAATGGATTTTGTAAATGAAAAATTAGGATTAGAAGATAGTAATTGGATAAGATATAACCCAGACGAGAAAGATTTCGATTTGTCAAAAGTAATGGGAAAAATATATAGATCTATAAATCAGTATAAAGAAAAATTATTTGAAGAAGCTCTTTTAAAAGAGAGTAAAAAAACTAAAATCAAAGAAGAAAAAATATTGGATGAATCGAAAATAGATTTAGAAAATGGTTGGTGGGCTTTAGAAATTGCTGATAAAGGTAAATATAAAACACCTCCAAAGGATATGTTAATAGAAAAATTAAAAACAAATAATATTTCAAATATAGCGCATTATTATGGTATAAGTACAAATCCAGTTGCTAAATGGGTTAAAGAATACAATATCGATATAAAAGAATTTAAAAATGAATTAAAAGTACCATCAAAGGATGAGTTAATTGAACATTTTAAAAGTAATAAAAGTCAAACGGATATAGCAAATCACTATAATGTTTCACGTCACATAATAAGAAAATGGTTAAAAAGTTATGATTTAAGTACAAATATATTAAAATTTGAAAATACTAAAAAGATAGATAAAAAAGAATTAGTAAATATTGTAGATGAATTAAAAGGAGAAAAAGAAGCAATAGCTGAAAAGTTAAATATATCAACTTTTAATGTTGAAAAGTTAATTAAAATAAATAATATTACGGAAATACCGTCAAAAGAAGAATTAAAAATACATTTAGAAAATAAAACAAAAGAAGAAATTGCTGAACTATATAAAACATGTAGAACAACATTACGTAAATGGTTAAGATTTTATGATCTAGAAAATACTAGATGTTCTATTAAAACAAATAGACCTGTTGAAGTTATAAATTCAGAAAATGTTATTATTCAGTATAAATCGGTTAGTGATTTGTGTAAAGATTTACATATAAGTCATTCAAAATTATATGAATATGTGGATACTGAAATAAAGTATAAAGGAAATCTTTTTAAATTTTATAACTAGATCAATATAGTTATAAAATTTTTAAAAACAACAAAAATGTACTGGAAAAGAATGATACCTTGAACAGAATTCACAATATCTTTTTTTACTTTTTGATTTTTTTAAATATCGATTTTTTATTTGAGATTGTATTCTTTTATTAAGTGTAGGATGACTATACATAATTATTTTTAATATAATTTCTCTAGGTAAACGGTGAAACATTTAATTAAATAAATATTTTTTATACTTATAATTTTAAGCATTTTTAATATTTTTGAAATAATATGCGTTGCTACTTTTTGGTTCAATATTGTAATCAACATATAAACCTCTTATTGGAAATAATGGATTATTAAAATACGGATTCATACGTAATTTTTTTTCATTTATATCTTGGAAACAATCACTGGATATAGTTTGGGGCATTAAACCTTGTTTAATACGTGATTCTTTATCATTTAATATAAATCCAGGATTATATAATTTTGGTTTTGTTAGATAATTCATCTTTATTATTTAACATTTAAAAATAAAAAAAAATTATTTAAATATACAAAATGGCACAATACGGAACTATGATAGATGAATTTGCAATGGTTAATGATGATATATATGAAATGTTTACGAATTATTTTAATAATCCAACAATGATAAAAACAAAAAATGAAGAACTATATAGTGTATACGTGTGTAAATTATACTGTTTATTAAATAAAGATTGTAGATATATTATTGTTTTTACAAAATTAGATCAGAATCCTATAAAAGCAGAATTACCTTTAAAAACATTAGAATGGGTTTCTTTACAAACAAGAACATTGCCTTATGATGAATATAGTAGTATAAAAACACATGGATATATACCTAAAGAAATGGGTCCTTTGCTTGCGAAAATTAATAGAGTGAAAATAACAGATGAAGCAAGTACATACACATGTGATGATTATCCAATAATAATAACACTTTTACATACCAGAACTAAAACATCTTTAACATATCAAAATAGTGGAACTGTTATAGCAGCTTTAGAAACATGGGAAACTATTATAACTTTTAACGAGAATTAAAAATTAAAAGTGGTTTAAACAAAAAAAATATAATATAAAATGGAGTTGCCTAAATCAGTATTAGAATCTGAATATATTCAACAAACTAGACCTTATTCGCAAAATGAATTAAAATATTTACGTGAAAATTTGTATAGAAATTTAAGATTGAGTGATAAATTATCAAGACATTCAAAATGTCAACATTTTTATTATGTAAGGGAAAATAGTCGTAAAGAGAAGGAGATGATAGAGAAAAATAGAACTGAAAATATAGGAAATTGTTCTGTGTGTTGGAAACTTAATAAAACTCCAAACTATTTAATAGATAAAGCGGAACATTTAGCGGAATTGTATTGTTCTAGATTTTATAAAGAGCCGGAAAAGTATACATATGATTTATTAGATATAGAAAATGTATTTTATAAATGGTTGCATTATGAAAATGATAGATATAATGATAATAAAAAAAAAGAATAAATTATTTTTATAGTAAATACTATAAAAATATAAATGCCTATATATTGTGGAAATAATGCTTTGGATTCAGATGTTGTGAACGGTACTTCTCAATTGGGTACAAGATATAGTTGTATGAGAAAAGGAATTGGTACTGGTCTGAATTTACCTTATGATGCTAAATATGCAGGTGAATATGAACCGATTGATAATAGAAAAATATATTGTGGGAATGGAGATAATTTACCTGATGGTTATGATAGATTGGGAAATCTTTCGCAATGTTTACAAAAAGGTGTTGCAATTGGTAAACGTCAGAGAGCATTAGACGGAGATGGAAATATAAATACGAATAATAATATAATAAGAAATTTATTTTATGGAAAAGTAAAATATTTTTTAATTTTTATATTGCTAATAGTTATATTTTTATTATTTTATTATTTAAAACCATCTATAATATTACAAAAAAATATAGAAAATAAAAAAATTATAGATTGGAGAAAATTTATAATAATTTATTTAATTTTAGTTATACCCATATCGGGTTTCATCTTTGTTTTTGCCACAGTATAAAAAAAATAAAATTGAAATTTTATTAAATAATACTTTTCTAAAATACAGATTCGATGAATAGTCTTTTAAAAGGAATTGAAACTTCAATTAAGAATGCTATCGAGGAGTTTTCAAAAATTATTTCTGAAAAGTATGATATTGAAGCATTTGAATTAGAAAATATTTGGAATAAAGTATCAAGTGATATCACAATTTCGATTGTGATTAAGAATGATATAAAAAATACAAAAAATGTTAAAGAAAAGACTTCTCCTAAATCAGCTGAAAAAAATGAAAATAAAAGCGAAGATGGTTGTCCATATATTTATACAAGAGGAGAAAATAAGGGTGAACAATGCGGTGGAAAGACAAAAGAAGGTGTTGTATATTGTTCAAGACATAAGAAATTTGAAGAAGTTGGTCAAATGGAAAAGAAAAAGATGCCGCAGTCTAAAACAATTTCTGCCAAAGCTGGTCCAAAGAAAACTTCACCTCCTAAGAAACAAATAGATAAGACATTAAGAATGAATAAAGAAATAAATAAATTTTGGCATCCTGAATCAGAATTAATTTTTAAGTCAAAGGATGAAAGAGTAGTTATAGGTTCTTATAAAAATAAAACAATAAATAAATTATCAGATGATGATATTATGTTGTGTGAACAATATGGTTTTAAATATATTAAAGAAGAAATTGTTGAGGAAGATGAAGATTCTGAGGATGATGAAGATGATAAGGAACAAGAAAAAAAGGAACAAGAAAAGAAGAAATTAGAAGAGAAGAAGGAACAAGAAAAGAAGAAATTAGAAGAGAAGAAGGAACAAGAAAAGAAGAAATTAGAAGAGAAGAAGGAACAAGAAAAAAAGAAATTAGAAGAAAAGAAGGAACAAGAAAAGAAGAAATTAGAAGAGAAGAAGAAGCCTGATGTAGAAAATTTAGAAAAAAAGAAGATTAGTATAGCTGTAAATGATATTGAAAGTGTTTTAAATGAATTACAAGTAGATAAGAATGATTATGACTTTGATGATGATGATTTTGTAGAAGAAGTAGAAGATGAAGATTTATTGGATGAAGAAGATTAAATAAATATATAATAATTTAATTTAAAAATTAAATTATTAATTTTATAAAAATAAATGTCTGAACTAAATAATATTGAAAATTATAATGATAGGTTGATATATTTAACAAATGAAGTTAATAAAGTTACTTATAATAAGGATGATAAAAGTTCTTTTAAAAATATAAATTATACATATATAATTATGATATCATTACCTATTATAATAGCAATAATTTTAATTATATTAAAACCAGATTTTGTAAAAACTAAAACAAAAGATAATAAAGGAAAAGATATTGTAAAAAAGATTAGTTATCTAAGAATTATAATAATAATAGGTATCCTTTATGGTATAGAATTTTTAATTAAGTTTTTCTTGATAGATAAAAATGTTTCAAAACCCAAAACAGTACCATAACAAATAAAATTTTTATTAATAATAATATATAAGTTGAATTATTTGTCACAGGTATAATACGTTTTATAATAACATCTACAGTTGGAATAGAGAATATAAGAAAAAGTATACCAACTATAATTGATTCTTTTGCTTCGGAAAATAAAGTATTAATTGTTTTTTTGTGTTTTGTAAATATGGTATCTACAATTTGAATTTCGGTTTTGGTAGGTTCGTTTTTATCTACAGGTAAATCAGATATCAGATCTGAATTATTTGAATTTTGATAAGATATGTTTTCCATTTACTAAAAATATTAATATTATTTTAAATTGTATATTTTAAAAAATAATATTATAATAAAATTATGACATTATCTATAACAAAATTGCAAACTTTTTTAAAAACTAATGGATTTTTAATACAGAAGAAGTTTACGTTACACGATTATATAATTTATATTGAAGTTTTTAATATAAACAATGCTGATACATTTTTATTATATATTCCTTCTAAATACACAATAAAAGCAGATGATGATAATATGAATAACATATATAAATTAAAATTGGTAGATATTGATGATACAAATATATTTAAAAATTTTAATGAAAAAACAGAATCAGAAGATATAAGTAGTAATCAGTATAATAATTTATCATTGGAAATTGATAGTATAAAACATACCGAAGATTTAGAAAAAATTTTAAAAGAAGGTTATGAACACGAATTACAAATAAAAGATTTAAATAAAGATGATAAGCAAAATTTAAAAGATATATATTATCAACTGTCTAGACTCACTATGTGTGTTAAAAATATAAAATATAAACTATGTATATTTTATAAAAATTATTTATGTTCTATTAAACGTGATAACAGCTTAGAATGTTTTATAATAAAAGATTTTAAATATGAGAATGAAAGAAGGATATATGTAGTTGTAGATTTAGAAAATCTTTTTCAAAATATATTAAATATTTCTAATAATATTAAAAAAGTGAAAGAAGGTTTATATAAAATATTAAATGATAATCAAATTAAAAATTCGGTTATATTAAATAATATTTTACAACAAAAGAATTCTATTATATTATGTTCTGATCATGTTTATAAAAAAAAAATAGAATTTGAATTGTATATTAAAAATTTAGAAAATCTGTTATTAAAATTAAATGCGTCTGAAAAGACTGTTATCGAAAAAATATTTAAATTAAAAGAAGATAAAAATACTAATGTTCAAAATGATATTAGAAATTCTCATTTAATATATAACCATGAAAAAGAACTTGAAAATATAAATAATGTAAAACAAGAAGTTGTTAAAGATATATTAAATTCAAGAACAAAACAAGAAAATATAACTTTGGAAATAGATAAAATACTTTTTGATAATTCTGTGATGATAAATATAATAAATAAAAATTTTGCAAAGCTATTAGAAATTTTGTAAAGGTTGAATTTTAATTTAAAATTATTTTTTTCCTATTTATTATAAATAACTATGTATTACAGACAAAATGGTCAAATTGTTGAAGGATTAAGGGGTACAGATAGTGGAGGAGGATGCGGTTGTAATATACCTTCATGGGTAATAATTTTAATTGTAATTTTGATGCTTATAATAATTTCGTTTTTTATATATTCGTTAAAATCGAAAGGTAGTAGATCTATGAGTTCTAGAAGATATTAATTTTTTTTATAATTTTTTTTAATTATAAAAAAATATTTGATAAATTAATGAAAACTAATATTAAAATAAGGTGATCCAGAATTATCTAAATTTAATTCAAAGTTATAAGTTACACCTCCTTTTGGATAAAATTGTCTAATAAAGTTACCATTTACTAAAAAATTTATACTATTTACACCAACAGGAATATCAGATAATCGCGAAGCCCTGGCACCGTAAGTCATGAATGAACCTAATACCTGACCTGAATCTGTTTGTATAACAACATTATACCCGTCTGCATTATTAGAAGAAATGAAAAAAGCAGATCCTTTTGGATCAGAAGAACCCATTCTAGACACTTTATTTCCATAATTTTCTTCTACTCTACCATTGCAAAGTCTTTCTGCAAACTTTGTTCCACACTTAAAAGGATTTAAACTTCCATCTCCCCCATCGTATCCATAAGCTTTTGATATATTAAAATATCCACCACAAGTTGGATCTGAACCACCTGTTAAAGCATCATAGGTAATAGGTTCATACATAGGAACAATATATTTTCCTGATACGGTAGTAGGTATAACATACGGTTGATCCATATGACCATTACCTATCATTGGATTATTATATCCATTATAATTATGTAAAGTTGTATAAGTACATGCTGGAGAATTTACACTATTAGAAGTATTATTGTAACTGCTCATTTTATTGTTACACAAGAGAAAAAATATTTTTTATAATTAAAAAATTATAAAAAAAAATTTAGATACGTCCATTGCAAAGTCTTTCACCAAACTTTGTACCACACTTAAAAGGATTGAGACTTCCATCTCCCCCATCGTATCCATAAGCTTTTGATATATTAAAATATCCACCACAAGTTGGATCTGAACCACCTGTTAAAGCATCATATGTAATAGGTTCATACATAGGAACAATATATTTTCCTGATACGGTAGTAGGAATAACATAAGGTTGATCCATATGTCCGTTACGTATCATAGGATTATTATATCCATTATAATTATGTAAAGTTGTATAAGTACATGCTGGAGAATTTACACTATTAGAAGTATTATTATAACTGCTCATTTTATTGTTACACAAGAGAAAAAATATTTTTTAATTTTTTTTAATTATTTAATTATAAATACGACAACTTTTACATTCGCCGGTAGAATTTTCAGCTCCGTATGCTTTAGTTACATTAAAATATCCACTGTCTGATCTTCCCTGAAATAATCCTCCATTTAAAATATTGTAACCTATTCCTCCGAAAATTGGCACAACAACATGTGGATGTGGAGAAGAAGAAGATGATGATCGAGAATCACCTACCAATCTCTTATCATCGCTATATCCATTATAATTTTGTAAAGTTGTATACGAACATCCTGATGTGTTTACACTATGACTCATTTTTTATTCTTATTCAAGACAAAAAAAATTAATTTAAAAATTCTGGAAATTCTTTAAAAAAATCTTTAACTATTCCACCGTTTTCTTTATAAACTTCTTTACGAGTTCTAAAGTGTTTTAATAATATTGGATTATTATCTAACAAATCGAATACTATAGGTGTACTTTCTTTTTTTCTAAATATTCTTCCGAGCGATTGTATAAAATATTGTTCAACATCTGAACACAATATTAAAGTATCCATTTTTGGATGATCAAAACCTGTAGAACATTTTTGTGATATAGCAACAAGTATTCTCGCTTCTTTATCATATTCTTGTTCTTTACCTATTAAACTTGTTACACTTTCATCTATTTCTTTTAATTTAGATACTAAAATATTAGCTTGTTCAACGCGTTTTGTTAAAACTAAAAAATTTCTTTTTGAAAATTGTTTTATTATTTTTATTATTAAATTATTTCTATCTTCATCTTCTGATTGCGATTTTAAAACAACTCCCCAGTTTACTTTTCCAGTAGATGTTGTTTCTACTTTTGGAACGAATCCTGTATTTACTTGAAAAACAATATGCTTTCTGTTCATCTTTCTTATAATTTTATTTTTTCCAAAATATAATTCTAATAAAACATCTAATCCATCGGGTCTATAAGGTGTGGCTGATAATCCTATTAAATAACGCGGTGAAAGAAAATGTAAAGATTTAGAAAGACTTTCAGCCATAAGTAAATGAATTTCATCGCATATTACAGTTCCAATATCTTTAAAAAATGTTTGTCCCATCTTTTTTACATTAATAGCATTCATAATATAGAAATCACAATCTTGTAATTTTGATTTTGTTGTAACTTTTTGAATGGTTGCATCGGGACAAAATTTTTCTATACTTTCTTTCCATTGATTTATTAAAACTATTTTATTTACTATTATTAATGTTTTTAATTTTATAGTCGATGCTAAGTTTGTGCTTAAAATAGTATTATGTGTAACTGTAAAATCTCCTAATAAAAACCGTCTATTTCCATCTATTTCAAAACCGTAATAATCCTCTTCTTCTATTGGAACAACTTTAAATCCATTTACTAATGCATCTTTTATTTGATTTCGAATATGTGCTTTTTTCCTTTCTAATAAAACTGGAATTTCTTCCAATCCTGAACCATATATCGATACTAAATAATATGTTCCTTCCCGTATTTTTTCTTTATAAATACATGATTTTTTTGTTTTTTTTATATAAGCACAAAACCCTAAAGAACGAGCTAAATATAATATATCTTCTGCTAGAATTTTCACTTTTTGACAAATTTCATAACAATTTTCATGTAAATAACCGTCTGAATCTAATAAACCGGCTAATACTTTTAATCTAATATCTCTTGTATTGCATTTAAAATCATAAGGTATATGTTTATTATCAATTAATTTATATTTTTTCAATTTATTAAAAAATGTATTAGAATTATAAGACCCGTCTAAACCACAAATTCTATAAGTAATACCATCTTCTTCTGTTTTAGATAATCTTAAATTATTATAGACACAATATGTTTCTAAATATTCAATAATTTCTTTATCTATATTAGTAATAGAAGGTTGTAATGTAGTTCCATCTCCTAACCATAAACCTAATAAATACGGATCTAAAGTTATTTTTATTTTATTAAATTCAACTCCGGTTTTATAACATTTTAACAATCTTTTTAATGATTTTGGAGCTTTTAAATAATCTCTAATTGATATATCAAGTATATTATTATCTTCTAATAAGTTTAAATTTTTTTCAGCTTCTTCATATGTAAAATATTCTCTATGTTCTAATTTATTAATTTTTTTGTTAAAATAAGTTGTTTTAAATTTATTTTTACCTCTAATAAATATTTTATGAATACTTTTATGTGATGATATTTTTAATGATAATATATGAGATTCATTACATCTAAAACTTTCTCCTTTAACAGGAATAATTTTATACATTTGTTCTTTACCTTTACAAATATTTAAAATATTTCGAGGTGTAGAATCATCTCCCATAATCTGCTCTCCTATTTTTATATCTTGTACCATTTTAATATTTCCATCATACATTAAAACAGGTGTATTTTTACCCAAACATTTCCCAAACCCTGTATACGCGCTTATAATAACACTTCCTGTTTTATTAAGATGTTCTAAAGCTTCTTTTTTAACAATCTTTTGTTCATCTCTTAAAGTTCCGGTAAATTCTATATTCATTTCTGAAAATTCTTTTCGTAGTTTTCTTTTTTTATTTAAAACATTTACAGAATATGCAAAAGGTAAATATATTTTATCATTTAAAATTTCAGCAAGATAAAAAGATCTTGGAGGTATAAAACTCATTTTATTTTCTATTTTTATAGTCATATCATCATTAATTTTATCTCTTTCTTCATTTGAAAGTTCTTCTATATCCAAAATTAAAGACATTTTATATATTTTTATATTTTAGTTTTAAATAAAAAATCAAATTTAAAAAATGCAATTTTAATAAACAGATTTAAAGACAAGTAATATTAATATAGAATATGCCGCTGTAGCTCAGTTTGGTTAGAGCGCTGGCCTTTTAAGCCAGTGGTCGCGGGTTCGAGCCCCGCCAGCGGTTATAATTCCTAATCCAAAAAGGATTAGAAATTTTAATTTTTCCTTTAACAATTCATACATATTATTAAAAATAATATTTTATTTTTTTATTATTTTTCATTTATTTTAAAAAATAAAAAAAATAATAAAATAAAATGGAAAACACATCTACAAAAAGTATTTATAATTTCCAGCAAAATAATGGAAAAACTTCAAATCTTACAATTATGATTATAGCTATTATTTTGGTTATTATAGGAATAATAATTGGTATTAGAGCAATTGTACCTTATGCAGATACTTCTTCCAATGATAAAAAATGTGGAGATGATACAAATTGTTTTGAAAATGAAACATGTGATATAAAAACTAGAAAATGTATTAAAATAAAAAAACATCATTACAATCTATTAATAATATCATTTATTTTATTTACGATAGCATTTGTAATTATAAAGTTTTCAAGATAATTTTTATACTTTAATATAAGTATAAAAATTAAAAAATATTATTCAATATCATTAAATTCTTTTATAAATTCTGGGATGGGTCTTTTTTTCCACGAATGAATATTGTATTTTTCAAAATAATAATAACTTTTATACGCTTCAAT
>Ga0247843_1009370_pt1 | contig 10922 bp, 12 predicted proteins | sample LaCruzMarch2017__FD_192420 | JGI IMG/M metagenome (GOLD analysis project Ga0247843, IMG submission 192420) | Freshwater microbial communities from meromictic Lake La Cruz, Castile-La Mancha, Spain - LaCruzMarch2017_8m | ecosystem: Environmental > Aquatic > Freshwater > Lake | place: Spain...
CGGTGAGATTCGAACTCACGGACCCATTGCTGAGCCGACAGTTTTCAAGACTGTAGCAATAAACCGGACTCTGCCACACTTCCATTGATTACTTTTTCTCTCGACGGGTGTTTTTTTGATGCACCTGGTCTTGAGCAATTTTCACATAACTGCGAATAAATGCACCGCGCTGATGATTGTCTAAAACAGTGCAAGCCAGAGTTTTAACTGGTTTGCCAATTTTTACTGCACGTGAATCATAGCCTCTGCAAGTCATATTTGTTCCTTTAAATTTTTTGGTCGGAGTACAAGGATTCGAACCTTGGACCCCCTGGTCCCAAACCAGGTGCGCTACCAGACTGCGCTACACTCCGAAATAAATGGTACCTGGTGACGGGATCGAACCGCCGACAGCCGCCGTGTAAAGACGGAGTTCTACCGCTGAACTAACCAGGCAAACTTTGGAGCGGGAGGCGAGATTCGAACTCGTCTATTTCAGTTTGGAAGACTGACGTGTAACCGTAAACACTTCACCCGCACATGTATATTGTAACATCAACAGCTGGCTCTGTCAATTGAATTTGGTTGCCATGGACAATTTCGAAATGTCGACCTCGGCCTTATCAAGACCTTGCTCTTCCTCTGAGCTACACGGCAAAAACTTGGCACGGGTACTAGGGCTCGAACCTAGAATGACAGAGTCAAAGTCTGTAGTGTTACCATTACACTATACCCGAACAGAAATTTGGTGGATGTAAGTAGAGTCGAACTACCACTTGACTCCGTATGAAGGAGGCGCACTACCATTATGCTATACATCCAATTGGGGTGTCGTATGAGAATCGAACTCATGACAGCGGAATCACAACCCGCGGTTTTGCCACTAAACTAACGTCACCATATGTAAACACACTCTATGCTTAGGGAACAACATTTCTGTCGAGCAACCAGCAACGGTTACGGAATGTGTTTGCATATGGTAGGGGCACAGAGAATCGAACCCCGGGACCCAGTTTCTTAAACGTTAACGAATTCTTTCACTTGATCCGCAGTCATGTTGCCGGTGTGTCGTTTAACTTCAGTTTCGCCATCTACAATAATCATTGTAGGTAGTCCACGAATGTTATACTTCTTTGCCATGTCAGGGTTGTTATCAGCGTCAACTTCTTCAATCTCAAACGGAATTTCTTCCTTAATTGATTCAATTGTCTTTGACAACATCTTACATGGACCGCACCAATCTGCGTAAAATTTCAAAATCTTCATATAGTTTCCTTGTTTAACAATCTCTTAGCCCTTGAATAATTATTACCTTTTGCCGCAATGCCTGCCTTGAGCAAGCCTTGCCTGATATTATCAGTTTCTTTCAGGCATTGTAGTAGAAATTCGTCAGTAATTTCATTCATACCATTTCTAGCAGGCTTATTTCTTCCTCGCCAAGTATCAGTGATACTATGACAATTTGGACATAGCCCTTCTAGATTTTCTCGTATGTTATTTTGATTGTTGCCATCTTGGTGTTCAAGTTCAAGCGGAATCTTAAATCCCTGCCATTCACTTACACCACATTTGTTACAACAATAATTTTGATCCTCAAACACTCTTCGGCGTTTGTTTTCAGGCCCCAGTTCATCGAATGGTGTAGCATTATATTTCTCTAACCATGTTTGTCGTGACTTTGCGGCTTGAGCCTCCTTGTCATAGTGACTACGAAATGCGGGTTTACCTTTTAAGGCTACACTCTTTTTTCGTTTAGCCTCATCCGAAAACACCCTGCTATTCGCACAACTTCTTGAACAAAACTTACCTGGTAAGTCATGCTCTTTATCACATCTAGGACATTGTTTCATATTGAACCTTGTTAAAATCTATATTTATTTATCAAAGTTCCATACGAAACAACATTTTGTGTGGTGAGGGCGTAGGGTACTGACCCCTATTTTACGGGTTAAAAGCCCGTTACTTCACCTTAAAGTTTCGCCCCCCATATGGTCCCTCTGGTGAGATTTGAACTCACACTTGTCGGATTAAGAGTCCGCTATGCAGCCTTAACATCTCAGAGGGATGGATCGTAAAGAATTGTCTTTCACGTGCCATCCCTGACCATACGGGGGTCCGGAATGACACTATCGTTTACCTGAACGTTTCATGTCGTTCTCCTTGTTTAAAATTAAGCGAATAAACGCTTTCTTGCGGCACTGCCAAATTTGCTGATGTTACCGCACTTGTCTTCCCAGCGCAACAGACTGCGGCAAGTGTAACCTATGTCACTTTTGCTTGAGCAAACTGCCTCCTGATTCACTTCGCCGTTGACCAACACACGGCAGTGATAATTGCCGTTGATGTTTCGAACAGTTACTCCGTGTTCTACTTCGCCCAGGATGCAACGCTGGATGCGAACTAGTTGTTTATATCGTTCCATGTCGTTCTCCTTGTTTAAAAAATTGGTGCCGCGTGAGAGATTCGAACTCCCCACCCCTGCGTTCGTAGCACAGTGCTCTATCCAAATGAGCTAACGCGACAATGAAAGAATAGTCCAGTGACCTAGCTCGTCAAGGGAGAGTATGGACTATGTTTGTGGTGCCCCATGACAGAATCGAACTGCCGTAACCTGATTACAAAACAGGTGTAATACCATTATACTAATAGGGCAAAATTGGCTCCCCAGCGTGGGATCGAACCACGGACACCTTGATTAACAGTCAAGTGCAACTACCGCTGTGCTACTAGGGAATAAAACTGGCCGAGAGTCAGGGAGTCGAACCCTGTGACCCATTTTCATGAATCTACGGATTAGCAATCCGCTGCCTTACCATCCGGCCCACTCTCGATTTATCTATTATATAGTCAACAGACTTTGCTGTCAACTAGAATTTGGTGGACCGTACCGGGGTCGAACCGGTGACTGAAGCTTGCAAAGCTACTGTGTTCCCAACTATACCAACAGCCCAAATTACATGGCGTCCAGGGAGGGACTCGAACCCCCACGAACGGTTTTGGAGACCGTCATGCTGCCATTACATCACCCAGACATTAAATACAGGTATGAACATTACATTCACACCGGTTACCGACATTTTATATCAATTGCACTGCACAGACTCTTGGGACTGGCAGCATCTGCGAACATTAGTTGAACACGAGTCATGGACCACTGTTGCGGTAGCACCCGCCAGTGACTTTGGCCAGGCTGTGGACTCAGTCCCTGCTCACAGTGTGAGCAATGCTGAACTCAAGTCTTGGTGTAGCAGTTTTGCGTCCAGCAGTTTCAAAAATCTATTGCTGGATCAGCTGTTTGCTAACTCTAGCTTTCACATGACCTGGGGTCAACCAGACCGCAAGTACTTTGACAAGATTACCAGCGTGGAAGTCAACTTGGTTCGCACCCCGGCTAACTTTGTCAATCACCCCTGGCACACTGACAATCGCAGTCAAGTTGCATTTGGCATGATCTATCTCATTGATGGCGATGATTTTTGTCAAAGCACCTACTTTGACACTGTGCCCAATCGTGATCGTCAGCGCATTCCTACTGGAATGGGACAGGGCTGGTGCGTGATCAACCACGAACGAGCTCTGCACCGCGGCAACAATGCCACTGACCATCCACGCTATTGTTTGAAATTTTCTCTAGACTTACGTGTTAGAAAATCAAGTTCACATGAATTGATGTAACACACTCTTGCGAATGTGTGTATCGAAGCACTCTTCATGGATGAACCCACGTGTCTCCTCGCGGATAGAGAATGCTTCGATACGCTCGGATTTTTTTATGTACAAGAACATAAGCCATCCCCGAGGCCGCCCATTTGGCCCATGTTTTGAGTGCGGGCCGGGATCTCGTTTCCCATGCACACTAAATGAAAAACCCTGGAGTTTTTAGTTCCAGGGTCTTTTGAATTTGTTTTGGGTTAGTTAAGTTTAACCATCCCATCCTTCAAAGGACCCTGACACTCCTGGAATACTATTCACGCCTGCAAAACCGCGTGACCAGGCAGAAGCTGTCTGGAGCATTGTGGGTTTTGTCAGCGATAAATGAGTCTTCGTGTTCATCATAAGTCCTATTGTACAGTATTTAGCAATTGTTGTCAACTGCTAACATTTTTTATTTATCCATTTGTAGTCATTGTGTATGTTTCACTCATGTGAACCATGTACGCACGACTGGTGTTGGTCTCGTTATGACTCTTGATAAAATCTCGAGCCAAGGCCTCACTATCAAAATACACAGTGCCACCAACAGTCATGTCGGTCTCTCTTTGTTCGTTCACAATAACAACTTTGTATTTCATAGTTAATTGGTTGCGGGACTTGGATTCGAACCAAGGATGGCAAAGGCTTATGAGACCTCGCTGGTGACCAGACCCTTCCCGCGCTAATCAGTTACAGTTATTTATGTTTGGAGTGGGTGACAGGACTTGAACCTGCATGATTCAGATTTGCAATCTGCTGCCTCACCATTCGGCGCACACCCACATACTTGTTGAATTTGAGAGCCTACGCCGCTTTTATCGTAGATTTATTCAGGACTTACCGGCCGCCTAGCCTGACCTCGAGCACGATGGATATCACTTGGGATCCGTCCAGCGTAGTCCCCATTACGGACGCTACCCTTCCGAGTAGCTGGGAGTTGAACCCATTTGCCTTTTACTGTTTTGGTCCTTGGAAGAAACCTAGACAGCGTGACTTCACTTGCTGACACTCTCAAAACTTGGCGGTCCCAGGGGGTAACGATCCCCCTCCTCATGCGTGACAGGCATGTGTGCGTCCGTGAACACCTTGAGACCAAAAATGTTATAGCCAAGCACCGAGAACGCTGATTTAGACGTTGGGTGCTTCCCAGTCAAAGCCGATGCAGTTATGTCAGGATCCGTCGCCGGCTGCTTGGACCCGAATAGTGTGGGCGTCCCCACACGATACCTTATCGGTGCTTGGCTATAACATTAAAAAAATGCGGCTTTCGCCTCCCACTGCTAACTATTGCTTCCCAAATTCGTCGTCCATCGGCACCCGTGGTAGGGCTTGCGATGCTCATCGGCCTGACATTCTGGTGTCAGTGATCCTTGGGATAGGACTGCTGGGCCTTGACCTGCCCAGCATCAGGTTGTTTGGTGGAGACGGATGGATTCGAACCACCGCGCTTTTTAGGGGCCAGATTTACAGTCTGGTGCAATCAACCACTCTGCCACGTCTCCAAAATTAGTATAGGCTACTTGTGTGTCGACAAGCCCCTATTAGGACGTTTGTTCATCGTAAGACATTTTTTCGTCAATGTCAACGTTGCTCTTTCTGGTTTTTGCAATCACCCACTTCGTAGGCCCAGTGTTGCCCTCCGTTTAAGGATGGAGTTCCTCGACAACTTGGTACACGATACGAGAATCGAACTCGTCTTTCCGCCTTGAAAGGGCAGCGTCCTAACCGATAGACGAATCGTGCATACTATATGAAAACACACTTCGGATACTGTACTAAACAGTGAACTATCCATCACGGGCTATCCCGCTGAAGCGTGTTTACATATAGTAGCTGGGCAAACCCAGCACTACATGAAATAACTGTAACTTGTTAAAGAACACTGGAAGTAGCTGTGATCAACTATTTCCCAACTAAGCATCAAGTATAACATCTTTTGTTATTCTGGTCAACTTGTTTTGTAAAAGCCCCGCCTTGTTGCAGGGTCTTTACAAACTTCGCTGTCTTTCCCGACTTGTTTCTATTGTAACACTCTACTGAATTTTGGTCTAGCACAAAAAGAAAAACCCGCATCATGTGCGGGTCTTTGGTTGTTAGTACTTTTTACTTAGGGTGTTACACCCGCTGTAACACCTGTACCGTTGACGATGGCTCGCAATCGCTTTCATAGGCTATTGCTGTCCAATAATTCAAGGTGATCAGTTGCGTCATCATAGTGTTATTATATATGCCTTGTGGCACAAAGTCAAGACTTTTTTGGTTCTTTTTATCCATTTTGTCAGATGTCCAACAATGTATGCTGCTCGCTCACACTGCCCACATAGTCACACTGCACTTGACCCAGGTTGAACCATTCAGGGTGCTGGTGTTGCAGTAGATCACAGTGGGCCTTGAACTTTTCCAAGGTGGCTTGGCCTTGGAGACTCAGCGCACAGTTGTTGACCAACAGCAGTTCCTTGCGGTCAAATTGCCAGTCATGTTGATGTGACACTGCACCATTGATTCTTGGGAAACCCCACTTTTTATCCAGGCAGTTCTCTGGCGTGGGGAATCCCAGAGCAGCTTTGACATCGAGCCCCTGCACTCCATGTTGTGCAAGATCATGTAGGCCGTATGCATACGCAAATGCCAGGTCAGGATTACGTTGGTCACAGAAAAAGTGAATCATGCGAGGAGTCATGAAATTTAGATTGAACCGGTTGTCCAACCAATAAAATTTGTTGCCATTTAACACAGGCATGGCAGCACCACCAACATTGACATAATCATCTTGTTGTAGATGCGGATAACACTCAATGGCCTGCAACGGATTAGTGGTGCATGGTCGCAGTGTTTTGTGTCGCAACCATCGATGCTCTACATCTTCCATGTACCAAGCATAGTGATCAGGCAAGATATCATAATACACCACCCGAGCTTGACTGTGGTATTGTTGCAGAGTCTTGGCTAACACTGACCTAAAGGGAAAAACATCAATTTCTATATTGACGTACTCATCTACAGCACCGGGGAATCTACGATACACTGCAATTTCGTCAACGTCTACTCCAGTTTCTAAAAATGCAATCAAGGCAGCATGACTGTCCATGCCACCGCTGTACCACAGGCGTATGTGACTGTGATGGTCGCGTATGATGCGGGCTTGATCCAAACACAGTTGCCAAAAAGTTTTTTGCGGCCGGAATCCAGCTAGACCGTGGGACCAAACACAAAATCCCGGAGCATCATGCCCCAGTTCCTGAGCTTTCCTCAGCGCATCAATCTTGCTGTGTCCATGCCATGACCCCACATGATAATGAGGTCCCACGTACCCGGCCCCTGGCTCAATTTTTTCTGTGACTTTGACCGGTGTCATGAGTATAGTTGTATCAATCGATTGATCACGCCATTGAGTTGATTTTCCAACAGGAGTACCAGCACCAAGGGCATGAAGTCCACACGTTGAGCTGCAATCCAGCCCACTACACCACTGACCACAAACACCAGCATGTAGTACCACGTCTGGTCACTGCGCCAGCCTTGATACATCACAGTGGCAGTCAACAACACAATCAACACTGATACTATTGCATTGTAGTATTTTTGAAACCAGCCCAGCAGTTGTTTCACAACCGATGAGCACACCCAGGCCACTGTGACACAGCCAATCAACAAACTAACAGCCACCAAGCCCACCATGTTCCAATCAAGATTGGTGGCACGCCATCCATGACTGGCCAGGATATCCAAGATCACCAACTCACTGGGTTGCACTGCTAGCCCCAGCAACACAAACGGTATCAGACTTGAAACTTGACTGGCATTGTTGGCTGCTTCTGCAGCCGTGAGTCGAGCCAGGCTGTGTTGGAGACTTAGTTGACGGTTGAATTTTGATTCCACAGAATGTGCCAAATTAGATGTAATGATGCCACCTATGTATGGCACAAGCCCGCACACAAACCCCACTGCACTGCCGCGCAGTGCAGCCACCCAGGCAAAGGGTCTTTGCACATAGCCATTGATGTCAACAGCAATGCCCAGCGGTGATGGTTGATGTTTGATCACCAGCATGGTGGGCACGGCATACACTCCCAGTATCACCGGGGTAATTGGTATGCCCCCGGCCAAGTACACATTGCCCAGAGTCAAAAAGTCCTGGCCAGTTTGCATGTTGTGCCCCACTGACCCCACCATCCATCCCAGTGCAATCAACCCAAGATTTATCATGGCTCGGTTGCCAGGCCAAACAGTAACAAACGTCAGTGTGACCAACAACAGCACTGCCATGACTTCGGTTCTAAACAGCATGGGCCAAGCCTGTCCTTGATGCAAGCAGATCAACATTGCAACAAGACTCACCGCCATGCCAATCAAACTGGCTCGTGCTGTGTCTTTTAATGCTTGTTGAGTAGCACTATAGCTGACGATGATGCTGCGTTCGCGTAGAGCAGGCGCAGAAGTCACTTCGCCCAGGGTGCCAAAACACAGAGCAGCCACTGATCCTGAGAAGTCTCGAGCTGAAATCATCACAGCATAGAATGCAATCAACACTGCCGGACTCATCATGTTCAACATGGGATACAGTATCAGCAACATAAACACCGGACCCAGTCCAGGCATGAGCCCTACCAAGATTCCAATGGTTGGAGCCAGCAACAACAGCAATAGATCCATTATCGTGTTACTTCGCTATAGCTTTTCACCAATTGAAATTGACTAGCCGGCGTCAAGGGAGGCATTGGATTGAAGTTCCTTTGTTGGTACTGAACATAGCTGGCCAAGTTTCTTTGCACATCCAGTATGTCTCGACGCAGTCTCTCCAGGGTGACCGCATCAAAATTCTTGGCTCTAAGATAAGTCACGGCTGCAAAGTCACGGTATTCAAAGTGCGGATGAGCATCCTGTATCGCCGGGATATTCAAGACTGAATATGTGCTGGAGTTGTACAGGCACTGTGCCTGTGATTGACTTTGCCACTTGGCCCCAATGCTGCTGAACACAAAATCAACTTCTCCAGCAGCAAAAGCCAGTTCAATTTCTTTGCTGTTGTTGTATTTGATCACACGATGGCGAGTGCCTAGATGCTGGTTCAACGCCAAGATATAGCGTTCGTCAAATGGCAACACAATGGTGCCAATGGTATAGCTGGCTCCGCGGCGTTCAAAGTCTTGTTTGGTAATGTGCTTTGTAGTGCAAGTGAACCTTGGCACCATGTACACTATGGTCAACAATTCTGCTGCACTGGGAGGCGGTAGATATGCCGGGTCACGTTCACTTTCGGCTAGGTCGTTGCCCCATGTCAGCAGAAATGGTCGAGTGGCTGAATTGAAAGTGGCTTGGCTGAGTCTGGGGTTGTGCGTGACACGGACATCAAATGCCCAACCGCGGGCAGCAAGTTCAGTAGTGAGCAATCGCGTCAGGGCCTGAGCATTGCCAGTCTGACTGTAAGGGATATGCACCACAATGGGGTCGGCCCAGGCTGCAAAACAGACCATGGTGGTCAGCACAAAAGAAATGATAGATTTCATGGATGTTCCTTGAGGTAGTAATTCTAGCTCTGGGAATCCCATCACGGCCGGCGTTCTGAGCGTATCACATCAGTAAAGGAGTTGCACTACTCCAGGCGTCAATTTGATCCGACGTCAGCACCTGCTGGCGTTGCTAGATTTATTTAGTGTTTGATTTTACACATGATCAAAAACAATGTCAAGCAAACCAAACCCAAAAAAATACAGGGTCAGACCCTGTATTTTTGAACACAGCCTGGATTAGAAACCCACACTGATGCCTACACCGTATGATCGTTCTCTAATGGTTTCCATTGAACGTCCAACACTGGCAGTTAGGGATACCTTTTTAGCAATCGGATATGCGTATTGTGCAAACACCACTGTTTGTTTGGTTTCCTTGGCCGCTGTGGTAAGAGCTCGAGTGTTGATCCCAACCAGTGCATAACCTGGACCAATTGCTGTTCCGGCATTGATGCCCACTTTACCATAGTTGTATGGGGTGCCTGCGCCATTTCGAGTGTTGTCATATCCAACACCCACGTAAGGGGTGATAGTTACCCCGTTGGTTGAAAGATTTTTTCCAACTGTGCCTTCAAGACCATTCAGCAGGCCACCGTTGTCGTAACGAGCAGTGCGTGATTGGACCCCGTATTGAACCCCGTCAATTTCTTTGCCAAACCTAACAAACTGTGCTGTGCTTTCTGCCCCGGTGTTGAGATCAGTCACACGTTCAACAGTGACCGAAGCATAGTCCGCGGCAAATACACCAGTGGATGCTGCCAACATCAGCATTACAAAAATTTTCTTCATTGTTTTTCCTTATAAAAGTAAAGACTGTTAGCCCTGAGCAATTATATATGCAACTGCATGATACAGTCAAGAAGAAAGGTCAGATTAACTGACCTTTCTGGTGGTTTCTGTTACGAGGTATTTCCTACCCTAGGTGGCCTTGTTCAGGCTGCCAATGCGAACTGTGAGTCGTTTGCGTTTACTTTGTTTTAGTTTTTACGACTATCGCTGTCGTGCTGTCCACTCTGTTACTCTTTGCCCAATCGATCCTGTGTCAGGCCCATCATAAAGAAACTTAGTCTACGCTTAATGTTGTTAACACCAAGCATAATATTGGAAAAAAAATTAATAAAAATTTTGCTAAATTTTCCATATTACCATAACTCACAGTTTTTTATTTTCTCTTCGTCCAATATGGTATCACGTGTAAAATAAAATACACCAAACACTAACCAAAATAACAAAAATAAAACATAACCTATCATTAAACTTCCTTATGGTGGACCTGGCGGGCACTGCCCCCGCGTCTTGAACTTATTTCTCATCGCTTCATACAGCAATAACTTTTAGATCTGAACCAACGTCCACTTGCCTGTAAATGGTTTGCCTTCGGCCTTGTGTTTCAGTATCTTCGCAAACTCTTTTTTACGGAGTTTGTCAATGGTTTCTGTATCGTGGTCAAAGCAAGCCTTGTACAATTGAGAAACTAATTTCTTTTGTTTCATAGCCTACCCCTCCTTGACAGTTATTTATGCAAATTATACAGCATTGTCTGTTGGTTTGTCAACCACTAACTTGGTCACAATATCATACACTTGAGAATACACGTCAGTGAGTTTTGCCAATTGTTCGTCGTTGACTTGTGTTTCAAAATGCACTAGATCTCGTGCTAGATTTTCTTGTAACTGTTTGAGTTGATTTTGGTCATGCATGCTGGTATCCCGGATGGATACTGTTATTTAGTAGCGGACC
>Ga0247843_1009371_pt1 | contig 10922 bp, 14 predicted proteins | sample LaCruzMarch2017__FD_192420 | JGI IMG/M metagenome (GOLD analysis project Ga0247843, IMG submission 192420) | Freshwater microbial communities from meromictic Lake La Cruz, Castile-La Mancha, Spain - LaCruzMarch2017_8m | ecosystem: Environmental > Aquatic > Freshwater > Lake | place: Spain...
GCGCCGATAAAGTCATCGTATAGGCTGGCTTACCAAAGAAGGGAGTCCACAGACCTTGGTGATTGGGCGGAACCTGATCCGGTAAAACGCCGACACATTCCCCATTTTTCAGCGCTTTGAGCATTTGCTTGACGCCTGCAAGACTCGCAGGCGCAGTGTTCAAACCGGGTCGCTGCCGGGCGGCACCCACCAAACGACCCAACCATTGTTTACGGGGTGGGCGGTACAAAACCGTCATTGGTTTGCCGTGCTGTCCGTAACGCTGGGCATAGGCTTGCGCAGTGACTTCAAAACACCCTAGGTGGGGAGTTAAAAAAACAATACCACGCCCTGCTTGAAGCGCCTGTTCTACATGCTGCTCGCCTTGCCAGTGGATTACCACCGCCCGCCCCATCCATAACCGCGGCAGTTCAGCCACCAGGCGTCCGGCAGATGCAACGGCTAGAAAGATTTCCGCTGAGCTCATCCCAGCCTGGGTTGCGTTGGCCATGAAACGTTGCCGGTAGGTTTTGGAACTTAAAAAGACAACCCATCCCAGCACCGCTCCAAATGCGTGGAGCAAGAACAGGGGGAGAAAAGACAGTGCGCGAAAGACAATCGTCATCAGTGGGGTAAAATTAGGACGGTCGCTGAGTTATGAACTACTTGCAGGGCGACCACCACTCGGCGATCTAACTATTGGATTGCCATTGTGCCTTGTCAAATCTGACACATCTGCTAAAGCGTTCGCCGAAGCCCCAAAGCCCAAGCAACGCAATTTGTTGTTTTTTTATTTGGAGTAATTTTATGGCGAACGATTTTTTATTCACCTCCGAGTCTGTCTCAGAAGGCCACCCCGACAAGGTGGCTGACCAAATCTCAGATGCGATTTTGGATGCTATTTTTAAACAAGATCCTAAGTCGCGCGTTGCGGCAGAAACTTTGTGTAACACAGGCCTCGTTGTCTTAGCGGGCGAGATCACCACCAATGCCCACGTCGACTACATCCAAGTCGCACGGGACACGATCAAACGCATTGGCTACGACAACACGGAATACGGTATTGACTACAAAGGCTGCGCTGTTTTAGTCGCTTACGACAAACAATCGAACGACATTGCCCAAGGCGTAGACCATGCGTCCGATGACCACCTCAATACCGGTGCCGGCGACCAAGGTCTGATGTTTGGCTATGCCTGCAACGAAACGCCTGAGTTGATGCCAGCTCCCATTTACTATGCGCACCGCTTAGTAGAACGGCAAGCGCAGTTGCGAAAAGACGGCCGCCTGCCTTTCTTGCGTCCAGACGCCAAGAGCCAAGTGACCATGCGTTACGTGGATGGCAAGCCCCACAGCATTGACACCGTGGTTTTATCAAGCCAGCACAGTCCTGAAATGAGCAATGGCACAACCATGAAGCAAGAATTTATTGACGCGGTCATTGAAGAAATTATCAAGCCCGTTCTACCTAAAGAGTGGCTCAAAGACACCCGCTATTTGGTCAACCCCACTGGCCGCTTTGTGGTCGGGGGACCCCAAGGTGACTGTGGTTTAACAGGCCGCAAAATTATTGTGGACACCTACGGCGGCGCCTGCCCCCACGGAGGCGGCGCATTTTCCGGAAAAGATCCTACAAAGGTAGATCGCTCTGCCGCCTATGCCGCGCGCTATGTAGCCAAGAACATTGTGGCTGCGGGTATAGCCAAGCAGTGCCAAATTCAAGTCGCCTACGCCATTGGTGTGGCCAAACCCATGAACGTCACGGTGTACACCGAGGGAACCGGCGTGATCTCCGACGAAAAAATCGCAGCCTTGGTGAGTGAACACTTCGACTTGCACCCCAAAGGGATTATTCAGATGCTTGATTTGCTGCGTCCCATCTATGAAAAAACGGCCGCCTATGGACACTTCGGCCGTGAAGAGCCTGAGTTCACATGGGAACGAACCGATAAAGCCCAGGCTCTGCGCGCTGCAGCTGGACTGTAATCAGCACGCCACAGATGAACCTCAATACACAGCGCTTTATTGACCGCTGGCTCGGCCAGTTGTTATGTGGTCTGGTGTCATTGTGGGTTCGTCTGTCGGCCGTATTGAGAAAATCGGCCGCTTTAGGAACCCATCCAAAAAATATTTTAGTGATCCTGCTCTCCGAGATGGGAAGTATTGTGTTGGCTGGCCCCATGTTTGCGGAACTTCGCAGGCGCTATCCCACGGCATCTATTCACGTTTTGCAGCTTAAAAAAAACCAAGAGGTCTCTCAACTCTTAGGGCTCACTGCACCGGAATTTTTGCACTCGATCGACGACCGCTCAGGCCTTCGCCTTTTGCGTGACATCCTTCACGTGAGCGCACTTATGCGGAGTCTTCAAATCGACGCGGTGATTGATTGCGAACTTTTTTCACGGGTCAGCAGCTTGTTGTCCTTTGCCAGTGGTGCTCCGGTTCGCGTGGGTTTTACCCCGCACACCCAAGAAGGCTTGTACCGCGGCAGCTTCATCAACCACGCGATTCCCTATAACCCCTACCAGCACATTAGCAAACAGTTTTTGTCCTTAGTAGACGCACTATCGGGCCAAGGTATGCCGCGCAACAAAGCCGCACCTACGATCCCTACGCCTACTGCAACCGAACTGTCCGTGTCCTTTGACGCCACAGAATTAGCTGCTTACCGAGAAAAGCTCCATAGCGACCATCCCCATTTATCGCGGCGAAAATTAGTATTGGTTTACGCTGGCGGCGGCATTCTTCCTGAACGCGCGTGGCCAGCGGCGTATTACGCACGGGTCGCCCAAGGGCTGTGCCACGAAGGGTTTGCAGTCGGTTTGATTGGCCTGAAGGACGATGCCCAACTCGCCAAAGACTTGCAAGCCCAAACCGATAGCCCCTATTGCATAGACCTGACGGGCTACACCCGCAGCATTCGTGAACTGCTGATGCTCTTTCATGCGTCCGAGCTACTGATTACCAACGATGGCGGCCCAGGTCACTTTGCCTGCCTCACTCCTATTCAGACCATGGTCTTTTTTGGACCTGAAACCGGCAAACTCTATGGACCTTTGGGGTACCGCAATACGGTGATTGAATCAGGGATCGCTTGCTCGCCCTGCTTAAGTGCCTACAACCACCGATTGACGTTTTGTGACGGCGACAACCAGTGCCTTAAACGCATTGCCCCAGATCCGGTACTAAATACCGCACTGCGGTTTTTGAAGCCCACCCATCCAGCTGCGCATGTCGACTAAGGTGAGCCTTCAAGAACGTGCGCTGGCTGCCATCGATTGGCTGAAAAGTATCCGCTATATCAAATTTGGATTGGTCGGTGCCAGCGGTACGGTCGTCAACATGGTGGTTTTGTATTTGGGCCATGAATTTTTGTTTCAATCCCTTGAGGGCCCTGAAGGCAAGCCCTACGCTTCGCTGGCTTTGGCAATCTCTATTGCGACCCTTAACAACTTTACTTGGAACCGCCTGTGGACGTGGTCCGACCGTGTGCGAACTGCTAACACGCAAGGCGATGCAAGATTGCACATCGCGCCAACGCCGCTTATCAATCAATTCGGGAAATATGCGCTCGCTTCTTGGTTTGGAATTGCGCTGCAATACGGCCTGACGCTATGGCTGGCCCATGCGATGCATTACATGCTTGCCAACGTCATCGCCATCGTTGTGGCCAGTGTCAGTAATTTTGTCGCCAACGACCGCTGGACTTTTCATCGAGATTTTTATAAAAAGTAATTTTTTAGAGAATCAGTCTTATCTATTTCGTACCCATCTACGCACCAAATAAATATGCAAAACCACCCAAAGCCATGGGTCAAGCAATGCATCCCACACGTTGCCCGTAGGTAATCGCAAAAGCGTGAAGACAACGACGGACAACACGACCAAGCCGCCAGCACTTCGCAGGCCTGACATGCCTTGAAAAACCCAAGGCAATAGACCGAATAAAAGCGCAGCCCCAGCACTCCATGGCGAAAAGCCCCACGCATAAAGTTGCATAGGTTCCAAAGCCAAGGTATCTAGTAACAAAAGCCAACCCAAAACGACACCGAGCAAAGCAAAAGACATATTGACACCACTGCGCGGGGACTGGCGGGCTTTCAAGGTCCAGGCAGCGATCGGCCAACGGCTGTAAAGATGCTGCCCTGCCCATAGCACGGCAAGCACACTAGGCGTTTGAAAGGCCAGGCCCAACCAGTACACCGGCCCCCATGTGCCGGGAATACATGCGATGACAGCTACAACCCAAACGATAAGGTGGCGCCTGACACCCACACTTTGAGACAACAAGCTGTTTAATAACGCTGCCATCACAACACCCCAACCCACATGCATAGCCCACGGCAAATGGACAAGCGAGGGCAAGCTAGGCGCCAATGCGTCCCATGCTGCTGTCATGGCTTATCCTTCTCGTTGGATGCGCTTGGATTTTGAGCGATTTGCTTTGCATTTAAATCCAAGCGCTGCCAAGCAATGCTGCGGCGTTGGTCGGTGTAGCTGATCCAAAGGCTGTTGTGCGTTTGAACGATGGCGGGATACGAAAACTCTTGTCCGGCGGAACCCTCCTCAAGTCGCAGCGAAGTTCTCCACTCCAGCCCATTGGGCGAGCGGCTCAAGGCCAACCGTTCGCGGGAATGGGGGGAGTCGTTATGGACCAACCAATGCTGCCCTTGGGATCGAAGGGTCGCGATCGCTGAGTCCGGATTATCTAAAGCCAAGTCGGGTAAATCTGTCCAGTTCTGCCCCGCATCAACGGTTTGGGCTGCAATGATTTTTCCAACTTCTCGGTTGTCACGCATCAACGCCATCCAATGCGTCGGCGAATGGGCTATCAATGCGGGCTGCAAGGCATAGCGCTTATTCGATATTCGTACCATGCCCACAAAATTGCCTTTACTGTCAAAACGCAGGGCCACAGGATACTTAAAACCCAACTCGAAATACGCGGGTAGCACCATGCCGCCATCGGCCAAAGGAAGCGGCGCCGTTCGGACTAAAAAGCTGGTATTCCACAACCACGACAAGGGCAGAAGCCCCACAGGCTCAAATTCCAAGTCTGCGTTTTGCGAATCTTGTCGCTGCTGTAAATGCAAGATGCGCCCCGCTGCCCAGCCGCCCCAACCCGTCGCCACGACAAACAAATGCATGCGTCCGCTCGCGTCGAGCCATGCCACAGGATTGCCCAAACGCCGCAGGCCAAATCCCAATTGCGCACCCATATCGTGGCGGTTCACCACAAAGCGTGCTGCACCCCAAGTCTGGGTGGCTCGGTTAAAACTTGCGCTTGCAATTTGAACATTGGGAGCGCTTTCGCGGTCGCCGGCAAACCAAAATGCCATGAGCGCGTCCGGCTGGTTGTCTGGCATCGCCACCAGGGTACTCGCATGCGCAGCCATGGCGCCCTCCGGCATGGGAATATGCCCTTTGGCACCCATCTTCCAATCCACATCTGCAGAAACGTCCAAAGGGCTCTGAGAGACAGGAACAAGCGCTAAAGCAGGTGAGACGGTGGTCGAACGCTCAGACACTCCAAAAGCCACCAACGCTCCCGTCAAGAGAGCGGCACCCATCAATCGCAGTAAAACGGAAGGTATATCCATGGTGCAATCTTATCGGTAGTGAAAACACCCCTATGCCGTGAAGGTGCGGCGCGGAGTAGACCCATCGTAAATTGCGCTTTAATAACGCTTTGATTCTTTTTTGAATTGTGTGTATGAACCCCAGCATTTTGAGTGTGGCCCCTTTGGCTTTTCCATGGCAAACCTTGGATCCGTTTTTATTTTGCGTGCACCACAACGACGCTTACCCGTCAGGTAACGCCGCCATGGGCCCTAACGTTCCGTTAACTGGGCGCGATCTTGGGCAAGACTTTGCTGGCAAAGACGGCTGGAGCATGTACCACGGGAAAACCGTCCCCGGCTTTCCTGCGCATCCGCACCGAGGCTTTGAGACCGTCACCATCGTTCGCCAAGGGCATATTGACCACTCCGACTCCTTGGGCGCCATCGCTCGCTTTGGCGCTGGAGATGTTCAATGGCTGACCGCAGGCAAAGGCATTGTTCACTGCGAAATGTTTCCCCTGCGTCACACCGATCAACCCAATCCAGCCGAGCTCTTTCAAATTTGGCTCAATCTCCCCGCCAAAAACAAAATGGCAGAGCCGCACTTCACCATGCTTTGGAATGAAAATATTGCCCAAGTGAAAATTCTTGACGATGAAAATCGGTCCACCGATGTTGTTGTCGTGGCGGGTGCGCTTCACGATGCCAAAGGGCTGCCGCCACCACCCCACTCCTGGGCCAGCCAAGCGGATTCTGACCTAGCAATTTTCACGGTTCGTATGGAGCCCGGTGCCCGTTGGACTTTGCCTGTAGCCAAGAACCCAAAAACGCGCCGCCAACTGTATTTTTTTAAAGGGGTCACGCTCAGCGCCGCGGGTGAAACCGTCGGGGTGCGTTCGGTCATAGAAGTTCGAGCCACCGATGCCGTTGAAATCATCAATGGGGAAGAAACCTCTGAGCTTTTGATGCTACAGGGCCGCCCGATTGGCGAGCCCGTTGCGCAATACGGTCCGTTTGTAATGAATACCCAAGAAGAAATTCACCAGGCTTTTGCCGATTACCGTCGCACCGAATTTGGCGGATGGCCTTGGGGTCAAAGTGACCCTGTTCATCCGCGCGAAAAAAACCGCTTTGCGAAGCATGCCAGTGGTGTTTTAGAAACGCCGTGAAAGACATTCCAGCCCCACAAAATTCGATAACCCCACAAAACAGCACGCTTGGGTTGCCAGGCCAGGATGAGAAACGCACCGACCACTGGCAACACAGGTTTACGGAGAATCCAAGCTGCGCTCCAAAGCACGTTGTCTCCCAACGACAAGGGCGGCTTAACGCATTGAATCTCTTGAGTCCACAAAAACCTCAACTGCGCACTGCGTTCGCAAAGCTTTTGCTGGCGCAAAATGAGATTGTTATTTCGCATGTTTGGATGCGTCTTTAGTCAACGCTTGGTCTCGCTTGAGTTCGTCCACGCTTTTTTGGAATATTCCCTGCGGCGCTTTTAAACGTTGGCGTGCTTGGCCTAAAAATATTAAACCGAGGGATAGAAAAGAAAACGTCATCAATCCCGCAGCCATCAAACGGTAGCCTTCCCAAAAAAGCAAGACTACGGTGCCACAAAGAAGCACCAAGCCCAATCCGAGAAAAAGCAGCGCCACAGCAGCCAACACGAGTCCGTCAAAGATGCGGCGTTTTTCAAATTCAAGTTCCGTGCCTAGTAGCTCCAACCGGATATGCGCCGTCTCTAAAGCCGTTCCTAACAGTTGGCGCAGTGAACTAAACAAACCTCCACTTTTGCCCTCGGCCATGCGTTTTACCGACGGCTGAGAAGCAGACCCAAGACTAATCCTAGTCCTGCGGCAACTCCAACCGACTTCCATGGGTTTTCGTGAACAAACGCATCTGCCGCTTGGCCTGCTGCTTTGGCCTGCGCTACTGCCGCAGCTTGAATATGCACCAACTCCACTTTGGCCTGCTCCATCCGTGCTTGCACCCTTTTTCGGACATCGGCCGCGCTATCGCCAGCCTCTTTGGCGGTCATGCGCAACAATTCTTCGGCGTCTTCAATGACGAGTTGTAGGTCTTCCATGAGTTTAGTTTTGTGGCTTGTTGTCATCTCGGTTGCTCCAGTGTGAATGAATAATGATTCACTCACTGTAAAGGGCGTGGGCTTGGCATCACTTGATAAAGATCAAACTATGTTCACCCAATTAATACACGCTGTATTTAATGCCCTACACAGCCGAAGCCGGCGTTTACATGGCGTTATTGATCAGTATGCAAAGCTATATTTTTTGAATCACACGTGGAGCCGGCATCAATGGGGGCGCCAGCCTCATTGGAGTGCAGGGTCTAAACCCATTTGGTCGAATTTCTTAAAGTACTGGCGTGCCATCGCCACGATTTGTGGATCAGTCGGGTGGTCGCTGGCAATGCTATCCACGGTCGCGTGGGCTACCGCAGGCTGGTGGGATTGGCACCAATCGCGGAACTGGTCTCGCGCCAGGCCCGGCCCTGTGATGAGAATTTCATGAACACCTGCCAATGCAGTTGCTACCTCGCTAAATAAACCGGTTGTATCGTGGTGTTTGCCTTGGTGCTTATGGTGGCTGCGCGACTTAATGCGCTGGGCTTGCACATGGTCATGGTCAAACAACATGACGTGGGCTTCTTGGTGATCGATCCAAACAACGGCGTGAAAAGTAGTCATAGTGTTCTTTCTTAGTGGGAGAGATGTTCTGATTTTTCTTGGCAAGCGATACAGCGCGTGACTTCAGGTGTAGCTAAAAGTCTCGCCTTTGCAATCGGTTCACTGCAATCGGCACACACTCCATATGTACCCGCCTCTAAGCGTTTAAGCGCTGCGTCAATAGCTTCAAGCTCTGCGGTTTCACGTTCATTGAGCGCAAACTCAAGGTCGCGTTGTGTGGTTGTTTGCGCATGGGAATCTTGAACGTTAGAAAAATGATCTGCAGCGACCTCCGCACGACTCAAAACGCCGCCTCGCTGTTCGGAAATTTGCGCCAACAAGGTGGCTCTTAAACCAAGTAACTGGGCTTGGAAAGAATGGGGTTCTAGAGATAGATTCAAAAAAACTCCTTGTGCAATATGAATCTATCGTAGGGGTTTAGGTCCTATTTGTATTAGACCTAGATCAAGGTTTCATCGTCTAGCCACCCATTTTAAAAAGCGCATTCACGCTTTCCAAGTGGGCTGCATCGAGTTGCCCAAGCCATGCATCCATTTGCAAACGACTCAGTATTAATTCGGACCGCGCTTGGACCAAAGCCAACTCCGCGCTGCTCGCATCGTTTTGCGCTTGCAGTAAATCAAGCGTAGTACGGTCTCCCACTTGACGCCCTAGCCGAGTTGCATCCAATCTGGCCAGACTGGCTTGGTGGGCTGCATTCAAAGCAGCAAGTCGCGCGGGTCCAGTTTGCAAGGCTAGCCACGTACCACGGGTTTGCTGGCTGATGTGTTGGCGGCTTCGCTCGAGTTCAGCTCGGGCTTTTTCCTCCAGCCTCAATGCCTCCTCTTGGCGAGCACTACGGTAACCGCCAGCGTACAGAGGCATAGTCCACTGCAAACCAATCATCCGTTGGTTGGACGTATTGCTGGCACTACCAAAATCGCCACTGCCTGTGAGCCGGTCTTGTCCAGCTTGCGCGACGACATCCAGCGTAGAAGAACCCAATGCGCTGAATTTCGCAACCTCTTGCTGGGCGACTTGCACTTGTCCGGCTTGCATACGCAGCAAGGGGTTGTTATCCAAGGCCTGGGAAATCAAAATGTCGATCGTGTTTTTCTCAGTGAATTGAAGCGCTGCGGGCGGCTCCATTGGCCTGAGTTCTGAGGGGTTCAGTCCGGTGGATTGCGCTAGAACGGTCTGTGCCATTTCATGGTCATTTTGCGCAGCCAGGACTTGGGCTTGCAACACCATGGCGCGGGCTAGGGCTTCATGGGTGTCTGTGATGGGTTTATCCCCCAATGCAAAGCGATCTTTGGCTTCAACCCACGCTTGATCCACCGAATTTTTTTGTTGGCGTAATACCTCGAGCTTTCGGGTTGCGAGCAGGAGGTCAAAGTACCGCTGTGCAGTACGTAAGATCAAATCAGCTTGCGCTGATTGCCACTCCAACTCCGATACGCTGGAAGCGATCTCCAATTGCTTACTTTGGGCGCTGCGTTCAGCACTTAGCAAAGGCTGTTTCGCAGCCAGTGTCCAACGAGTGCTACTGCCATTTGTCACCGACGTGTTGAACTCCACCCCATTGGATGTCGGGAAACCTGGTGCAGAAAAATTGGCGCCTGTGGTGCTGCTGTCTGCACTTGTTGCGCCAGCGCTGGCGCTGAGTACGACCGAGGGACGCCATAAGGCAGCGGCTTGCTGCTTTTTTGTGGAACCAGCGAGCCGGGCGGCTTGAGACACGGCAATTTGCGGATCATGCGCAAGAGTCGCCTGCCAGGTTTGCGTTAAATCGAGCGCCTGCGCACACGATGCAATTCCAAAGCCAAGAACTATGGCAGCCACCTGCGTGGGTTTTAATCGAAATGTCATACCATTTTTCCTAAGGTCTGGTGGGCTCGAATCCACTCTTTGAGCTCACGCGCAGGCAACGCTCCAGAGATACGAGCGCGCTCTTTGCCTTCTTCAAACAAGATAAGGGTGGGAATACTGCGAATCGCATACTTGCTACTGACTGCAGGTGCCGCATCGGTATCCACTTTGACAAAGCGAACCAAGGGCAATTCACTGGCAGCCGCTTGAAAGTGGGGTGCCATGGATTTACAGGGCCCACACCACGCCGCCCAAAAATCCACCACCACCGGCAGCTGCGTTCCTGCAATAAAAGCCTCAAAGGCCGCATCGCCAAGGGCCACGGGTGCAGCCGCCATGATGTCTGCACCACACTTACCACACGCCAATTCGTGCGCCAGTTTGTCGTCAGCGACCCGGTTTTTTACACCACAGTGGGGGCAGATCAATTGCATAACTTCTTTCTTTAGCAACCAGGCTGAATGCCTAATTTTCGAAGAATCGACTCCATCATGCACCAGCGCGTCAGCGCACTTTGGGCTAGATTGGCTCCGACAAATGCCGTGAACGCCAACCACCACTCATTGACAAAAATCGGGCTAGAGGGGATACCCAATGCCAAAGAAACCAGGATAAAAACACCTGCTACTAAACGAACAACTTGCCATGAGGTCATGAAAAACTCCTAAGGGTTATAAAACTAAACAGAAGACACTTCTTTCGCCAAAGCTTCAGTGCGATTTCGGTAGGCAGCAAAGTACAGCGTCGGAATAACGATCAGCGTCAACACCGTTGACACAGAAATCCCAAAGATCAGCGAGATCGCCAATCCGTTAAAAATCGGATCG
>Ga0247843_1009376_pt1 | contig 10915 bp, 7 predicted proteins | sample LaCruzMarch2017__FD_192420 | JGI IMG/M metagenome (GOLD analysis project Ga0247843, IMG submission 192420) | Freshwater microbial communities from meromictic Lake La Cruz, Castile-La Mancha, Spain - LaCruzMarch2017_8m | ecosystem: Environmental > Aquatic > Freshwater > Lake | place: Spain...
TAGTCGAAGAAGAAACCAATAAAAATGATGAGAAGCCCAACATAGCTAGTGTATATCTCAATCGTTATAAAATTGGGATGAAATTGGGCGCTGATCCTACAGTTAAATACGCTGTTGGTGATTTTGGACTACGTCGCATACTCAATGTTCACACACAGTTTCCTTCACCTTACAATACCTATTATGCCATAGGTATTCCGCCAGGACCTATTTGTACCCCTTCGGCAAAAAGTATTGAAGCTGTATTGCAGCCAGCATCTACGAGTTATTTGTTTTTCTGTGCCAAAGAAGATTTTAGTGGTTATCATAATTTTGCCACCACATATGCTGAGCATTTAGCGAATGCTAGAAAATACCAACATGCCTTGGATCAACGAGGTATTAAGTAAGCTTCTCAATATTGTGAAACCTTATTATCTTCGTAGCATATTGTGACACGTCTCGAATTCTACATTTTAAAGTCAAAGCCTGTACAAGCATTAATTCATTGGTTGAAGAAAATTGTATTGCCTGGTTTTGAAGGTGTTTCATTGTTTGATTCACTTAATTTTTTTAGCCGACAAATATTCTCAAATAAGTTTTATAGTAAAGCAAGTGCGATATCGTTTTCGTTTATCATGGCTTTGCCTCCTTTGATGTTGTTTTTATTTACTTTAATTCCTTATTTGCCTTTGCCAGAAGATAGAATTGTCAGTGTAATTAATCAAATGTTGGTATTGGTTTCGCCCAATGAACAAATGAAAAAAAGTGTTACAGATATGATTTATAATTTTATTCATCATAAACAAAATGTACTCTTGTCGTTTTCTGTTTTGTTGACCTTGTATTATTCATCAAATGGAATGATGGGACTTATGAATACCTTTGAAAAAAGAGATCCTGGTTTTCGTCAACGTCATTGGGTTAGGCAACGTGGCGTCGCTATAGCTTTGACCTTAATGTTGATTCTAGCTTGCATTTTAGCACCTACGTTTTTAATATTTCAATACTGGCTTGCTTCAAGCCTTGAACTAGAATTTTTGCAGAGCAATATGGTCGTGACTTTTATCGGTTACTTATTGATTATAGTTACATGTTTGTTTACTGTTGCCTTCACCTATAAATATGGTACTGCAACTGAATCCAAATTGCGTTTGATAAGTCCCGGCGCTATAATTGCTACATTTTTGATCGTTGTATTGACGTTGGTATTTTTCTATGCAGTCAATAATTTAGTGAATTATGATAAAATTTACGGTTCTATTGGAACATTAATCATCTTTTTAGTTTGGATAAACTTCATGGCTCAAATCTTATTAATTGGTTTTGAACTCAATGCTAGTATTATTGTCAACCGAAAACGAATACAACATGAGCCTAAAAAGTAAAGGTTATATCTCATTGTTGCTATATGCAGCTGGACTCTTGGTTTTACTGAATGCTTGTCAAACAGCCCAACGAAATCCTACCTATTCGGCAGATATTGTACCTATTATTTATAGAAGCTGTTCGCCTTGTCACCGACCAAATCAAGTAGGGCATTTCAATTTATTGACTTATAGAGATGTAGTGACTAATGCCAATAAAATCCTTTATACAGTTACAAATCGAATTATGCCGCCATGGCCAGCAGACCATCATTACACTGAATTTGTAGGGCAGAATATCCTTACTTCTGAGGAAATAACGTTAATTGAAAATTGGGTCAAACAAGGTACTCCCATTGGCGATAGTTTAAACATTCCTCCAATACCTTCTTTTCCGTTGCGATCGTTTTTAGGCGTTCCGGATTTAAGTATTCCGGTTAAACCTATTGCACTTCGCGGCAATCAAATTGATCAGTTTTTATTGATCAAAGTACCATACGAATTGCCACAAGATACATTTTTGCGTGCTGTAGAATTTGTTCCAGGTAATACAAAGGTTGTTCATCATGTCAATGGCGATATGGTACGATTTGAATTTGATAAAAAGAAAAATGTATATGATGGTACATTGGTCAGTGATATGAAATTGGATAGTACAATTTTTTCGACCTATCAAAAAATTGGAATTTTGCACGATGATGGTTCGTATCCTACAATGGTTAAATCGATTGTCAATTATTTACCTGGCGTTATTGCACAACAATATCCCGATGGGATAGGGGGCTGGAAAGTAAATCGTAAAAATGCATTTGTATTGGCTGATTTGCATTATGGTCCATCTGAAGTTGACACTTGGGATAGTTCCTACATCAATATTTTTTATGCTAAAACGACGCCTAAACGACCATTGAAAGAATTTCAAATGGGTACTTTGGGTATTTCGCCAATTGTACCACCACTAGTTATACCACCTGGGAAAGTAAGTACATATACAACCTCGCTATTTGTACCAAATCCAATTTCTATTGTGACGATTAATCCACATATGCATTTGTTGGGAAAAAGTTTTAAAGCCTATGCTTTGACTGCCGAAAAGGATACAATTAGATTAATTAATATCCCGAAATGGAATTTTAACTGGCAGTTTTTTTATACGTTTAAAAAAATGGTCAAAATACCTGCAGGAAGTACTATAGTAGTAGAAGGGGTATTTGATAATACGGAGTCAAATCCTTTGAATCCCTTTAATCCTCCACAAACTGTGAGAGACAATAATGGTAGTATGCGCACAACAGACGAAATGTTTCAGTTTATAGTTAATTTTTTACCTTACCAAGAAGGGGATGAGAATATTTCATTGGAGTTGAAATAGTATATTTTTATTTTCACGTTGAAATATTGCGTTGTTTTTTTGATTGTTAATTATTACAAGGTTTGATCGTTTAGCTGAAGTGAAAATCACTAAATGTTAAATTTTAAATAATTTTAAACATTAAAAATTTGGGTTGAACTATTATGTATTACTTTTGCACAGCTAATGAAAAAAGTATTAACATACATCCTTGGTATCATATACCTCAACATGGCTTTAGTCCCACATTTGAGGGAAGTAGACAGTTTCATGCCTGTTACTTATCAGCATATTGATGAAGTTAATTCCCTTTTTGAAATGGTCAATATATGGATTGGGTATGATAATGTAGCGGATGACGAAGACGGAGATACTGGTACAGAAGATGATTCTACACCGATACCAAATGTAATTGTATTTGCAAATCATTATTTGGATAGCAACCTATCTTTAAATTTAAATTTATTTTTTGATGAAAATTTAAATCCTCAATTTGAAATGAAGGATATTTTCATTTCGTCAATCTATTACGGTATTGAATCCCCGCCTCCCGAAGTTTAATTATTTTTTTATTATTTAAAACACAATTTCATCCCGACTATTTAATTAGTCTGTTTTTTGTTGTGTTCGTAATTTTTCTATTCTAAAATAATTATTTAAACTATGAAGGTACAAAATTGTACTGCAAAATTATTGCAGTTGATTCTATTATATGCGGTTGCAAGCATCATTTTTTCATGCAACTCCAATCAAAAAAATAAAGAGCAACTTGAAAAATACATTGTAATTAATCCAATTCAAGCAGACTCAAACTATATACAAGAGTATGTAGCAGAAATTCAATCCATTCAAAATGTAGAGCTTAGAGCAAGAGCAAAAGGCTTTATTGAAAGAATTTATGTAGACGAAGGGAAAACAGTTAGCAAAGGGCAATTGCTTTTTACACTAAATTCTAGCGAATACAAGCAAGAAATAGCTAAAGCTAAAGCGCAACTTGCTTCTGCACAAGCTGAACTTAAACAAGCTGATGTAGATATCAGAAATGCAAAAATGTTATCTGATAATAATGTTGTAGCAAAGTCTGAATTAGAGGTGGCTATAGCTAAAAATGAAGCTACTTTAGCTAAAATACAAGAAGCAAATGCTACTATAAATTTGGCAAACATAAGCTTGGCATTTACTGAAATAAGAGCCCCGTTTAATGGTACGATAAATAGAATACCAAATAAAGTTGGTGCTTTGGTAGATGAAGGGACCTTGTTAACAACTATTTCCAACAACAATGAAATGTATGCTTATTTCAATGTCTCTGAAACTGATTATTTAAACCACATTGCTCATCAAAACAACAATAAACAAGTAAACCTGAAGCTTGCAAACGGTGTTTTGTTTCCTCAAACTGGAATAATAGAAACAATAGATGGAGAGATAGACCGAAGTACAGGAAATTTGTCCTACAGAGCTCGGTTTTTAAATCCTGATAAGATTCTAAAACATGGTTCATCTGGTAAAGTAATGGTAAGCAATATGTTATATAATGCCATTTTAATTCCTCAGCAATCAACATTTGAAGTACAGGAAAATCTATACGTATATGTTGTAGGAAAAGACAATTCCTTAAAACAAAGACAGGTTATACCCGAAATGCGATTGGCTAATATGTATGTCATAAAAGAAGGCCTTTCAGCTTCCGATATTGTACTATATGATGGGGTACAGTTGGTAAAGGAAGGTGATAAAATCACACCAGATTATAAAAAATATTCACAACTAAATTAGAAATACTATGACTGTAAACTTTATTAAACGTCCGGTATTATCTATTGTTATATCGGTCATCATCGCATTGTTGGGTGTGTTGGCATTGTTTCAATTGCCCATGACCCAATTCCCAAGTATTGCTCCACCTGAAGTAAATGTAACTGTAGAATACACTGGAGCCAATGCAGAAACTGTAACCAAAGCCGCCATAGTACCTTTAGAAAGAGCCATTAATGGTGTGCCTGGTATGAAATATATGAGTAGCGATGCGGGAAACGATGGTGTAGGAGTTGTTCAAATTATATTTGAAGTTGGAACTGACCCTGACATTGCCGCAGTAAACGTACAAAATAGAGTAGCTGCCGTGATGGGAGAATTGCCCGAAGAAGTAATTCGTAACGGTGTAAAAATTGCAAAGGAAGAAAATGCCATGTTGATGTATCTCAATATCTATAGCAATGACACAAGTTTACAAGAAAAATTTTTGTATAATTTTGCTGATATCAATGTATTGGCTGAGTTAAAAAGAGTGCAAGGTGTGGGTTTTGCAGATATTTTAGGGGCAAAAGAGTATGCGATGCGCATTTGGCTAAAGCCCGATAAAATGCTTACATACAAAATTAGCACTGATGATATCAATGAAGCGCTTGATAATCAAAATTTAGAAGCTGCACCAGGAAAATTAGGTGAAAACTCAGACCGTACCACTTACCCAATGCAGTATGTTGTGAAGTATACTGGAAAATACAACAATAAGGAGCAGTATGAGAATATTCCATTAAAATCTACAGAATCTGGTCAAATATTGCGTATAAAAGATATTGCCGATGTGGAATTTGGTACCACCTATTTTGATGTGGAATCCAAACTCAATGGCAAGCCTACCGCTTCTATTATGCTTAAGCAATTACCAGGTTCCAATGCCAGCGAGGTTATAAAAAATGTAAAAGCCAAATTAGAAACGTTGAAATCCAAAACGTTTCTAAAAGGAATGGATTACAGTGTGAGTTATGATGTAAGTCGCTTCTTAGACGCCAGTATTCATGAAGTGATAAAAACGCTTATCGAAGCATTCATTTTAGTTTCTTTAGTGGTTTTTCTTTTCCTTCAAGATTTTAGAAGTACAATCATTCCAGCTATTACAGTGCCTGTATCCTTAATAGGTACATTCTTCTTTATACAGTTTTTAGGTTTTTCACTTAACCTCGTAACACTATTTGCTTTAGTGTTGGCTATCGGTATTGTGGTAGATAATGCCATTGTCGTGGTAGAAGCAGTACATGCCAAGATGGAGCATAGTAATATTAGTGCTAACAAAGCTACTGAACAAGCCATGCGAGAAATAACAGGAGCCATTATTGCTATCACCCTAGTGATGAGTGCTGTGTTTATTCCTGTCGCATTCATGAGTGGTCCAACGGGTATTTTTTATAGGCAGTTTTCGCTTACTATGGCTATAGCTATTGTTCTTTCGGGTGTAATAGCACTGACGCTTACCCCTGCATTATGTGCTTTGTTATTAAAAAATCACAATCATGAAGTTAAAAAACATAGCAAATTAACTACAATACTTTTTGGTGGTTTCAACAAATGGTACAACGGAGTTGAAAATAAATACGCCAATTTGCTTAGACAAATTATCAACAGAAGAGTAGTTACTTTTGGCATTTTGATGCTGTTTGTGATGTGCACTGGTATTTTAGGAAAAATTATTCCTACAGGATTTATTCCCAACGAAGACCAAGGCACTTTTTATGTAAGTGTTACCACACCTGCTGGTGCAACCTTAGAAAGAACGAAAGAAGTGGTCAATGCTATTCAAAAAGAAGCAAACAAAATCAATGAAGTAGAATCGGTCTCTTCACTTTCAGGTACTAATATCTTATCGGATGGTACGGGTGCTACATACGGTACATTGTTAATCAACTTAAAGCCTTGGGAAGAAAGGAGTCGTTCAGTAACTGAAATATCAGAAGACCTTCAATCAAAAACCGTTAATATTCACGGAGCTAAACTAGAATTTTTCCCCCCACCTGCTGTTCCTGGTTATGGTAATGCCAGTGGCTTTGAGTTGCGTTTGTTGGACAAAACAGGAAGTGGCGATCTAAAGCAACAAGAAAAGGTAGTGAAGCAATTTGTAGAAGATCTCAAAGCTCGTCCTGAGATAGGTTCAGCTTTTACCATATTTGATGCCAGCTATCCACAATATTTATTACACATCGATGAAGACAAAGCTGCACAAAAAGGGATCACGGTCAGTAATGCCATGGGGAGTTTACAAACTCTTTTAGGTAGTGAATACGCCACAAACTTTATTCGATTCGGTCAAATGTACAAAGTAATGGTACAGGCGCTTCCAGAATATCGTAGCAACCCCGATGATATTTTACAGCTTTATGTAAAAAATGATGCTGGCGAAATGGTACCGATGAGCGCTTTTACTTCCATAGAAAAAGTATATGGAGTCGATCAAATCACAAGGTACAATATGTTTCCAAGTGCGGAGCTAAATGGAGAAGCCAAAGCAGGTTACAGTAGTGGCGATGCCATCAAAGCCATACAGGAAGTGGCAGCTACCAAACTATCCAAAGGCTATGACATTGACTGGGCAGGTATAACAAGAGATGAAGTCGCCACAGGAAACGAGGCTGTTTATATTTTCTTAATTTGTTTGGTGTTTGTTTATCTGCTTTTATCCGCTCAATACGAAAGTTTTTTACTGCCTTTACCTGTTATACTTTCTCTTCCTACAGGTATTTTTGGCGCATTTTTATTCTTATGGATATTTGGTTTAGAAAACAATATTTATGCCCAAGTTTCTATGATAATGTTGATCGGCATATTAGGAAAGAATGCAATTTTAATTATTGAGTTTGCCGCGTTAAAACATAGGGAAGGTGTAAGTGCATTTGATGCTGCTTTGGAAGCCTCCAAGCTGAGATTAAGACCCATTTTGATGACTTCCTTTGCTTTTATGGCTGGTCTTATTCCATTGATGATGGCTACAGGCGCAGGTGCTGTTGGGAATAGAACTATTGGAAGTGCAGCGGCAGGTGGCATGCTCATCGGTACAGTGTTTGGAGTTTTATTAATTCCGGGTTTGTATTTCGTATTTGGGTCATTGGCCGAAAAAATTAAATTAAGAAAAGGGAAAGAAGAAAAGCCATTTACTGAAACTATATAAACAATAAAATTTATGTCAAAATACACACTAACACTATCATTATTCGTGTTATTGATAGGTTGTAAGTCTATACAGCTTCCAACAGAAAAACCTATGGTTTCCATGCCTGAAAAGTTCACAGATACAAATGACACTTTGAGCGAGGTTAAAATATTATGGTCCGATTTTTTTGTTGATATAAAATTAAAGTTATTGATCCAAGAAGCATTGAGCAATAATTTAGATTTACAAAATGCTATGCAAAATATAGAAATTGCAAAAGCAAATTACAGTCGCGCAAAAGGCCTTTTAATGCCTTCTGTCAATGCAGGTACTAGCGCAGGGGTTACAAAATATGGTGATTATACGCAGGAATGGGCTGGGAATAAGACGACTGAAATGTTGCCAGGTCGAATAATTCCACAGAATTTAACAAATTACTATATCGGGTTTGTATCAAATTGGGAATTGGATTTTTATGGTAAAATAAAAGATCAAAACAAATCAGCCCAAGCTCGTTTTCTAGCCTCATCCGAAGCTAAAAGCTGGGTTCAAACAAACTTGATAGCTATGCTAGCAAATACGTATTACGAATTGATAGGTTTAGATAATCAGATGATTATTCTAAAGCAAAATATTGCTCTTCAAGAAAAGTCGCTTAACATAGTAAAGATACTCAAAGAAGCAGGAAGAGGAAATGAGCTAGCTATAAACCAGTTTGAAGCAGAGATATTAAATGCAAAATATGAATTAAATCAAATAACTCAGTCTATAGTAGAATTTGAAAATATAATTAATACACTACTTTCGAGATTCCCACAACCTATTGATCGCATTCAAAATAATCTTTCAGAATCATCATTATTGAAATATCGGTCAGGTATACCATCTATGTTGTTACAAAATAGGCCAGATGTAAAGATGGCTGAACAAGAACTCATTGCAGCAAGATTTGATACCAAAATAGCTAAAAAAGAATTTTATCCAAGTGTTAATATCAATGCAGGACTGGGCTTGAATGGATTTTCGCCAACCTTGCTTTTTTCTTTGCCATCGGCTGCTTATAATTTGCTTGGAGGATTAACAGCTCCTGTGTTTAATCGTGCTAATATCAAAGCTAACTTTGCTACGGCAAGTGCATTGCAGATTTCGGCTTTAAATAATTATCAACAATCTATTGTAGTTGCTTTCACAGAGGTATACAATGAAATGAAAAATTTCAATAATCTTGATGAGTCTTTTCAAATTAAACAGCAACAAGTTGCCAAACTTGAAAAAGCTATTGAATATGCAGATTTGTTATTTCAAAGTAATCGTGCCAATTATTTAGAAGTGCTTGTGGCGCAACAAAACTTACTGCAAGCTAAATTAGATTTAAATGAGTTGTCAAAACTTCAACGCCAATCTTCTATTAATCTATACAAAGCTTTAGGAGGAGGACAATAAGGTTTGAGTTCAGATTATCTTTTTTTTTGAAAAGAAAATTTTTTGCCAACTTGAGTTTATACCGATTCCATATCTGTATTAGTCCAATTGTATTGGACCAAACAGCTATTGTTTCGGCATTTTACCAGTCTCGTCCAAAGACGAGAGGACTAATTTGACTTGTCTCGTCGATAGACGAGATAAATCCGTTTGGTATTACAACAACTTTACGAACTATAATATCAAAGAGTATCAAGGTTTCTAAAACCTTGAAGATCTTTGTTATCAAATATTTTTTTTTTGCCCAAAACAATGAATCGGATTTTAATAGTAAAGCATTATACGCACGAAAAAAGCCTTGCAAAGCAAGGCTTTTAAAATATCGAGAGAATTAAGAATTATTTTTTCTTAACGATTTTCTTTTTAGGTGCTTTTGCACGTGCTTTTTCTACAACAACTGGGTTAGCCAATGCATTTACTTTTTTAGCTAAAGCTGATTTCAAGTTTGACGCTTTGTTTTTGTGAATCACATTCGTCTTAGCTAATTTATCTAACATTGCAATTACAGTTGGTAATTTATCTTGTGCAACTGCCAAATCAGTTAATGCAGAAAGGTCACGCATAGCGTTACGTGTAGTTTTACCGTGGTAACGATTACGTTCTCTTCTTTTGTTTGCCTGACGAGTATCTTTTTTGGTCGCTTTGTGATTAGCCATTGATTTATTTTTGAGGGTGCAAATATATATCTATTTTCTCTAAATGCTAAAATATTTTTTCGAAAAACTAGAATATTTGTAAATGAATTGAAAAAAAACAGGTTGAATACAGCGAAATTAACCGTTTTAGGAATAACTCTATACTATTTCAGCAACTTATTTGGAATTATTTATCAATAAAATGCAACAATACATTTGTTTATGTTTTAATTTAGCACGATTTCAAAAATTACGCAGAGAATATACCTCATATTCTCTTTTACTCGATAAAAAACACCGCATTATAATGAAAGACTTTTCGTTTATCACCAATTCTCACCCAGGATACATAGAAGAATTATACAAAGGATTTGTTGAAAATCCAGAAAGTGTAGACCCCGAATTGAAGAAATTTTTTCAAGGTTTCGATTTCGCAATCGCAACAAATGGCACTACTGCTCCATCAAATGGTAATGCAACTGCACCTAAACCAGCTGAAAATAGTTCGAATGGGGCTGTTGATATTAGTCTTTCAAACATGCAAAAAGAGTTTGGTGTGTACCAACTCGTACGTGCTTATCGTAAGCGTGGCCATTTGCTGAGTATAACAAATCCTATCAAAAAAAGAAAAGATCGTCATGCACATTTGGATTTAGAGCATTTTGGTCTTTCTGAAGCTGATTTGGATACTGATTTTCAAGTAGGGAGCTACTTTAAAATGGGGTTGACCAAATTGAGCGATATTGTTGCTTATCTCAAGCGCGTTTATACTGGGCATGTTGGGATAGAGTATACGTATATCAACAATGAAGAAATTTGTCGTTGGGTAGGAATGGAGTTTGAAAAAGTAATGAATGATACCTTGCCTTTGGAAAAGAAAAAGCGTATATTGGAAATGTTGAATAAAGGTGTCATTTTTGAAAAGTTCTTGCACACTAAATTTATAGGTCAAAAGCGTTTTTCACTTGAAGGTGGTGAAAGTACAATTGCTGCATTGGATGCAATTATCACTGAAGCTGCAGAACACAATGTGCAAGAAGTCGTGATGGGAATGGCGCATCGTGGTCGCTTGAATATCTTGGCTAACATTTTACAAAAAACATACGAGCAAATATTTACAGAGTTTGAAGGAAATGCGCCTACAGATTCTACTATGGGAAGTGGTGATGTTAAA
>Ga0247843_1009378_pt1 | contig 10913 bp, 18 predicted proteins | sample LaCruzMarch2017__FD_192420 | JGI IMG/M metagenome (GOLD analysis project Ga0247843, IMG submission 192420) | Freshwater microbial communities from meromictic Lake La Cruz, Castile-La Mancha, Spain - LaCruzMarch2017_8m | ecosystem: Environmental > Aquatic > Freshwater > Lake | place: Spain...
CAGCGATCAAATCCGAACTCCTCACCTTTGAGCCTCCAATGGTATTGCTCGACTTGATCGACGCCTATCTTTTCGGTCCCAATGAGAAAATCATTGTCATGACGGCCGCAGAGATTCAGCGCGAACTGACTTCCGAGACCTCGGAGTGTCGCTTCGAGGCTAGGCGCTTGCTTCCTCGCCCGACCACCTGCGGGCGCTATCTAAGCAGCTTGGCGGGGATGTGTTCGAGGGTGAAGGATGTCAGAACTTCTGATCGCCGCGCCTACCGGATCACCCGCCGCCCAGATGACGGATGACGGAGAGTTGGAAATGATTCGTAAGGAGAAAGGCATGGATGTCTCCCTAGGCCATGTCTCCAATCTCGCGAAGAGGGCCGTGGGTGCTGGCTGGCTCAAAGTCCAGGGGCGAAAATATATTCTCGTTTCCGGTGTGCCAGTATAGGCGGGGGAACGGGAAACGAGAGGAAATGAAAACAGAAACGAAGGGCGTTTTTGGAAACGAAACGATCTCTTCCCTCTGATCCTTGGAAACGGGCTGCAGACCGTTTGCCAGGGAGGTTGGAAACGAAGCCGCTCAATTCCTCGATGGCGAGAGAATCCGTTTGGGCGGCTTTCTGTTCACATAAACTTTTCGTTGGTTCGGGCGGGGTATTCCTTACAAAACTGACATGTTGGCGTGATCGAAGAGTGGTTTGGGCGAAATGTCCTCTTTTTTATTGCTTTAACTGATAAAACTGAAATTTGTGTGACCAAACAACGTTAGCAAAACATATGAACCGTAAACTCACCACCATCCTTAAACTCACCTTTCTACTTCTTGCAGCACCGGCATTACATGCCCAAGAGCATGTTCCGCTTGCTGAAGGCACCTATTACATGATCGTCGTTGCAAACGACGACAAGAACCCGAATACCTCGTTTCCATCCCTTTCTGAAGTGAAGATTCAAAAAGGCGAAAACGGAAACAAGATTATAGTGTTTTCGAACGTTGATGGGAAAGGCACCGAAAGGAAGGCAGATATCGTTGAAGTTCCTGGACAAATGTCTTTTACTACCGTGACATCACGGAGCGGTGAGAGACCTTCAATCATGACAGGCGTATACTCTGCGTTTGTTTCCAAGGATCGGATCGAAGGGCAATATTTCTTGATTTCAGAGAGGGAGATTTATCATAGTGCACGCTTTGTTCTTCAAAGAAAATAATGCTAACGAGCCAGTCGAGCTAATCCCTGTCCCTTCGGGACTTCTGGCATTTCGCCTGCGGAGCAGGCTCGGATGCCAGAAGCAAGCAGGGATAGCTCACTGGGGACGTTCGGCAAGAAAATACTAACCATATGCGATACATCCTCGTCATTTCGATAGGCGTTCTCACCCTTCTTGCAGGATCAGCATGGGGAGAAGAATCGATAGGCCTGCCCGATACTCAGAAAATCAAGGTCAGTTTGGTGAATTGGACGCAAGACGTAACACATCTAGAAATGTCTTCGTCTATCGATATCTCCAAGCTACCGCGCTGCTCGCCTGATGGAACACCGCCTGCCCTCAGCCTGAGTGAGGCCAGCAAGATAGCTGTCGATATCGTTCGAAGCGAGTTGAAGACCGAGAAGGTTTGGTGTATATTTGGACAACTAATTCCGATCAGTGGCGGACAGGTTCCCATGTATGGCACAGAACCAGAGGTTTACGCATATCTTATCATTATGGAAGTGCGGGACATGCCTGGGGCTCCAACCGACCGATTCATCACCTCGCGAATTGTCTTCATGGACCGATCGACGGCGGGCGTTAATGTGATCACAAAACCAATATGAAAAGGCCGAGCGGCACGGTGCACCGTTCAAACTCGACGAAGGCCCCGCAGACCTTTTCACCTGATCTCATATACGAATACACAGTCGATGGGAAATCGTATATCGGCGGCTTTACCCGAATCGGAGGTCTCAGTTATACATATGAACCGAATGCCGAACAATATATCAAAGACAAGCAGAGCGCGCCCACCATTCTAGTCTTCTACATCCCATTTCTCCCTTCCATAGCCGTGGTCGAACGGGGCGCATCGACATCTACATGGATCGTTGCTGGAGCAGGGATTGCGCTATTCCTGATATTTCGTATTCTCAGCTTGGTGAACCAAAAGAAAAATGGCTAACAAAGGAATCCATTTAATACCTATGCCTTCGGCGCTTATGGCATTTTGCCTAAAGAGCAGGGCCAGATGCCAGAAGCAAGTCGGGATACCTGACCGGGGATGTTCGGCAGAAAACAAGATTATGAAGACACTAATTCTAGCTGTATTTTATTGCGTCGGACTGATCCATCTTCAAGCAGCGGACGAGCCTCTCATTCCGGTTGCGCTCAACGCCGTTCTCCCCAAGATTCATGTCGGTATGGCTATTCGTGAGGTTGAGGCGGCACTCGCGCCTGCTTACCCGAAAGTCAAAGGGCAGATGGGCATCTGGTCAGGGCAGACGGGTTACATCGACTACAAACTCGACGAGCGACACACACTTTCCGTCTCTTCTATCACCCGTGACGGGAAGGAAGTCGTCCATGACGAGATTCTTCTCTACCTCTTTGACTGGCCAACGAAGCGACGCCTCGACCTCAAGATCTATGAGTGGGAGAAAAAGGCGGACAAGAAGCCCCCATCTAAATGACCGCACTGCCTATCTATGCGCTGCAGCGAACCCAGCCGTTGCTCACTGGTTGCAATTCCCGCTTCATATGGGCCGGGTCGCTGAGCTTTGATCGATGGACAAAAAATATATGGCTTCTTTGATTCTTCCACAATCTTTGCCAAAAGCAGCACTGCTTTCAATTTGCTGCGGAGTCATCTGCGGGATGGCCTTTTTTGTGTTTGCAGGAAGTCGACTTGCTCATTCCTCGCCGATTGGCGACATGTTCCTGCTTCTTTACGCACTTGGATGCGGCTTTTTCGGCTTGATGACAGCCGCTTGGGGCATTGTGGCGTTTATCAACAGAAAGAATAAAAAGATATTTGCCTTTACTGGATCAACATCCATCCTTCTTGGGATTGTCACGCTCTCGTTCTTTTTGGAGCAAGTATTGCGAGCCAATAATTAATCTTATGCAGCAGGTTGTAAATTTATTTTGTTGGTTTTCTATGGAGCCAATTAGAGTCTTGTTGCCTGCAATATTTATTTTGATTATTGCAGGCATTCGAATCATTCTTACTAGGCGCTGGCGGTCGATAAGATTTGTATTCGCAGTTTTTGTTTCATTACTCTGGATGCTTTACGGGCTTTATGAAACCTTGGTATCCGCAATGTATACCACCGGAGTTCCAATCAGGATAGACATTGTCCTATTGGCTTTTTTCATACCGGCGGTAAGTTTTTTTGCCTTGCTAGTTCTTATTGCTCCGGAAAGGTCCAAAAGAATCATTTCACCAACAAAATGAAAATAAGCCCAACAATGCGATCCACCGAACACCTACCCGCTGGCACTCGGGCTGCTTACGCGCCCCGACCGCCAGCAGTCCGGTCCCGGTGATCGGGGACGTTAGCAAAACATATGAAACGCCACCTTCCCACAATCATCATCGCTCTCACATGCTCTATCATTTCAGCAGTTGCAACCGGATGGATCGTCTCAAGCCACTACCAGAACGCTATGATGATATTCATCGGCGGCCGTCCCGCTGACTATTTGATGACTGCCGCAAAGATTCGTGAGGGCAAATCTGATGAACTGGTGAGATTTCTTGAATACAATGCTCAGGTCGAATTTCTACAGAACCAATACGCAAAGAATTGCACCTGGACGTTTGATCAGTCCCACCGAGTATTGGACGCCTACATCCGGAAATATAAAGTTCAATTAGCCGAACCTCTTGCAGGACTGGCCCCTCCCCACAAACCATACTCCGACGATCAGTTTGCCCGTTTACTCAGCATTCCGACTCCCGACAAGTGGCCTGATTGGTTCGCAGAATTAAAGAAAAAATAAAATGCTAACGATGCGTTCCACCGAACACCTACACGCCGTCACGCCGAGTGCTTGGTGGCTTCGCTTCCGGCACTCGTCGCGCCCGAGGTCCGGTGCCGGTGATCGCGGACGTTAGCCAAGAAATATCACTTTATGTTGATCGAAAAGCTGCTTTACCAGATCCACATCGTCATTCCCTTCTTTTTTCCCACGCTTGCGATGCTTTGCATCAAGTCTGTGTGCAAGGATTTGCCTGCACGCGCAATCTCAATATCAATATTTGCAAGTGTTGTATCGCTGGCCATCTTCTATTTCCTGCACCTCACGCTCAATGGACAGCTCCCATATGTTTACCCAGCATCAAAACCAGATGGGCAAACTGGATTGGGAGACGCTCTGATTGTAATGATGGCCGTGGCCGCCTACCCTGTTGCGGTCGTCGCGGCGGGACTTACAGTATATCGAAACCGAGACCAGGTGAATAAAAACAGAAATGGCTAACGAGCCGATGGACCCAATTCCCATGCCTTCGGCACTTTTGGCACGTCGCCTGCGGAGAAGGCTCGGATGCCAGAAGCAAGTGGGAGCAGGTGATCGGGGACGTTCGGGAAGGGGATGAACTCCGAGATTCACATCACAACTCCGAGTCAAAGCCGTTGGCCAATGAGTATTCTTTTCCCAGCAGCTTTGCTTCTGATATTGGGAATTTTTCTGGCTATTGGTCCGCAACTCATTGGCGATAGATTTTTGCCAACTTGGCTCGCCGCTCTGCCTCTTTTTTCGGCATTGGGTCTCCTATTGAAGCAGATATGGGGAATTCGGCTATCACGGGTTACATTTCTCCTCGGATATGTTTTTGCAGCGATATACCTCGTTGGTATCTGGAGTGCATCTGGCCCCCTGCACCAAAAAATGTTATACATTTTGGGGACGCTCTTGGTGGTTGGTTTATTTGCGGTTTCAAGCAGTCTTCTTAGTTCACGCTCGACAAAAGAAAAAATAAAATAATCCGAACAATGCGATCCACCGAATGGCTGCGCAGCCATCGGTGATCGCTGATGTTAGCAAAAAATATGAAAACCGCCATCATTGCAGTTGTTACAGCCATCATTTTCGGCATTTCTGGATATATTTTCGGCGGCTACATTGGAGTCACCCGCATGGCGCGAGCCTCGAATTATGCGACTTTGATGTGGCTCACTAACATCGACAAAGATTTGCAGCAGGGGAATATCGACCGCGCAAAGAAACTTACCTTTCAAGCCACGGATGCGACATTTGGGGTATTAGAGAGGATTGATACAACGCCAGAATCTGCTCTGCTGGCCGTAGTGCCGTGGGACGCATTCAACATTAAGGCATTCAACGAGCAGATTGCCACCAGAGCCAAACAGCATTTTACTCCTCGGTTAGATGAGTTTTCCGAAGCATCGAAAAACAATATTCAGAAGATCGTCGAAGTCGAGTTGCCTCAATCTAAATGCCCATCTCCCGTCAAAAAATGAATAGAACTTTTTGTAACCAAACAATCTTCGACAGAGAATGGAAAGAGATATGAAACATATGCTCACAGTGGGGTTGCTCATGCTGGCGGTGTCGTGTTTCGCCGAAACCGATAGCCCCAAGGCTGGCGCGACGGATACAGATGTGATCGCAGTTGTCCTTGGGAAGAAGATAACCGCCGGGGAAAAGGACAAACTCAACGGCTTGATTTTCAGCGCTCTCCTTCAGCAGTATGCGAAAGAAAACAAGATTGAACCTTCGGAGGCGGAACTGGATGCCTTTGTTGCCAAGTTAGAGGAGAAGGAGAAACAAACTCAAGCCAAGTTCGAGGCAGACAGGGCGAAGTTGCAGCAGCAGTTGCAGACAACCTCCCTCAGTGATCAGGATCGAAAAGAAAAGGAATCCCAGCTTCAGACCATCGAGCGCATTCTGAAGTCCACCCAAGAAGCGAAGGAGATGAGCAAGGGGATGGAAGAGCAGATGCGCCCGATGAAGCGCCAAATGGCACAGCAGTTCGTCAAGTCGTGGAAGATCAACAAGGCACTTTACGCGCAATACGGAGGACGGGTGATCTTCCAGCAGGCAGGCGTCGAGCCGCTTGACGCCTATCGGGATTTTCTGAAAGAGCAGGAGAAGAAGGGAGCATTCCAGATCATCGATAAGCAATACGAGCCGGAGTTCTGGCGTTACTTCACGAATGACGCCATGCATCGCTTCTACGACAAGGATGATGGCGCCAAGTTCATCAATACCCCTTGGTGGATGATGGATGAGGCTCCGGAAGAATTGTTGAACCAAGGAACCTCGGCGACGCGGTAACTGCACTCCTGACTCCACACATCAGCCCACAAGCCCTCCTTCACGCATTCACCTGATCACAAAAGCATTTATGAGAACCACTTCGACTCGCGCTGCATTTCTATTCTTGTTTTCTTCTTGCTGTGCACTCGCCGCAACCACCCCCGATGAGTTGGTCGCAGAAGTCGAAGCGGCCATCAATGCGCGGGATGGGGCTGCATTTCAGAGATGCTTTAATTTGGAGGGAACTGAGCCGGGAGCTGCGAAGGCAATGCAAAGAACAACAGATAAGGTATTTTCATGGCCATCTCATTATGTTTATACGAGCGAACGAGTCGATACGGGGCCGATGCATGCGGTTCGAGATGGAGTTGCATATACACACAACGGGGAATGGATGTTTAACCTGAACATGGATGAAAGCAAAGCGCCAAGCAAAGGGCTGGTCTTTCCAGCGGGATTTGTGAATGGCAAGTGCTTGATTTTAGCCGCAGTGAAAGAGGATAAAAAGTAAAGGCCGAACGGACCGATGCACTTAACTCCCATGCCTTCGGCACTTTTGGCACGTCGCCTGCGGAGTAGTCATTGGCGCCAAAAGCAAGCAGGGATACCTGACGAGGGACGTTAGCAAAGAAATATCACATTATGTTGATTGAAAAACTGCTTTACCAGATCCACATCGTCATTTCCTTCTTTTTTCCCACGCTTGCGATGCTTTGCATCAAGTCTGTGTGCAAGGATTTGCCTGCCCGCGCAGTCTCAATATCAATATTCGCAAGTGTTGTATCGCTGGCCGCCTTCTATTTCCTGCACCTCACGCTCAATGGACGGCTCCCATATGTTTACCCTGCATCAAAACCAGATGGGCAAACGGGATTGGGAGACGGTCTGATTGTAATGATGGCCGTGGCCGCCTACCCTGTTGCGGTCGTCGCGGCGGGACTTACAGTATATCGAAACCGAGACCAGGTGAATAAAAACAGAAATGGCTAACGAGCCGATGGACCCAATTCCCATGCCTGCGGCACTTCTGTCATGGGTCAGGGGACATTAGCCCAAAAGACCCATGCGATACCTCATCACCATAGCACTCACGTTACTTTCTTCAGTCGCACTCAAAGCAGGCGATATTACAGGCTTGAGCGAATTTGCCGAGGAATACTGGTCAGCAGTTCGATCCCAAGACCCCGAAAAGATATATGCTCTTTATGAGCCGAAGATATTTTCAGATCTCTCGCCAGCTGAAGCCAAGTTCATGAAACAATACTGGATGGAAGGCTATGCGGATACCGCAAGGCAACAAGGCGATTCCTACGAGATTACATCAAAGACGTTGGGCGGTGGTGCCTCCCCTTTTCCGGATTGGCGCTGCGCTGCAAAGCCGGAATATCAGATTGAGATACAAACATTCCGAAATGTCCCAAACGGCAAGGAAGGATTGACGATGCTATTGGACATGGTGATTCAGAGGGACGGTCGGTTCTTCATAATTCGAGCTGTGCCGCCCGAAGCGGTATTACAAAAACAGATGCAAAAGAAAAATGGATAACGAGTCGATGAACCTAATCCCCATGCATTCGGCGCGTCCGGCATTTCGCCTGCGGTGCGGGCTCGCATGCCAGAACCAAGTGGTCATGGGTCATCGAAGATGTTCTGTTTGACCGGAGTTTCTTGAGAGGCTAATTTTTTCCCATGTCCACTCAACAGCTAACGAGCGAGGCTATGGCGCTGCCGATTTCCGAGCGAGTGTCTCTCGCCCAAGCTCTCTGGCAGAGCATCGATGCGGGGCTGGCGGCGGCAAAGGATCGTGAGGCTGTGGCGGAGGCCATTCGGCGTGACGAGGAACTTTCCTCCGGTGCGGTGCAGGGGCGCACCCACGAAGAAGTGATGCGGGCTGCTCGGCGCGCTATCGGATGCGCCTGATTTATCACCCCGATGCCGAAGCGGAGCTGATCGAGTCCGCTCGGTTTTACGAGCAGAGGGTTCCCTCGCTTGGCGGGCAGTTTCTCGATGCGGCGGAGCTTGCGATAGGTGCGATTCTGGATGCTCCGGAGCGGTGGAGCATCCTGGAGGCTGGTGTGCGTCGATACCAGATGCCGCGTTTCCCTTTTGCGGTGTATTACCGCGTCTGGCCGGATCACCTTCGCATCCTGGCGTTCAAGCATCACAGCCGCGATCCAGACTATTGGCGCTATCGGCTCTCGGAGTAGATCGCGGCGGCGGCGAGATTTTTCATTGGGGCTTTGCTTGGCAAAAAGAAAACCGCCGCGATGGCGCTCATCACGGCGGTTGGTTGGGGGTTGCGGCTTTCCTGGGGGGAAATCCGGTTAGAGGGTGGCGGGGGCGGGTTCGAGAACGGGCTCCTCGGCTGCGCCTTTGCGGGTGAGACCTGTTGACCTATCGGTCGAGGTGACATAGCCCATGGCGCGGTAGAGATCGCTGTTCTCGCCGTAGGTGGGGTGGCCTTTCACCGAGTTCACCACGAGCTTGAGTTTCGAGTTCGTGGCTTCATCGGCGGCGGCCCGGCGAGCGATGTTCGCGCTCAATTCCACCTCCAGTTCCGCGCTTCGGGTTCGCAGGGTGAAAGATTCGGCCACAGCGGCGCGGAAGTCGGCAAGGCTCATTCCGCCGAACTCGGCAGCCGGAGCGATGCGTTCCCAAGCCGTCGCGACTTCCTCGACCTTGCGGACGATTCGGGTCGGATTCTTGTAGGATGATACCATATTCGCTTGATTCCTTTCTAAGAGGCACATGCGCCCAAGTCACCGACCCTCAGACTGATCGTTCCGGGGGGAACCGGAAGCGGCTTGGTGTGCCATATTGTCACACTATCTACTGAGATCGGGTTTGTCAAATGGCGGCTTGAAAATCTCTCCGCGAACCATGAAAAATCGTCCCCGCGTTCCGTGGCGTGGTGGAAAATCGATCCCTCGTCCGGTCCCGAGTTAGGCGCGTCAATCCCCGAAAGATGTTTTGCCTCCCCCGATTCATGTGGATTGGGGTGAAATCCCGAAAACACTCATCCCCACTCCGCGAAAACGCTCCCCCACTTCCCCGAATAAGTGTCCCCGTGTTCCGTGGATGGTTCCTCCGAGCTTGGGGAGAGAATGAAAATCGGCGTCCGTTTTTCCTGATCCCCGCATCTGGGCTGAAAATCCTCGGCCGCTCCATTCCCCTGCTCCGACTCCAAAAACTCCCTCCTTGCCCGCGTAAAATCCAGCCCTCGCCGTTCCCAAACCCGAGGGTCGTTGAGGTGCGTTGCAGCGACTTCGAGGCAGGCTGGTTCCGCTTCGCTCCACAAGCGCCCGCCTCCGCCGAAACTCGTCCCGGCTGCGGCGGTGGATTTGTCACGATGTTGCGCCTTCCGAAAATCTGTGGGCCGTTGAGGTGCCTGCGGACGCCGACCGGATGGACATCTCCGCCGACACACTGCCGCGAAAAACATGAAAATCCTCGCGTCCGGATCGAGGAGGTGGCGACGGGTTTTTGCCGTGTGTCCGCGAAGCTGCTCCAACCGCGCCGCATCTTGCTTCCGGCTTCGCCGCAATGTCACGAATGGCCCCGCGAACCGCTCCGCTCCAGCTTCATTCCACTTCGGCGATTTTCGCTCCGGCTGCGGTAAACGCTCACTCTGGGGGGCGCGTTGTTCGGCACTCAGCGGCTCGTTCCTCGCCACATCGGCCTCTGGTGGGGCTGAAATTTCGTTTCGCTGGTCCGATAATGCCGTGTAGTCGGCAGAGACTTCGCTGCGCTCAGCCGCTGGCCCGCCGCCGCATGGCGGCCCAGCGGTTCTGCCGACTACTCACGCTATCCGACCTTATCTCCGCTATCTCCGAGCCAGTCCTCCGTTCCGTCTTCGGCTTCGCTCTGGCTCCGCTGCGCGGATCGTGGCGCCAGCAGCCACGCGGGGCTGCGGTTTCGGCGGCGATGGTTGCTCCCTGTGCTGGTGAAGTCCTGCGCGCCGCCGTTGTAATGCGGAAGCGGGTCTTCATTCGTTGAGTGCGGGGGTGGGATGGTGGCTCGTGCCGGAGCAAAACTCCGCCACATTGCCCCCACCCACCCGGCTGCTCGGCGCTGCGGATCGCTAACGCTCCCGCATCGCCGCTCAGCCCCCCGCAAACCAGCAGGCAGGCAGAAGCGGCGCGGAACCTCGCCGCCAAAGCGCCGCAGAACAAATGCGGCAGGGATCGGATTGGGGGTAGTTGAACGAATCGGGGGCTATGCGCCCCCACGCCCCGCACCGCTTGCCGCGGCAGGCGTTCGGGGGGAGACAAAAGCTCGCGCTGATTCGGGGGGGGGATTTGAGTTGGAAGCGGGTGAAATTATTTTTGGGAAGGCGTGTGTTTTTTGAAAACCAACAGCCAGACGGGAGATTTTGGAGCAAGATGCCTGTCGAGCCGCACAAATGCTGGATCTATCGGCGAGGGGAGTGAGCGCGGGAGATAAAAGGGGTTGCTCTAAAAACTGCAGTAAAAGTGCAGTAGCGCAATTTTCGCGATTTTTTTATTTTCGCTGCAACTTATTCATTTGGAAGAAGTGCGCCCCCCGGGACTCGAACCCGGAACCAATTGATTAAGAGTCAACTGCTCTACCATTGAGCTAGGGACGCGTTATTTGATGGGATGCAGTGATTTAGGTTGAGGATCAGAGTCATTTTTGAAA
>Ga0247843_1009379_pt1 | contig 10913 bp, 13 predicted proteins | sample LaCruzMarch2017__FD_192420 | JGI IMG/M metagenome (GOLD analysis project Ga0247843, IMG submission 192420) | Freshwater microbial communities from meromictic Lake La Cruz, Castile-La Mancha, Spain - LaCruzMarch2017_8m | ecosystem: Environmental > Aquatic > Freshwater > Lake | place: Spain...
CCCAGGCGCCAACAATCTCGTTGCGCTCGTCTTTGGTCAGCCCCTTGGCGTCGGCATCCAGCACGACCCCGTTGCCGAAGATCGATGCCGACTTCGAGAACAGATAGTCCATTTGGGCGGCCAGCTCCTTGGCATTGGCTGTCCCACCCTTGCCAATCTTCTTCAGAACCGCCGCGTTCGACCCCAACGAAAACCGCCACAGCTGGCTGGCCCGGGTCGAGAAACTGAACCCGCGCTTGAGCGAGGAACTGCCCGCCTTCACCCTGCCCACTTGCGGCCGCAGGAAGTTGATCTCCCCGAGAACGGCCTCTGCAACCCCGATGGGACGCGACCCAAGCTTAGCCATTGCGAGCGCCCTCCTGAGCCTCGACAAACTTCCGGAACAGCGCCACACCTTGCCGCCGGCGTTCGGCGATGACTTGGCTCAGTGCTTTCGCCACCATCGGCAGTGACCGGCGCAACTCGTCAACTGACGCCCACTGCGCCTTGACCATCGGCGCCCTGCCACGGTTCGCCGCAAGGGCAATCTGGTTCACGTTCGTGCCGATCTTGCCCAGCTCGTAGCGGATTTCCTCCAGCTTCGCGCTGTCTTCCCGGCTGAACTCGAGGAAACCTGAGGCCATCCGCACCACCGATCGCACCCCATCGGATCGGGATTTCGCGCCAAGCTGGGTGCAGAGGGCGTCGAAGGCATGGAGTTCTTCGGCAGGCAAACGACAGCTTACGACCTGGCCCCTGTCGTCTGAACGAGGCCGTCCGCGTCCGACCGCTTGCTGCGCTGCAGAATCAGCAACTTCATTGCCAGCACCCGCCAAAACCTTGGACCGCGACTTAAGTCTTGTTGCGCGAAGATCTGATTTTACCGCCAACTTCTGCCACCGATTATTTGTAGACACATCGCATTTCCTGCCACTCTTCCTACCCCTTCCCTCACCTCCCTTTCAAGTGCAATCTAAGCGCGATTTATGCTCTTGCAGATTGTGCTGACCTTGGGTAACTCCCCCGCCACCGAATGCGTTTCGCTGATCGCGCAACACACAAGGTGAGACAGGGACCGCGCACCCCCAGCCACTTGGCCAGAGGTGGGTTTTCCTTGTGGTATGGGCCTAAAGCCTTGTTTTGTTTGCTATGCGTACCCTGTCGTTCAGTGTTCAGGGTCCGGAGAAAGGAAGTGTGGGATGCGTCTGGTGGCATCAGGGATGTGTGTTCAGGGTTCCGCCTTGTGATACACGCATTGCGCGATCAGATAAAAGATATACGCATCCAGTAATCAGACAAACGATTAAAGAGATCCGTCTTGCGCAATAAGATTTGCGCGAGCCGGTTTCTGATATCCGCAGTGTGGGTTCAGATTTACGCGATGTGAGTTAAGAGAAAAGATTTACGCGATCCCCATTGTGAGAAACGCAATCGGCAAAGTGAGGAAGGTGGTATGGGTTACGGGATACGTGTTGTGCTGGTGATGAACAGGAAAGGCGGATCGGGCAAGAGCACGCTCTGCCGCGCCTTGGCTTCTGCTGCGGCGGCACGAGGCGAGACGGTGACGATCTTCGACACCGATGCCTCAAAATCCTGCCTCAAGTGGATGCAGGCGGGAAAGGAGGCAGGCAACTGGTCTCCTTTGGTTGAAGTGATCCACACGTTGGATGCGCACCGGGTGGCAGAAGCCATCGGGCAGATCTACGAGCAACCCGATCAAGAGCACCTCATCCTGATCGACACGTTCGGCGGCGGATCTGAAGCGCAAGACGTTCTGGCGGTCGCAGCGCACCGGATCATCTGCCCGATGATGCTGTCGCGTGGCGATCTGAGTGAGACGCTGGAAACGGCCAACTGGTATTTGAAGCTGCGTGGCAGGGTGGAAAAGCCGGGCGAGCTTGCGGGGTTTTCTGTGTTGCTCAACCGGGTGCCTGTGCGGGTGTCAGAGACCGAGCGGGCGGTGGCTAAAGAGCTGTTCCAGTCCTTGCCTGCCCTTGAGACCTATCTTGGTAGCCGCGCCGCTTATGTCCGAATGGACAGAGAAGGGCTTCTTGGGGAGATCGCGGACAAGACGCCGAACCGGGCGCTTGCTGCACATGTCCAGAGTGCCGTGAAAGAGGCAGGGGGCCTTCTGGAAGAGATCGACCAGCTGATCCTCAATCCGGCGGAGATCGCATGATGGCGCAGCGCAAGGACATGATGCGGATCATCCGGCAGGACGCAGTGTTTTCGGCCAAGCTGGGTTTTGGCGGGGGCGTTGGCGCGAGCGATCAGGCTGGTAGGGTAATCCCAGTGCAGTCGACGTCGGTTGATGCAGTGACCGAGCCGGAACCTTTGTCGCCCGCGATTGCAGTGGCGGCCACGGCAAGTGGCAACGCAGGCGAGGTCAGCATCAGACCCTTTGGGTCCAAAGATGAGTCCCGGGACGAGAAGAAGGTTTCCATTGGCCAGAGGGCTTCGGATGCGAAGGTGGCTGGTTTTGCAACTGGGTCAGCTGCGCGAGGGCATGTGGTCCATGTCTCATTGTCACTGACCACCCGACAAGCGCGACAGGCAGAAGCTTGGGCGACGGCTGCACGTAGCACCGTCCAGTTTTTGATCCGTCGCGTTGCCCAGGGTCTGCGCGATCAGGTCTTCGACGATTGGGAACGGGATGGGATGCCGGAGGTCGAAGAGTGCCGCGGCGCACGAGGCAAGCATCCAACCAGCGTGACCTTGACCTTGCGGCCGCAGTTCGCGGCTCACCTCGCAAAAATCCATGACCCGCTTGGCATCCTTGGATTGGCCCGCGCCATGGGCCCCGCCTACCGCGCGCGGTTCCAGGAGGCGTTCGACGTGGCCTTGGCCAAGGCGAAAATTCAGACAACAAACGAGGGAGACGAACAATGACCAGCACAGAAGCCCCTGCCCTCGGGCGAACCATCCCGCCGGCTGAATTCGACATCGGCACGCCCATCGAATGGATGGTCGATCCGGATAATCGCGCGAGGATCCTCGGGGTGACATATGAGTTCAGCCAAACAGGCGAACGCAAGACCGTCTGGTACACGGCCAACAAGCGGCGGGCGAAACGGTTCGTTGTTGTGATTGATCTGCAAACTCCGAGAGTTTAGCCCCGCCTTCAAAGACGAAGTCTGCTCATTTGCGCAAAACAGGCTTGATAACTATTATCAAGCCTGCCATCTTCAAGGTGAGCATTTCGGAGACCACGATGATCAGCGCAGACCTTGGATCGCAGCTTGAAGGCTTCGTCACGAAGCTTGTCGAGACCGGACGCTATAATTCAAAGAGCGAAGTGCTGCGAGAAGGCATCCGCTTGATTCAAGAGCGTGAGGCACGGCTCGCCGTGTTGGATCAGGCGCTTGCCAGGGGTATATCGGACGCCGAAGCTGGGCGCACCAAACCGGCGGAAAAGGTGTTTGCGCGACTGGAAGCCAAGTATCAGGCTATGGGTCGCCCTGCGGAATGATCGTCGAACTTACCGCTGCAGCAGAAGCTGACTTAGAGGCGATCGGCGACTACATCGCTCAAGACAATCCGGCCCGGGCCCTGAGTTTTGTGCAGGAGCTTTCCCGCAGCTGTCTGGAACTGGCGGACATGCCAGAGGCCTGGCCGATCGTCCAACGCTATGAGCGCCATGGTATTCGTCGCCGGGTGCATGGCCGGTATCTGATTTTCTATCGCGTTGCTGAGGACCGGATTGTGGTCTTGCATGTCCTGAATGGAGCGATGGATGTCGAGGCCATCTTGTTTCCCAACGGCTGAACGTGGTCCTGTCACGGCCGGGAATGGATGAAACCCGGCGGCTTGCGCCACCGGGCCTTATTTGGCATGCTCTTAGCTTGCGAACTGTTCCTCGCGGTCGACCAGTTCGGGGTCTTCGCCTTCACCAGCCTTCGGACGGCTCAGGAAGTCGACATTTTCCGCGATGATCTCGCAGCCGTAGCGGTCGACCCCGGCGGCATCGGTCCACTTGGTGTAGTGGATGCGGCCGTGGACCATCACCTTCATGCCCTTTTCGCAGTTGTCGGCGACCGTCTTGCCGAGACCGTTGAAGCAGGTGATGCGGTGCCATTCGGTGTCCATTACGCGGTAGCCGTTCCCGTCGCGCTGGACCCGGCCTTCGGACAAGCGCGGGCGCGAAGTGGCGAGGGTGAAGTTGGTGATCTTGGTCCCACCTTGCGTGGTGCGGACTTCCGGGGACTGACCGATGTTGCCGGCGAGGATGACGATGTTTTGCATGTGAAGCTCCTGTATCTGGCTGAAGGGACCATCCCTTCGACAAGACCCGAATGAAGCCTGTCGGTTGAGGCTTGCACGGTGGCCCTTCAGCCACCGGAAACCCCCGAAGGGTTGGGGTGGTGCGGGCAGGTGCAGCGATCCACTTCGGATCGCAAACCAACACGGCCCGGCCCTGAGCGGGGTTGCGAGCCAGAGGCCGAACAGGCTTAGGGGATTGTCCGTCGAAGGGAGGTGCCTGAGCCGGGATCACGGGAAGCGGCAAAGCAGAACCGCTCAAACGATCATTCGGCTGTGTCAGTCTTAGGGAGAAAAAACCCGGAAAGAGGGCGGGGCCATGTCAACAACCGTTTGCCATATTGCAGCGACCGTTCTGTCGATGTGGGTCAAGGCCGATGAGAGAGGCGCGCCGTGTAGTCCCACCGAGTGTGGCGCTTTCTGATATAGGTTGAAGGGCTGTGGAGCCGTCTGTGAGCTGAGGGGCATGATCGTGATGGTTCCGCCAATCGAGTGTGACGGGGCCCGGTGCTGCGATGGGGTTGCCTGCAAGGTGCGAGTTCTTTCGCGGAATGTTTGATGTGCGTGCTCGACCTGATGGATGACGAATGGCGTTGACCAATTGGTCGAAACTCAGGGGCAGCTCAAAGGCTGAGACACGCCGTAGAGGCCCAGTTCGCAACGAGGCGTTCGGATGACGAAGCGCATGCCGGGTTGTAGGCCATCGCACGGTCATGCATCAAATTTCTGAATCGTATCGCCAGAACCGATTCAGAAACGCAATTGGACTTCTCGTGCAGAAGGGGGGATCTTGGGTACAGGAGGATCGACATGGCGCTGGCACATCTGCACCGCATCGACCCGGAAGCCAGCATGGCTCGATTCTACATCGTCGATGTGGCGCCGACCCTGTTCGGCGAAGTCAGCGTGCTGCGGACCTGGGGCAGGATCGGAACGCATGGCCGCACAACCATCGAGACCTGCGAAACAGCAGATGATGCAACGAAGGCAGCGGCCCGAACACTTCGCCAGAAGATTGGACGCGGGTACGTGCCGGCGCTAAAGTCGCTTCCTCCTGACTTCACCGACTGACGTTCGTCAGGCTTTGTCGCATAACCTACTTCGACGCGAAGGGCGGAAAGCGGTCATTGGGCCTGCCTGCTACCACCAATTCATTTCTTGCCGAACCGGCCATTCGCGTGTGGCCATGATGGCGGGTTTGGCCCTTTGTCGAACCGCCATTATTGGTTTGCAATCGTCGAGGCAAACCGCCGCCTGGAGAAGAACATCGCTTTCCTTGCGGTATTCTACAGTTGGAAAAACACGTCTCTTGATGCGGGCTTGCGTAAGCTCGGTCTATATTCGGCGCCCAGACGCCTCAAACCAATGCGCCTTGGTCCAGTCCAGCTGCAACCCCACCTTGGCACCAGGTCGGAGGATCGTCTCGCCTGGCAAGCGCAGGGTCAAAGAGACCGGTCGGTTTTCGATGCGGACATAGGCATAGGTTTCGGCCCCCAGCCGCTCGACCAGCTCGATCTCAGCCTGCAATGCGCCGGGTGCAGGCTCCGTCACGGCAAGATGTTCGGGACGGATCCCGATCTCAACGGCGCTGGCCTTGTCGGGGGGCAGATGGACTTGTCCCAGACCCAGCACCTCGACGTGATCCGCAGCACGGTGCAGCAGCAGAAAATTCATGGCAGGCGCCCCGATGAAGCCCGCCACAAAACGGTTGGCGGGGCGGTCATACAGGTCCATCGGCGTGCCCACTTGTTCGATCTGGCCCGCGTTGAAGACGACGATGCGGTCAGCCAGCGTCATCGCCTCGACCTGATCATGGGTGACATAGACCATGGTGGCGCGCAGTTTCTGGTGCAGACGGGCGATTTCCAGCCGCATCTGGACGCGCAGGGCGGCGTCAAGGTTGGACAGGGGTTCGTCAAACAGGAACACCTTGGGGTCGCGGATGATCGCCCGCCCGATGGCGACGCGCTGGCGCTGGCCGCCAGACAGTTCGCGGGGGTAACGCGACAGAAGCGGCATCAGTTGCAACGTCTCGGCCACCTTGGCCACGGCGGCGGCCATGGTGGCGCGGTCGGTGCGTTTCAGTTTCAGCCCGAAGCCAATGTTTTGTGCGACGGTCATGTGGGGGAACAGCGCGTAGGATTGGAATACCATGGCGATGCCGCGATCTGACGGGCGCAGCCCCGTAACGTCCTGCCCTGCCAGTGCGATGCCCCCCGAGGTTGCAGCCTCCAGCCCGGCGATCATCCGCAGCGTGGTGGACTTGCCGCAGCCCGAGGGGCCGACGAAGACGACGAATTCGCCATCGGCGATGTCGAGAGAGATGCCCTTGATCACCTCATGTGCGTCAAAGCTCTTGCGCAGGTTGGAGAGGGCAAGCTGTGCCATGGTTTATCCTTTGACCGCGCCCATCGTCATGCCCTTGATGAAGAACCGCTGGAAGAACAGGAACACCAGCAGCGTAGGCAAGCTGGCCACCAGCGACAGCGCGCCCTGCACGCCCCAGGCGACGGAATACTGGCCCTTGAGATTGACGATGCCGATCATGATAGTGCGTTTGTCGTCGGACTGGGTGAAAATCAGCGGCCAGAGGAAATCGTTCCAGATCCAGGTGAATTGCAGCGTGGCCAAAACCGCCAATGCGGGCAGCGACAGGGGCAAGACAATCTGGATCAGCACTTGCCATTCGTTGGCGCCCTCCATGATCGCCGCTTCGCGTAGGGCGTTGGGGACGGTGGCAAAGAAGTTGCGCATCATCAGGGCGCAGATCGGGATGCCAAGGGCGGAATGGACGATGATCACGGGATAGAGCGTGTCGATCAGGCCCAGACCGTTGAACAGGCGGAAGAGGGGCACCAGGATGACCTGCGGGGGAAAGAACATGCCTGCGACGATGATCAGGAACAGGGTGTTCGACCCGCGGAATGGCAGTTTGGCAAACACATAGCCCGCCATCGCCCCCAACGTGATCGAGATGGCCGTGGCGGGCAGGGTCACCAGCAGCGTATTGGCGAAATAGGTATGGACCGAGGGGTTGGCCAGAACCTCGGCAAAGTTGCCAAGGTAGAGGGTGGCAGGCATCGACCACAGGTCGCCCATCGAAATCTCACGCGTAGTTTTCACCGAGGACAGCAAGACGCCGACCGTGGGCAGCAGGAACAACACGGCCAGCACGGACAAGATGGTAAAGATGGTGGCTGGCCAAGGGCTGAAGCGGTTAGCCATAGATCCGGTCCACCTTGCGCAACTGCCGGAAGTACAGGCCGATGATCGCCATTGCGACCCCGAACAACACCACCGAAATCGCCGCGCCATAGCCCATCAGGTATTTCTTGAAGCTTTCATTGTACATGTGCATGGCCAGCGTTTCGGAGGAATTGAACGGCCCGCCACCGGTCATGATATAGAGAATGTCAAAGCCTTTCAGCGAGTTGACCACCGACAGCGCCACTACCACCACGGTTGACGGGGCCAGCAGGGGCAAGACCACCTCGCGGAAGCGTTGCCATTGGGTCGCGCCCTCGATCTCGGCCACCTCCAGCAGGTCGCCGGGGATGGAGGTCAGGCCAGCGAGGTAGATCACCATGGCCAGGCCGGTCTGTTGCCAGGACCAGGCGACGATCACCGACCACAGCGCTGTGTCTGGTTTGGCGAGCCAGGCGTATTTGAACTTTTCGCCCGAGACTTGCGTGATGACCGTGTTCAAAAGGCCCCAGTCGGGTTGGTAGATCCAGGTCCAGATCTGGCCGACGATCACGGCAGACAGGCAAATCGGCAGGTAAAAGATGCTTTTGAAGACCCGTGCGCCCAGAACGCGGGAGTCAAGCAGCAGCGCCAGCAGCAGGCCCAGTGAGGTGGGCAGAACGATGGCGGCGGCCATCCAGAGGCTAGTGTTGACGGCGGCCTGCAGGAACAGGCGGTCGCTGGCGATCTTGGCAAAGTTCGACAGGCCGACGAACTGGTAGTCCGGGTCGAACCCGTTCCAGTCGGTCACGCTGTAGTAGAACGAACTGACCAGCGGCCAGATGACGAAAACGCCAAAGACCGCCAAGGGGGCAGCCAGAAGGGCGATGCGCCAAAAGCGGTTGTGCTGTTCCATCAAGGCCTGCTTTGCAACGGTCCGGGCCGCTATGAGGGCGGCCCGGGCTCAGTCTGTCACCCTTTGAAGGCGGCCTCTGCGTCAGATGCGACCTGCGCCAGAATCGCCTCGGCCTGGGAGGGATCGTCGATGAAGCGAGTGAACATCGACAGGCCGACCTCGGCCACCGGAGGAGGTGTGGCGAGGTCGTAGTTGAAGGCAAACGCCTCGGCCGCGGCAACGGTGGCGGCCGCCTTTTGCATCACAGCGTTGTAGCTGGCGGGATCGACGTTCACGTTGGCCGAGAGCGCCCCTTGGGCATTGGCCCAGGCCGCCTGAACGCCCGCATCCGACACCATGAAGGCCAGGAACTTGGCCGCACCTTCGGGGTTGGCCGCATTGGCCGCCGTGACCAGTCCGTCCACAGGGCCGACAGCAGCATTGGGCACGCCGTCCTTGACCTTGGGGAATTCGAAGAAGTCATAATCCTGCGCCGGAACCAGCCCGTTGCCGTTCCAGTACCCGGTGATCCAAGTGCCCATCAGGGTCATGCCCGCCTCGCCCCGTGCGACCTTGTCGGACGCATCGGTCCAGTCGTCGGCATTGGCGTTCTCGACGAAATAACCCTTGTCGAACAGGTCCTTCCACATGGCCAAGGCGGCGGCAACCTCGGGGTCGGAATACTTGGCCACACCCGACATCAGCTTGGCGCGGTAGTCCGGGCCAGCCGTGCGGAGCAGCAGATAGTCGAACCAGAACTGTGCGGGCCAGCGGTTTTTGGAGCCTAAGGCAATGGGTGCCACGCCCTTGGCCTTCAGCGCCTCGCACAGGGCCAGGAATTCGTCCCAGGTTTTGGGTGCGGCAGTCATGCCCGCATCGGCCAACACTTTGACGTTATAGAACATGCCCGCATAATGATAGTTGAAGGGCACCAGATAACGTTTGCCGTTGTAAAGGGTGGCGCTGTCGGCGACCGGCTTGGCGATCACGGCATCAAGGCCATTGGCGACCCACATGTCGTCAATCGGGGCCAAAGCGTTCGAATCCACGATGAACTGCACCCGCGCGCCCGCCCAATAGCTGAACACGTCGGGCAGGCTGTTGCCCGCCGCGCGCACCAGAATGTCGGTCTTGAAATCCTCGTGCCCGACCGGGCTGTCCTTCATGGCGATGCCGGTGGCGGCGGTGAACTTGGCTACCTGTTCGTTAAAGGCCTTCATGCCCAACTCGCCGGTGAAGTAATGGCTGATTGTCACCTCGCCGCCCTCGGCCGAGGCCATGCGGCCCACGCCCAGCATCGGGATGGCCAATGAGCCCAGAAGCACACCCCGCCGACTGATCTGATTCATGTCTTCCTCCCAGAAGTTTACATATGCGGCACTTTATTCCGCCGTCTTGCAAACATCGTCGCGAAATACAGCGCATGTCAACAAAAAGTGTTGCATATGGCGCTGGATCGCGCGAATTATCGGTAAAGCCTTGGTGAGGGAAAGGAAAGTTGCGCTATGTCAAACTATCTGTTTAACATAGCGCAAATACGTCCTGTCCAAGCCGGAGGCCCCCCAATGCGTTTGCTGCAATCCCTGTCCCGTGGCCTTGAAACGCTGGACTATATGACCTCGCAACCCGGGCCGGTTCGGCTGACGGACGTGGCCGAGGCACTGGGGATCGACAAATCGAACGCGGCGCATCTGCTGAAGACGCTGGTGGCGATGAACTATGCCGTGCAGGACGACAGCCGCCGCTATCTGGCCAGTGGCAAGCTGGCCCTGCCCCGGCATGAGCACAGCCTTGAGGACATCATCGCGGTGAAAGAGGCGTGGCGCGGCACGCTGGAGGCTTTGGTGGCCGAGACTGGGGAATGCGCGCATCTGGCGGTGCTGGTGGGGACGCGGGTCTGGTATATCGACAAGGTCGACAGTCTGCTGCCGCTGAAGGTGGATCACCCCATTGGTGCCTTGTCACCCTTGTATTGCACGGCCTTGGGCAAGACCTTTCTGGCCTTTGGCCGCGTACGGATGCCTGAGGATCAGCCCGCCTTTACGCCGAAGACGCTGACCACCCGCCGCGCCTTGGGCGAAGAGATCGAGCGGACCCGGGCCCGTGGCTATGCAGTTGATGATGAAGAGTTTTCGTCGGGCATCCGCTGTGTCGCAAGGCCGGTCTATGACGAGGCTGGCGTGATGATCGCGGCGGTGGGCGTGTCAGGGCCGACGGTGCGGGTGACGGATGCCCGGATGGCGGAGTTGGGGCGGATCGTCTGTGCGGCGGGGCAGAACGGGTTCAGGAAGGACGGTTTGGAATGACCTTGCGTGTGGGCATCATCGGCACGGGCCGGATTTCGGACCTGCATGCCATTGAATATCTGCAAAACCCCGGCGCGCGGATCGTCGCCCTATGTGACCGCAACACGGCCCAAGCGGCGGAAAAGGCGCGGGCCTGGGGGGTGACCGACGTGGCGATTGACGAGGACGTCGACGCCTTTCTGGCGCGGCCCGAGGTGGATTTGGTCGAGATTCTGCTGCCGCATCATCTGCATCTGGCCGTGGCGCTGAAGGCGATGGCGGCGGGCAAGATCGTGTCGCTGCAAAAGCCGATG
>Ga0247843_1009381_pt1 | contig 10909 bp, 13 predicted proteins | sample LaCruzMarch2017__FD_192420 | JGI IMG/M metagenome (GOLD analysis project Ga0247843, IMG submission 192420) | Freshwater microbial communities from meromictic Lake La Cruz, Castile-La Mancha, Spain - LaCruzMarch2017_8m | ecosystem: Environmental > Aquatic > Freshwater > Lake | place: Spain...
TTCGAGGTCCTGTCACCGAGGACGAGATGAGCGCAGGCGTGGACGACGGCACCTGCCTCCCTTATCTGCTTGGTAGTGGAGGTCGACTTTGGTGGCATCGTGGTGGACCGTACACCTGAGTTGTGCGTTAAAAATGAGAAGGAGATTATAATACATGTATTTCTGCATATTTATTTGTCCGAAATCGAATGACACGAAAACGACTATGAAGTATTAGTTTATGACGATCCGGACCCAATTCTATTGAAAGATGACTTCTCAAGTCTGTGACTGGACCTCGGTTTGTTGCGACTTGAGGCACGATGGAATGGAAGGATACAAGGACTACTAATGAAGAAAGCTGTGAGTGGTGCCAAAAACTCTGCAGGCTTAGTACGGTCCCGTGCAAAGCTTCCTCGGGAAGGGGATGCTTAAACTACAACTAAGGCCGCCGCGACCATTATTATTTCATCGCGGTGCCTCTTGCCGGAGAATACAAGGCACTTCCCGCACTCTCGTCTGGCCCTCACCACAAATTTCCGATGATTTCTGCAATCAGATTATTATCTAATACTTTTAATGAGATATACTTCGATGAAGTTCGGCGAATTCCCCATTGATAGGGAGAACAATGTCCTCCCGGGAGGACATTAAGCTAGACACTAGACACCATAATACGATACCATACATCAATGGGTCGACAACGGCAGCAGTACGATGCAGTCGCAGGAACGAACGAGGAGGGATTGTTACATAGCACACTCATCGATCCCTCCCTGGGCGGTGAGGATTCTGATTGGGAAGATCCACATATGACTGAAAATCCAGTTGTCAAGGGTGTTAGACAACCGACACAATGTCGTGATTCCTGGGCGGCTATGTTATTTTATATCCAATTGCTTGGTTGTGTGATTGTGGCGTGTATGTATGGCGTGCCTGCCATAACGCGCAGCTCCTCGTCCGGCGAAAATCATGGGGGGCGTTCGTCATCAGCTGCTTCTAATGCAGATGACTATGAAGATTACAAGGGCTTGCTCACTGGTGAGACAATCTATCTTCTACGTATCTTCTGCTAGCTCTGACCTCCTTTCCATGTTCTTCATCAATTGCCCACTCATTCCCCCACTGTCTGTGCTCATTTTGTGGAAAATATACATATCGTACTCTCCATATTACAAACTTATAACTCCACGAAGCTTCGCTAATTGCAGCGATTGGCGCATTTACACTCTCCTCACTCTCCCTCCTTATCATGTCAGCATGTCCAACCTTTTTAATACAGCTATCATTACTATTCTCATTACTATGGTCAGCCATTGTCGCTGTATGTTGCTTTATACTACTCCCCTATCCCGGCAATGTCATTGGTGGGTGTGTGGGCATCGTTTTCTTTGCACTGTCTGTATGTTACGCAGTCGTTATATGGAAACGTGTACCATTCGCATCGGCTAATTTACATACAGGAATAATAGCCATCAAGACCAATGCTGGATGTATACTTGTTGCATATTCAATGGTGCTATTATCGATTGGTTATTCATTACTATGGATGACTGCAGTTGTTGGTGTGTATGATATAACAGAAGGTGCAAACAACAATGGAATGAATAACACCAACAGCACACAAGAGGAATATAATCTTGGATGGGGCTACCTCTTTCTGTTACTACTGGCATACTTTTGGTGAGTCATACAACAACAAGGAGAAAGTGGGAGAATGGGAGAACAGTGCTTTCATACAGTGTCATACTATCCTTTTATTCAAAACCTCTCACTCTCTCACACACACTCACTGAATTATACATTCTCATCTCATTCCACGAAAAAATTCGTTGTATTCTTCGTGCACGGCACAAAAAAAACACACAGGACCGAGCAGGTATTTCAAAACACCATTCATGTTGCTATCGCAGGCGTCGTATCAACATGGTGGTTTGCACCACAAGATGCGAATTCATTCTGCTCACTTGCTATTAAAGATAGCTTTGTACGCGCCACGACTACGTCGTTTGGTTCGATATGCTTTGGTAGTTTACTAGTTGCAATTGTTGAAACGCTCAAGGCTTTGGTTGAGAATGTTCGACAAGATTCTGAGAGGGATGGATGTGAGGCATTCCTCCTTTGTATCGTTGACTGTCTGCTTGGCTGTTTGGAGGATATGCTCGAGTACTTTAACAAGTTTGCATACATTTATGTTGGAATGGTACGTCCCATTACTTTTATGTTGCTTCTTCACCTCTGTACATTGTTGAGACTACTATTTATTATGAGTTCACAATGGATCTAAGTGCTTACTACATATTGCTCTTCCGACATACGTATTCATTGTAACCATTAAACAGTATGGATACGATTACCTCGAGGCTGGGAAGAATGTCATGACCCTGTTCAAAAACAAAGGATGGACGATTATTATTGCAGACAATCTAGTATCGAATGTACTATCTCTCTTCGTTTTAATAATCGGTGTTGTGACCGGTTGCTTGGGGTTGATAATGAACGAGATTTATCCATCATGGTTCGATGGATTTGAAGGTGCTGCAATGGGAGTCGCTTTTGGGTGAGTATTTCAGATATCAGAGGTTTGCCACCGCAGTATATTGAGAGTACTCATTATTTATCATGAACTACTTATATTGTATCTGGCCATGTTAGCCTCTCGTTCCTCATTGGCATAGTCATCTCTGCGATTCTGCTGAGTATTGTCGACAGTTCGGTCAACACGGTCCTGGTGTGCTTTGCAGAGGGACCAATGGAATTCGAGGAGAATCATCCGGAATTATCGTTTAAAATGCGAGAAGCTTGGAGAGAGGTTTATCCAGGGGAATGCGGATTTTAATCTTTTGCATGGAGAAGGAGTGATGACACGGCCCAAGTAGATCCAAAGCCAAGTACAAGCAAAATTGTTTGTCTATAATAAGTAAATTGATTAATAATTGTGTTTATTGCATTGTAATGGAAATGGTGCATAACAGTTGTCGTATTATTAACTCTTCTTCGTGCGGGACACGTTGTTGGGAGAGCAAAGTATCCGATGCAATTTAATGAGCCAATCCTTAAACTAAATTTAGGCTATCTTGTATGAAGATGATCGCAGGTAAAAGAGTATGGGCTGCCATCGTCTTCTAAAGTACACTTGAACAAAAAATACTACACATAATTCTCACAGATTTTCAAATCATAGAAAGTCGGATGCAAAGCCTTCAACCTCTTCATCCATTTCATTTTCATCGCAATAGTCTGGATCCTTCACCTCTGGTACGCAGGGGGCTTTCATCCTGTAATCTAATAGCTTATCCTGGAGGGCAGAGAGGCAAACATGGTTGGCAATAAGTTTTAATTGCACATATTAAAACACTCAATCACTACTCTGACCAACTTACCCAATCGAAATCAGCATACCAGCGGTGACACATGACTGCCGTGGTCCCCCCAACAGTTCTACCCAGTCGCTTTGATTGATCCGTATGCAGCAATTTCTTTATCAGATTCGAAATGATTGGAGAGAAGTGATCCGGCTTGGGAACCTGCCCTGACAAAGCTTGTCTATAAGTCTGGAATCAGAGAAGGAAGTAGAGAGCGAATTTACAGAAGGATCAGAGATTCTCAGGACAAAGAATTGCAAATGCATACAGCATAAAATTAACTTTTCGCCATCTCGATCCAATCCCTTCTTACTCACATCCATAGGATTTTCGGCACAAAATGGGGCTGCACCCTCTGTCATCTCGTAAATCAGAACTCCCAGACCCCAATAATCCACTCCCCAATCGTGCCCCTCGCTAAGGATAACCTCTGGCGCTAAATAATCTGGCGTGCCACAGAATGTGTAGGTCTGTCCATTTATGATCTTTGCCAATCCGAAGTCAACAATCTTCACATACCCTGCCTCATCCAGCACGAGATTCTCTGGTTTTAGGTCACGATATGCCACCTTGCGTTCGTGCATGTGCGCGAACGCTGCCAACACCGATGCAGAATAAAACATACTCCACTCCTCGGAAAATTTGCCCTCAAAGTATAGCAGCTCGCACAGCTCCCCGCCACACAGCGCCTCCATGAGGAAATACTTCCCCTTCACATCCTCCATGACAGTGTAACACCGTGCAATGAAAGGATGTACAAGAGATGTCATTATCTCCGCCTCACGTTTAATCTTATGATGCTGCTTCCGTTCTTCGATTTTCTCCTTCGAAACGCATTTTAAGGCATACAACACCTCGGCTTGCTTCGGAGGGGCATGTTTCCATCGAACTAGCTTGACGAAACCGTACGCTCCAACTCCCAGGGTGCGCTTGATGTCATAGTGATCTTTGACAAACCTTGGAATAATCGAGAGAGAAGGCAGTGAATTAGATGTCAAATCGAACTATAAAAAAGGTAAGTGACATCCACGCATAAACAACACTCACACTTCTCCCGACGGATGGATCAACATACTGTTCATCGAATTATTCATCTGTCCAGTCTTCAATGAGGTCGCCCTTTCACTCCCATCTCTCATTGCATAGCTCCGCTCCAATATAAACTCTAAATCACCCAGCATACGAACAAAGTCTTCCCGCATAAGAAGCATGCATTTCACCACCCTCTCACTGCTATCACCAACCTTCTGCAATTCACCCCCACCACCTCTGGAAGCTGGCGCAGCGACACAAGTAGCCGTTCGGACGTTACTACTAAGCAATGCCTTCTCTCCAAAGAAATCACCCGCCTTCAATGTCACGACTGGTGCCGTATCACTCTTCTCACGTATGTACACATCCACACATCCACGTTCGATCATGTAGAATGCATCTCCCACATCCCCCTGTCGTACAATAACCTGTCCACTAGTATACTCCTCGAACTTGGCAGCCATGGCAATAGAATGCATCTCATGTGGTTTTAGCAACTCCTTTAATGTCTTATCATGGATCTTCACCTTCTCCAATAGCATAAGTTTCATAGTAAGACGTTTGCGTTTGTGTCGATTCATAATGGCACGGAATGCACGTCGGTCCATAAACCATAAGTCACAATCTTCTCTAGCACGAACAGTGGCCGTGCGTGGACAGCTATATAGTAATGCAATTTCACCAAATCCCGTACCGGGGTATAAATTTCCCTTAAACGATGTGGATTCATACACTGCCACAGTCCCCGATGATAAGACGTAGAATCCATCCCCCTGTGCACCCTCCTGTATGACAATATCATGCTTCGCACAACGTTTGATAACGAATGCATCAATTAGGTCCTGTAATTCTTCGGCATCCTGCTGTCCCCCATCACGATGCTTACGTGAGAATAGTACATTATCCTTAATAGCATTATATATCAATACTTTACTAATATCATCCTTGGGTATGACGGGAGGCAATACATACTTCTCAGCACCTTCGCCGGCAAAGTGTGATCCCCCCTGATGATCATCCACGACGAATGCCGTTGCACGGATAGGTGCTCGACGTTGGGGTTGTGCGGGGTTGATACTCTTTAAACTACTATTCATACCCCTGTACTGTTGCTGCTGTTGTTGCTGCTGCTGCTGTTGTTGCTGCTGTTGTTGTTGCTGCTGCTGTAGAAATGATGCTTGACCTCTCATGCTTCCTCCTCCTCCTCCTCCTCCTCCTCCTCCTCCACCACCTGCAGCAGCGAATCCTCCCCCCGTAGGAGCCACTGCTCCAGAGCGAGGACTGTCAATGAACATCCCCCCCCTTCCACTACTGCCACTTGTCCCTCCTCCTCCTCCTCCTCCTCCTCCTAACGATGAGGACACTGATGATATGGAAATAATAAACACGAATAAATGAATTGATGTAAAAACACAATGAGAGGGGGTCGAACATGGTGTGTAAAAAGATGGAGAGATGTGTAAATAAAAGTAGGAACGAATATTAAAAGGTCGGGGGACAAAGATGGGAGAACAACAACTGTACCCGCCCAACCCGGAACAAACATACAGTTCACATCTTTTCTCTCTCGTCAAACTTACTAGTAAATGCAGGACGGGCAGTTTCACTCCTTGATAGGAAATAATCTTCATCCGATTTCTTCTTCCGACTATGCTGCTGCTTGTTGTTGACGTTGCTGCCAGGATCAGTGGTGTTATAAATACTCTCTTCGAACGGGTCCATCTTGCGCGTACTACTATTTCTCGATGAGGAGGACGATCCTGCTGTGGTTGTTACCGTTGTTGATGTCGCTTGGGGCAAATTGAAATGACCGTTGTTGCTGCTCATGTTGTTACTATCTAACTGCTGCTGCTGCTGCTGCTGCTTCTCCAGCGAGGACGACGACGAGCTATTAGCACTACTACTCTTGCCCTTGGTAAGGCCGCTGAGCTTACTGCCCAGAATTTTCTTCATTTCTCCGAGCGACGAGCGACGAAGGTAGAGAGCACGGGGGTCACCACAGTGCTCTGTGAATTTATGCACTAGTGTAGTAAGGTTGGTGAATCACTAGTAATTCAAGTTCGTATCTTCTTGATCCGAGAGAACAGGCCAATCTAATGAAATCTTTCATCCTATCTTCAAGGTAAAAGTCATTGTCATTCTAATAGAATACTTTTGTTAAAACCCTATTCTGGCATAAGGTTAACGGTTATTTTTTGCATCTTTATGTGCATCACATCTAACATATCGTCACAACTATCTCAGTACATACCCTATAATAAGTTTGGGGGCAATATTATGCAATGAGCAATTTGGGGGCAAATTCAGCGTGACCCCCAGTCGATAAATTCACTAGTAAGGGTTCCTTACGCACTGGAAATCCCAAGTTGCATCGTCGCAAGGGGCCTCATTTTTCTTCCCCAAAATTTTGCTCAATTAATATTAGATTCCACTGTCCACTGTCATTTTGCGTCACTTGCGTCACTTGCGCAACAAGTAATTCCTATTTAATTTTTAATGAGACTGTCATAGTGCGTCATCAATTTCTTTTATACTGTATTTCTTATCTCTGCCAATATTCAACTTGCAACAAAATGCCACAACAAAACTCATTTACTTGATCCCGTCTTGTTAAATAGTCAAAGCACCGATCTACATCTTGACAATGATATCTTGTGCGACACGTTTTATCTTATCAGAAATCCTTTGCAAACGGAAACTTCGACGATATCAGCATCATCAGCTGCTCCTTGTTCCCTTCATCCGCCTCTAGAGATCCCAACAATGCCAATGCCTCTCGACATGTCTCGATAGATACACCACGAAAGTTCAACTTTGAATCTAAAAGCATCAATGATGCCTCGGCACATGATCCAACACTAGTTGAAAGCATTGCCCTCGAAACTGCAACGACCTTTGATAAATGACATGACATCGGATTGGCTTTCACATTATCCACAACCAACTTCACAAAGTCTTGCAACGAAAGATGATTAATCAGTTCAGGGAATTCACTGCATAGGACTTGTTCCGAAGCGTCATCGCCTTGGGTAATACTTCTATTAGACATGATTTGTGCAAAGTCCACAAGCCGGGTGAATAGCCCAGGGTCGTCAGAATCAATTGATTTCATTTTGAAGAGTGCCTGAAATGTCGGTCGAGAGATTATGAGTTTTACATAGGACATACAAGATGATGTACAAAGATTTTGAATGCAAACAAGAAACATAGTAAAAAAAGTCTCGTACCTGCATCGCTAACAACATTTTACCCCTGCGTATCGAAACGTCATATTGTAGTGCCCACGCTGGCATACGTTTTGGACAATGACGTACAAGAATAGCTGCAAATTTCTTCGCCTCGTTTAAATGATCCAGTGCCAACAGTTCCTTCCCTTCAGGATCTTCGTCAATGACATGTGGTTTGGTTGACTTTTTCTTATTTCCACTACCATCAGTGTTTGTCTTCGACAACATGCCATCTTTGCCCCCTCCTCCTCCACCACCACCATCTCCACTTCCTCCATCCGCCTTCTTTTTCTTTCGAGCCAAATTCTTAGCCTTTTTCCGCTCCGCTGGGGTCATATCCGAATAATCCAACTCGTCATTCTGTTTCGAATTTGCGGCATTGTCCACAAGCTGTAGATGGATGCTAATAATACCCTCCGCGGCACGACAGTAGTGCGGTAGTCCCCATAGCTCGTCCTCGAATTTTAGTAATTTGCAATAGGATCGTAAGGTGACTTTGCGAATACAGTAATTGTGAAAGTCAAATTGATCATCGTGATAATCCTCGTAGTGTTTCACTACTGCCACTAAAAAAAGTAGTAGAGAAGGTGATTGGTTTGGCAGAATGAGAAAAAAACGTGCAAAGTTAAAAGCAACCCACAAATCCATCGCTTCACCACAACATTATTGCATGCACACTACTTACTATACTTCCTTAGACTACGTCCAAGTTCGCCTTTTCTCTTAAGACAGTCTGCTAACTCCAACTCATACCAAGTACACTGCATATCATACAGATTCTGTTCTACCGGGGCCTCATGACGTGTAAATAGTGATATACATTTTGTTGCCTCCTCAACTCGGCCAGCTCGGAGTAAAGTTTTGGAAGTCTGATTGTTAATGTATCGATCTTGATGATCCAAATCCCGTCCAGCGTTGACAACGTCAGCGGCCTGTTGGATATCTCCTATATTTAAATTAGTAAAACAGCATTAGAGTTTTGGGGACGACAAAACACGACGAATATAAGAGAAATGTAATGTAGCAATACGAATGAATAGCTCACCCCCCGATTCCAACAACCGGGCTTTAAGCTCATAAAAGTCTACTGCCGTGGGTGTATGATTGATGCATTTGTTAATTAGAGATACACCCTGTGAATATTCCCCAGCTTGTTCATGAAGGATGGCACGCAGATACCAGGCCCAAAGTATAGTTGACGGTGAAACGATTGTTGATGTTGTTGTCGAGTCATTTTTTTGGGGAAAGGTACAATTCGATGACAGTGATAGAATGTAGTAGTCAACTAGGTCGACCAAAATCCGATATACCACATGAAGTTTAATATCCACTGGATCTTTTGCAAGTACATAGCGTGTCACTGTCGGAAGTTCTCCATTGCTACTATGATGATCACTACAAGATTTTTGTTGTAGTTGCTGCTTCGCTTCTATCAAATACAACGAACTCAAATCAGACCCTAGCGATGGCACACCCTTGATAATCTGATGCTGACAATATTCATCAATAGATATTTTAAATTCATCACTTGTCGGCGACAGTATTGTTAGACGAATACGTTTAATCGATGCTGATGTGGGGAATGCAGACACAAGTCCTCCAGGTCCTACACCACTGTCATTACTGTCACTACCACCATTACTGTGACTGCCCTCGCCATTATTATTTGCAGTGGTGGTGACAGCAGAAGTTGGACTGCCAAAATATGCATTCATTAATATGGTACGTTCACACTCTAACAATGGCCGTAGTGTTGCCAATGTAGACATACCTCTACTACCAACTTCCCACACTTCACGACAGGTATTGACATCGCACTGCAACAGTGCACACATGTACGCACCATGTATACGATGATCTTCGGTCAATCCACGTTTAAATAATTGTATGGCAGTGTCCTTGGCATTAATGAACATCCCCAGTTGTAGCTGGTAGGACAAACGTAGCATGTACCAACCGGTCATGTCGACTACGATACCTCGGATGGTATCTAAATGAGCCAATGCCTTACGTACCCCATACAGTTCATCCGTGGGAATAGTATAAGTGACATTGTCCTCGTCTGTTGATGTTATTGTTGATGCCGTCGTTTCTGATAGGATTGTATTTTTGTACAGCGCCAACTCGGAATTCTCGTATTTGTACTGCAATGCGGCAATGGAATTCTTATAGTCCTTTCCCGTCGTTGGTGGTGGACCATTATTATCTGCATCTCCTAATGTATCCATATAACTATCTAATACGCCCACGGCGGCATTATGATCATTGCAGACGTGCAATGCCAAGGCGTACGATAGCCAATGTATCTTGTGATTTGGCCGTAATGTTAATATTCGTAACCGCGTATCGCGGAAACCGACCAAGTCGCGCATATGTATTTGCAATAATCCCATATCGCGTAATATTTGCAAATTATCGACATCTATCCGCAATGCCTGTTTGTATGCCTTGATTGCCTCGGCGTAATTGTTCGATGAACGATGGAGGAGACCGTAGACATGCCAACAGACGTGTGATCTAAATGTTTTTTGAAGTGTGTGTGTAAATGAATTAGTGAATGAATAGGATGGTTCTTGTGAAAAACATGATGGATATATATTCCTCCAAGGACAATACCATGTATTACATTGATTGTGTAGGGGATGCACCTATCAACGAGCAATGATCCACACACGTGACTGTGGTGTGACTGGCATACATAATAATTCCGCTGACTATACACTCACCTCATATCCATCATGAGTCCCCTCTTGACTAATTCAACCGCCTCCTTCTTCTTGTCGCTCACGGTCGTCGTCGTCTGTCGCTGCTGACCATCTCCCCTCTTCGCCTCCGGCGGCGCCCCCCAAGGCGACAATGCGCTCGCGGCCACGGCATTAACGATCAGGCCCTTCATGCACAGCGTCTCGCCGTGGTCGGGGTATCGTCTTAATATCGCGTCTGCGCTCTTGAGTCCCTTCTTATATTGCTTACTCTCGTAGAACTTGATCACGCTCTTGAATATTTCGGCCTCCTTCTTGGGCAAAGGTCGGCCTTGTCCCGCTTGAGGATTATTGGCATTGCCGTTGTTTTTGTCAGTCGATGACATTGTGTTAGATGGTATCCAGGAAAAATCGAAGGTGTGATGGTCGAGCGGACCGGATGCATCGCCCTCCAGCCAGCCAGTGCACTGTTGTCGATTGAGATTGGGACGCTTTCCGAATGAGGGGGTGGGAGATGGACAGACCAAAGGCATCCCACCTTGTGATCTTGTAAGTTCAAAATAATGGCATGGCCAAGGCCACTACTGCTGCTGCTGCTAGCAAA
>Ga0247843_1009383_pt1 | contig 10907 bp, 6 predicted proteins | sample LaCruzMarch2017__FD_192420 | JGI IMG/M metagenome (GOLD analysis project Ga0247843, IMG submission 192420) | Freshwater microbial communities from meromictic Lake La Cruz, Castile-La Mancha, Spain - LaCruzMarch2017_8m | ecosystem: Environmental > Aquatic > Freshwater > Lake | place: Spain...
TGGTTCCTTGCCCTTTATTAATATTATCAATGGTTTGAGAAATATCGGCTAAGGCTGTTTTTAACTGTTTCACCGTGGCATCCAACTCGAGTTTTTTTAACTCTGCTGTGGTTTCATCCAGATTAGCCAGTATGGAATTTATCTTGGGGGTTGATGATTTCAAATCACCGGTTAAGGTTTGAACATTGCTTAATATCCCATCAATTTTTGCATCTTTCCCTTTAATCATGCTCTCCATGGATTGAGCAGCCGCATCGAAAGTCACTAAGGTTTTATTTAGATTAATTAGGGTTTTTTTTATTTGATCATCTCCAATTTGCTGGTTTATTTCGCTAAGCAAATAATTAATTTTTTCGGAAAGGGGTGCAATAAGTTTACTAACCGTTTTAGCCATACCCTCATCCTTGTCGGCTTTTAAGGTATCGCCCGATTTGGCAATTATTCTGGACGTTCCCATGATAACATTTATGCCCTTCGAACCAATCAAGTCGGTATTGACAATTTTAATTATGGATTCTTTTGGTATTTTTATATTGTCTGGTACTTTAACTTCGATAAGTAATTTAAGCGTTCTGGGATCCATCTTAACGTCATTCACCATGCCTACCTTATAGCCATTAATTAATACTGGATTTGATTTTATTAATCCTTCTACGTCTTCATACGAGGCATAGTAGCGATTATAGGATGTGAAAAGATTTTCTCCTTTCAAAAAATTATATCCTAAAATAAGAATGGTGATGGATATTGCAGCAATTGCCCCAACTTTGGTTTCGTTACTTATTTTCATGTTAGGTGGTTGAAATGTGAGCAGTAAATATTAAGCTGCGAATTTACTGTTTTGAATACCAATTACGGTAATTTCTAAATCCAACCATCATGCTATACGACAAACTCTTGCGTCCTTCTTCCGAATTCAGAAGCTTTAAGTCGTCCCCATTACTCATAAATCCGGTTTCGATTAATATGCTGGGCATGGCAGTTTTCCATAGCACCAGAAATCCAGCTTGTTTTACCTCTTTGGTATGCATTACATTATGTTTTCTAACCGATTCGTGCATATTGGAAGCCAAACGTGCGCTTTGATTCATAAATGCATTTTGATATAAGGAAAATATAATATCCGATTCAGGCGAATTGGGGTCGAAACCTTCGTATTCGGTGTTTTTATTATAATCTTTTTCTAATAAAATGGATTCATTTTCCCTTTTGGATACTTCCAGGTTGGCCATCGTTTTATGGGTTCCCATAATATACGACTCAAATCCATGAAACTTTGAAGCCGGATTAGAATTGCAATGAATAGAAATAAATATATCCGCATGGTTGCTATTAGCAATGGCAGCCCGTTGGTAAAGTTCAATAAACTTATCAGTTTTACGGGTGTAAATCACCTTAACACCTTTAATACTGTCTTCTATAAGTTTGCCAAATTTAAGGGCAATATCCAAGGCTATATTTTTTTCATATACTTTTCCATGTCCGCTACAACCTGGATCTTTTCCGCCGTGTCCGGCATCTATTACAATGGTTTTAATGGCTTTATCACCGGCCACTAGCTTCGGTGAAGAACGAAGCAATTTGGTTTCAACAACCACCGAGGCATGGTTTTTGTTAAACACAGATTGAATGCTGAATATGGCAAATAGAACAATGGCCAAAACCAACCCGCGTTTTGATACAGATATCCCTGTCAAACGATTGGTTTTAGAATCGAACTTTTGTTCATGCCATTCTCTGAGCTTAATAACTTTCATTTCTTATCTAACAAATTTCCCGTGTAAGCTTTCTTGTCGTAATATTGAAACTTCTTTCAAAGTGTTTAAAATTCCATTCAATATTATAACGAAAAAACCGGTATTAAAATTATTTATACCTGCTTTTTTCCAATGTTTTATGTGGATAGTCATGGTTTTTGGTCATTTTAATGTGTTTGCACAAACAGATACAAGCAAAAACGATACCTTAAATATAAAATCAAAATCCAATTCTGGAATTACTACCCCAATAGACTATAGTGCAGACGACTCTGTAGTCCTCGACCTTCCCGGAAGACGGGTGCATTTGTATGGCAATGCCAAGGTTCATTATGAATCCATTGATTTGGATGCCGGCTATATCATGGTTGATTTTAATACCAAGGATATTATAGCGCTTCCTTATCCCGATAGTTCGGGTAAATTCGTCCATAAGCCCCATTTTTCAGATGGTAAGGATCAGTTTACCAGTGATAGCATGAAGTATAATTTTAGCAACAAAAGGGCATTGGTTTTTAATGCTCGTACGGTGCAAGACGATGGTTATATTTATGGCGAAAAGACCTTTAAGGATCCACTGAATAACACCTACGTGAAAAATGCCCGTTACACAACGTGTAATGATACGGTTCATCCCCACTTTTACATATTTGCCAAAAAGTTTAAAATTATTCCCAACAAGCAGGTTGTTACCGGACCTGCCAACCTAGTAATTGCGGGTATAAATACACCACTCATCATACCCTTTGGTTTTTTTCCTATAAAAAAGGGTCAAACCCAAGGTATCATTTTTCCAACCTATGGCGAAACTCAGGATCGGGGATTCTTTCTGAGGAATTTGGGCTATTATTTTCCACTTAATAAGTATTTTGATTTGGCCCTCACCGGTGATTTTTATTTTAGAGGGAGTTATGGATTTCATGTCAACTCCAACTATGCCAGGCGATATAGATTCAGAGGAAATTTGGGCATCGATTATTCCCACAACAAATTTGGGGAAGAAGAAACCGGTATTACTATCTCCGACGATTATGTTTTAAAATGGATTTATGCCATGGATCCTAAATCACGCCCTGGGCAATCCTTTAACGCCAGTGTTAATTACCAGTCGCCCTCCTATAACCGAAACAACGCCTTTCAGCAACAGGCCATTATCCAATCCACCATTCAATCGACCGTTAATTATCGAACCTCTTTCGTCAATAACAATATCAACTTAAGCACGGGCATGAGGATTATCCAGAATTTGGGACGGGAAGAAGTTGATTTTACCTTTCCCGAATTAAGCCTAAATGTGCCGCGTATTACCCCATTCGTCAATTTGAATACAACCAATAAGGCATTAAAAACGATTGGCCTTTCCTATAATGGAGACCTCAATAACAGGGTGGTTATGAAACAAAAAAATCTTGGCCCGGCTCTGGGTATTGAAAACAATCCCAATAATATAAATCTGTTAGATAGCCTGCAAAACGGAATGATCCATTCTGTTCCACTCACCGCATCCATCAAATTATTAAAATATTTGCAGCTTAACCCCAATGTTTCCTATACGGAATACTGGTATTTACAGTCTCAATTAAAAACCTACGATGCAGCGAGAGATACGTTGTTAATTAGCAATACAAATGAATTTAATAGAGCCTCATCTATACAAGGAGGTCTAAATCTAAACACGACTCTATTTGGGCTGGCACAATTTAAAAAAGGAAGGCTTCAGGCCATTCGACATGTTTTAACGCCCAGTGTTTTTATGGGACTGCGGCCCGATATGCAAACCGAAAAAAATGGATTCAGGGAAGTTCAAAGGGATTCTCAGGGAAATATTGAAAAATATTCGAGGTTCGCCAATACCGGTCAAGGTTTCCCAAGTGGAGGAAAAGAAGCCTCCCTTGGATTTAATATTAACAATAACATTGAACTAAAAACGCGAAAATATACGGATACAGGCATAGTGTCCAAAAAGGTAAAGCTTATAGAAATGTTAAATATATCAAGCGGTCATAATTTTTTGGCCGATAGTTTTAAATGGAGTGATTTGCGATTTAATGGCAGGTCATCCTTATTTAAGGATAAAATTAGCATTAACTATAACTGGAACCTCGACCCCTATAAATACAACGGAAGACGGGTAGATGAATTGATAATTTCAGATAAAAAAAGTTTGGGCAGACTAACCACGTTGGGTGTAAGCTTGGGCACCAATCTCAATCCTAAAGCCAGGGTTCCTAAATCGTCGGAGAATGCTTCCAATGAAGAATTGATGATGATTAATACCTACCCTCAGTATTTTGTAGATTTTAATATTCCTTGGTCTTTAAATATTAATTATAATTTTAGTTACAACCGGCCAATCCCTACTATATCTAGCGATATTAGGCAAAGTGTAACGTTTAGCGGTGATTTGTCGTTGACGGAAAATTGGAAGGTGGCCTTTGCTTCCGGATACGATTTTAAGACGAAAGAATTGGCTGTTACCAAAATAGATTTATTCAGAGATCTTCATTGCTGGGAATTTAGCTTTGGATGGATTCCAACCGGTTTTCGCCGAAGTTTTGATTTTACCATTCGAGTTAAGTCGTCCACTCTTCAGGATTTGAAAATGAATAGACGAAATTTCTGGTTTGATAACTAGAGTTTGCCCGCGGTATCTTAAACCTGTATTTTTTTAGGTTCACTTTTATGCCATTTAAGGTAGTTTTATTGGCAGAAGCCCCTGTAATTATCTTAGGAAAACTTAAAATCTTTATGGCAAGGGTAAAACTCTGCAACGTATACCTTTTCTGATCGATTTTACCTCTCCTATGCTCAATATTACCCTTCCGTAGGACGATATTACTTCTCCGAAAGCCGGGAAAACTATTAAGGTGGGCGATAAGACTATGGCGTAAAGCGAAATGTGTATTAAGTTGTATAAAAATATACAAAGGATAATCACTTTCAATCCGGTAAGGTACACATCCTCTATTTTACATCCAGCGTAATGATGTTCCGGAAGAATTTAAAAGGATAGGGAAAATACGGTCAAAACTTTTTTATTTGTAAACCTTAACCGAACAACTAAACCAACCTATGCCTACCCAACAAAACCTCGTTGAAAAGTATGAAACCTTTTCAGATTTCGAACTTAGAAAATTAAGACTTCAAAAAGATATTTATGGACCGGATTTTGATTTTTTTAAAAATGTAGCACCTGATTCCGTATTTCTAGCTAAAGGGTCGGAGGTTGAGATTTATCCTGGCAAAACGATTTGGATTTGAAATATCAAAACCGAATAGGACAAAACAAATTTGTTAGGAAACAAGGTTAGAATATTTGTTCAAAAGGAAGAATCCCGTTTATCTGTTTAATGTTATTAATTGAAACAATGTCTATACATTTGAATTTAATACTTAGCCCATTTCAATGATAAAAGAAGATCGATCCATCCTTTGTAAGGAGCTTAAATTAAAATTAGTATTCTTTACTTTTGTTCTTTTTGTACATTATTCAAAAATAACGGCCCAACCGGCGTCTCTCTCTCCCGATATAATTTCCTATATTTCCAATACAAGTTTGAGTGTAAGAGATGTACATTCCGATTGTGCCGGAAACAGTGTATATGTTGGCGGTACCTCAATAAAGGGTTACAATGTAACATCGGGCACAATAAATAGTGGCTATTTGGGAGGAAATTCGGATGCGTTCGTATTTAAAATTGATTCTGTGGGGAAAGTATTATGGTCTACGGTCATAGGAGGTAATCTTTACGATAGGGCTTATGCCGTGGAAATTGACAGTGCGGGATTTATTTATGTAGCAGGCAGGGTTGGTACAGGAATGAAAACAAGCGATTGCGCTTTGCAAAAAACATTTGCAGGGGATATTAGCCCTAACTCGGCTTATGGTATTCAGGATGGTTTTATTACTAAATTAACCCCAGATGGTTCCACGGTTGTTTGGTGCACCTATATTGGTTGCGATGGCCCGGGCTTTGTGCGGGACATTGATCTGGACTCAAAAGGAAATGTATGGGTGGGTATGAGCGATGTATCATCCAAATTTCCTTATATAACTGCTAATGCAGTGCAAAAAACGGCTACATTCAAACAAAATTCGGCATTAGTAAAACTCTCTGCCGATGGGAAAACCATACTGTACGGCACCTTTATGGCTGATGGAGTTATGTACGGGGGAAGAACCACCGTAAGAGTAGATAAAAAAGACAATGTCTATTTTCTAAGCCATGCCTCAGGCAATAATATGCCTATTACACTCAATGCATTTCAAAAAATGGTAAAAGGGAATGACGACTTTGTAATTTCTAAATTCGATGCCAATGGCAATCTGTTATTCTGTAGTTTCCTTGGAGGATCGGGGCAGGAAGAAGTTGAAACACATAGCCTCGAAATAGATTCTTATGGCAACGTAATAGTGGCGGCCTACACGTTCTCATCCGATTATCCTGTTGTAGGCAACGCCATACAAGATACATTCCTAGGAGTACGGGATGGGGTAATCACCAAAATATCGGCAGATGGAACTAAAATTCTGGCATCTACCTACCTTGGAGGAAATCAATTGGATGAAATAGAAGGCGTGGGAATAGACGCAAATGATAACATTTACGTATCTGGAACCACCGGATCTGCGGATTTTCCTGTGACAAAAAGTATAGCCTATCAACCAAATCTTGGTGGAGGACGAGATGGGCATATAACGGTAGTTTCTCCCGACCTGTCAAAGGTATTATATTCTACGTTCGTAGGTGGAAGTGGGAATGACCAATTTAGAAGTTGCCATGTGGATCCCAATGGAAAAGTTTATGGAGGAGGTAACACAGGTTCTACCAATTATCCTAAATATAAAGCCTTTCATCCCTCATTAACGGGCACTCTCACCGGAACTGCCCTGGTTTTACGACCTGCCAACCTCTTTCAAAACAATAAGAATTGTTTCATTTCCAACACGTTTAAAGACCCATGCCTGCCCGTGGGAATAACGGATATTTCTTCTTCTTCTGAAATATTCAGTATTCAACCAAATCCGTCTAAAGAATTTTTGACGATTACCTTGAATCAAAATCAAAATTCGAAGGGTGAATTAAAAATTTATAATGCCTTGGGGGATTTGGTAAAACAAATAGAAATTATACATTCAACAACCATCACTGTTTCTGAACTTCCACCGGGGCCATATTTTATTTGTCTTAATAATACTGGACTGGTAAAGAAATTTATCAAGGTTTAGGAACAAGGTAACCAAAAATAACAATATGGCCTAGAAATCAACCCCCTCAATCACCTCGGGTTCTTCATCGTCGGGTTTATCCTGAAAACCATACCCCTGATAATTATTGCAATCCATTTCAATGGTCATTTCTATATCGGGTTTTTTAAACTCCCCTTTATTAATAACCAGAGACCTATCGTTATATACCTCTTTCATATAATAAGCGAAGATAGGCATAGCCATATGCCCACCTTGCCCCAAGGCTGTACTTCTAAAATGAACCTGACGGTCTTCGCAACCAACCCAAACCCCTGTAACAAGGTCGGGGGTAATACCAATAAACCATCCATCCGAATTGTTTTGAGTGGTACCTGTTTTACCCGCTATTGGAATGGTAGTGGGAATGCCGTACGTGCTTCGCATTCGTGCGGCAGTTCCACCAGGTTGTGTGGTTAATTCCAACATTTTGCATATGGCATAGGCGGTTTGTTTGCGCATAGCTTCCGTTCGTTTTGGTGCAAATTCCTCAAGCACGTTGCCAAATTTATCTTCTATTCTGGTAATAAAAATAGGTTCTACCCATTCTCCTTCATTGGCAAAGGTGGAATAAGCCCCAACCATTTCATATACCGATAAGTCCATAGAACCTAAACAAATGGAAGGATAAGGTCTTATTTTGCTAGAGTCAATCCCCATTTTACTCACCAACCTTCTTACAGAGTAGGGAGAATTCTCTCCCAATTTTTGCATTAAATGTGCCGTTACCGTATTGATCGATAATTTCAAACCTTGGTACAACGTAACGTGGGATGATTTTACTCGCATTGAATTTTTGGGGGTCCAACGTCCGCCTTCGGGCATTCTAAAGGTAACTGGACCTGTTGGGGCAACATAACAGGGTGATAAATCATTGTCTATGGCTAAGGCATACACAAATGGTTTAAAGGTGGAACCTACTTGTCTGTTCGCATTTGGGTTTACGTGATCAAACTGAAAATTTCTAAAGTTATTACCGCCTACCCAGGCTTTTATCTCACCGGTATGGGGATCCATGCTCATAGCTCCGGTATGTAAAATGGACTTATAATATTTTAAAGAATCCACCGTACTCATCAAGGTATCCCTATCGCCTTTCCACGTAAAAATGGTCATGGGTTCCTTTTTCCGTAGATAGGCCATAATTGAATCGGACCCTTTTCCATATTTTGCGGCTAGGTATTTATACTTATCCAATCGTTTAAGGTTCTTCCATAAATAATCAGGATCCTCTTTCCAACTCTCCCTCTCCAATCTCCAAGGATTTTGGCCTCTCCATTCGGCAAAAAATTCTTTCTGTAGCGCGGCCATTCGTTTTTCCACTGCTTTTTCGGCGTACCGTTGCATTTTGGAATTTATGGTAGTATAAATCTTAAGTCCATCGCGGTATATATTTAGATTCCTCGATTTGCACCACTCCGATAAATACTCTCTCACATATTCGCGGAAGTATGGGGCGATGCCTTCATTTTGGTTTTGAAATGAAATTTTGAGGTTTAAGCCTTTTGATTTACTTTTTTCGTAATCAGCATCCGATAAAAAGTTGTACTTATTCATCTGAAGAAGCACTATATTTCTGCGATTGAGTGCCTTTTCAGGATTACGTACTGGATTATAAAGGGTACTACCTTTTAGCATGCCTACTAGCAAGGCCGATTCTTCTACGGATAATTTTTTTGGTTCTTTACTAAAAAAGGTCTTAGACGCCGATTTAATTCCAAACGAATTGCCGCCAAATGGAACGGTATTGAAATATAACATCACAATTTCGTCTTTGGTATATTGTTTTTCCAACTCCACGGCAATAATCATTTCCTTTAATTTTTGAAGCATCCTGGCGGGCAAAAAAGTGCTTCGGCTGTGGAAAAGATTCTTAGCCAATTGCTGGGTAATGGTGCTGGCACCCCCATCCCTTCCTAGAAAAACAAAAGCGCGGGTAATGGCTTTTATATCAATTCCGGAGTGCTGCCTAAAGCGAATATCTTCAGTAGCAATAAGTGCATTAACAAGATTTTCCGGGAGGTCTTTAAATTCGCTATTCGCACGGTTCTCATAATAATATTTACCCATCAAAACTTTATCGGCAGTGTATACTTCGGATGCGAGACTTGTTTTGGGGTTTTCCAATTCTTCTATATCGGGCATTTTTCCAAACAAACCGACCCTAACCATTAAAATAAAAACTATAAAACCAAGAATACCGAAAAAGAATCCCTTCCACAGCTTTTTGGTTATTCTATGATAACTGCCCGGGCTTGAAATGGCTTTTTTAAATTCGTTCAACATGCTAATCCTATCTTTTTTTTTACAATTACAAACCTACACTATTTCGTATCAATAATGTTTAACGAGTTAACGGCGGGAATGTTATTATCTTAAGCCTGATTAGCGATAAACATCCATTTCCAGGTTCTATTTATGAAAGAGGGTAATGGGATAACTAATGTAAAAGTTAGGATATCCAATTCGATTAATCTTCCCTTCTTCCGATTATATTTCCTTTTTGAAAGAACATTTGAATCAATATTCTTTCGCGTTCTTCCGATTCCGTTTTTGGTTCTTCCTTCAGATTCTCCAAATCAGGTTGTCCCGCATCCACCCAACACGTAAACCAAAATGACCCAATAAAATGAATGGATGCTCTTGCTCTTCTCTCCACCATCCCGTTTAATAATTGATGATAATACTGACAAAAGACCTCATTATAAACTTTGGATGTATTTCGCTCATTGGCTTTTAAAGCATACTTATCGGGGTATTTCTCCGTGGCTAGTTTTTCAAATCCTATCACACTATCCAAAGCACCAAAACTTTCGGCGAAGCGCTCCCATGTTAATTCGGTAAGGCTGGAAACGTAGGTAGCACGTCCTACCAAATAGTTGTAATCGGGAGTAAAAAGCTCAAATAATCTCGATTCCCAAAGGGCATGAATGCCTTCTTGTCCGGTTAATTGACCGTTATAGTTTTTGGTGGAATGCAACGGAACATGAAGGTCGGCTGCATAATGCCCAATATCCGCGCTTAAACGTATGATTTGTTTGAGGTCTTTTGCTTCAAAGGCTTTGGTCAGTTTCCATTTCATAAGTTGTAAATTCCATGGGTTGGTGCCGTGTTTGGTTAGAGTATCTTTTCCAAAAAGGGCTACGGCGTCTTTCCAATACCAAGGTATAGAATCCAAAGGGATTACTTTTTCATAGTAATCAGCATCCAGATAATGTTTGCACCCCTCGTCGGCAAAGGCATAGCGACGAATATCGGCCTTAACGGCCCCTTCGGTAATCTCAGTAATATGAGCCTTGTAAAATTTAAAAAGGGCAGGAGGCAAGGTAAATACAGCAGCATTATTTATTTGCTTATGTGCTGCAAACCCCCAGGCATGGGCCGCTACAGGTATCCAAATGCCTAAACACAGGAGTGTTTTATTAATTCTAAGCCTCATGTTTCATACTCATGGTAAATGTATTACCACAAAATAAAAGGGAAAGACGGGCTTGGCTTCACGCTGTTTTATATTCGCATGGAATCATTTAAATTCTGAGGGTATAGTCCAATTATTCGTTGTTTTCCCAGGGGTTAGAATTTTTAGGAACGTAGCGATATCGTATCATAGTTTCTGAAGGAGTGTTCTCCTCATTTTCATGTTTTTCCGGGTCTTCCAGCCAGTATTTGTCTTCATCATCGTCGTCGTCATCATCTTCTTTTGTATAAGGGTTTAAATTTTCAGGGCCTTTTTTCTTCAAAACTAAGGCCATGAATACTCCAGCTACGGCTCCCCCTAAATGCCCTTCCCAGGAAATGTTTTGTCCTACAAGCCGCACATATTCCGGAAACAACCCCCACATAAGTCCACCGTAAAGAAACACCATTAACAGAGCCACGGCGGCTAAATTTCGGTTTCCACG
>Ga0247843_1009385_pt1 | contig 10906 bp, 8 predicted proteins | sample LaCruzMarch2017__FD_192420 | JGI IMG/M metagenome (GOLD analysis project Ga0247843, IMG submission 192420) | Freshwater microbial communities from meromictic Lake La Cruz, Castile-La Mancha, Spain - LaCruzMarch2017_8m | ecosystem: Environmental > Aquatic > Freshwater > Lake | place: Spain...
AATAATATATGTTCATTTAATTCGAATGATTTAAAACATTATTGTATAAATAATGAAATAGAAAATTTATATCAAGGATGTATTAAAGATGAAACATATATAAATAATTTTGAGACTGTTGAATCAAAAAGTATTAATTCATCCGATTATATGAAATGTATTGATTTTGGAAGAAGACAATTAAATAAAGATGGTATTGAATATAATTATATGATATTTAAACCAAAAAAAAATGTATATGTTGATACAACTACTATTAATATTTATCTTAAATGTGATGGTTTATTAATTGCAGTAATTCCATATGAAGATTTTTTTAATATAAAATGTGACGAAAATCAACAAAATTGTATATTAACATCAAAAAAATCATTATTAAATTTTATTATTCAAAATACTAAAAATTGTATAGGAAAAAATATATATTTAGAAGTAATACACGAATGCGAAAATGAAAAAGTTAAAAATATTCAAAATATACCTATAAATATTAATTTAGATCAATCTATTAAAATCAATTTAAAATGTCCCATTGAAGTAGATAAATATAAACCAACTTGTCAAGCTGTTTATATGGATAATAATGGAATAGAAAATAACGATGTAAATTTTATTGATAATAATACAAAACTATATGAATGTCAAAAACCATTATATAAATTACCAATAATCGTTAATAATATAGATAATTATAAAAAAATGAAAAAAAAACAATCTTCTCTTGAACTTAAAAAATATGATAGTGAAATAAATGAAAAAATAAATGATCTTAAAAAATTAGAAGCAGAAAAATATATTAGACTTAAAATAATTCAAACAGGAGAAAATATTTCATTTGAAGATGCATATAAAATTATAGATAAATATTCTATTTCAAAATTAATAAATTCAAATAATAATAATTGGAATATATTTAAAAATTATGATGCTGCACAAAATTTATATGAGCTAAATGAAAAAGATAAATTTTTAACATATTATGGTAAAGTATATACATTACAAGAAGCATTAGAAGTAGTCAATAAAAATAATCAAAATTTTTTCGTATGGTATCATAATTCATTTGAATTTGATGATTACGCAAGTAAATTATTTTTTATTGATATATTCTATGTTGACGATGATTTATTACAAAAATCTAATTGGGTTAAAACTGATAATGTTACAACTGGTATAATAAAATTTGATTTAGAACATTTTGAAGATCAAGAACCAACTAATATTCAAAATTATACAAATCAAATAAAAGAAATAGCTAATAATAAAAATAATATAGGATCAATATATGAAGAATCTCACAATTTATTCAATAATTATATCTTAACAACAAAAGATATATATAATAAAATAATTAAATCATTAGATACAAAAAATACAACTTTAGGACAAGCTGTATCTATGAGTAATTATGAAACAAATATTAATAATAAACTTATTATTATATTAAGTACGATTTCAGCAATCTTATTTATTATATGTTTAATTGTATTTATATATTATAATTACATTGTTGCAAAAAGAAGTGAATCAATTGAAATTTATTAAACAAAATAGAAATAGCAATATTTTTTATAATAATTTTAAATATATTCCAATATATATTTTATGTTTTTATATCATGTGATTTTAACCATTTTTTATAAACTTTCATTGCTTCTCTCATATTAGGAGTTTGATATTTATGAAATTTAGCTCGATTATACATTGTTATAACAATCTGTTTTTGATAAATTAAATCATAATTTTTTATTAATTCTAATGTAAATAATGCTTTATCTTTTGTAGCATATCCAGTTCCTTTCAAAGATTTATTTGGATGTTTATTTTCATATAAACTTTTCTCTTTTTTTGACATATATATATATATGTCAAAATATAAATACAACCATAGATTAAAAAAATTGATTTATAAATTAATATGTAAATATATTTATATAATATATTTAAAGTAAATTGACTATATTATATAAAATGAATGAATATTTAGAGCCTGGAAATTATTACTTAGGAGATCCATGTAATGTATTACATGAAAAAATATTTATTGGTATTTTTGGGAATGAATATAATTATCAAAATGGAAAATTTAATATAAATAATACTGATTTCGTTGTTCATAATACTCATAATGGTGACGGAGTCTATAAAGATACTAGAAATAGAGTATATTGTATATATTCTGGTTTAATTGGTCTTATTAATCTCAGTTTAATAGATGATTTAGATCTTTCTAAAAAAAATGGACATATATTTGAATTTAAAAATAGAGTAAATTTTATTTATGACGCAGGTCTTTTTTATATAAAATCTGGCAAAAAATATATTCATATTGATACTATAAATCATAATGAATATGAATCAGAATTAGAAGATCATTGTGTAAATGAAGAAGGTGAAACTATTAGCAAAACTTTATTAGGTGATTCAGATGATGATTTTATTGAACCATCATTTAATAATGAGGAAGAAGATAACGAAGATAATGAAGATAATGAAGAAGATAATATTAAAAATAATGTAAAAAATAATGTATTTAAATTTTTTAAGTAAATATTTAAGTAAATATTTTTATGTAACCAAGAAATAAAAATAAATAAATATTATTATAATTAATTAATACTCTATTTCCTTTATCATTAAATATATTTATATTTTTTTCTCTAACAAAATATTTAACGTATGGTGAAATTATAATTTTATAATTATTATCTCTAATTTTATTTAAATATAAAAAATCTTCTGCTCCATCAGGAATAAATTTTAAATCATTATTATAAATATCCTTATTCATTATAAAACTAATTCCTACATCACATATATAAAAATTATCGGTTGATAATTTTGGTATAATTCTATTATCTTGTTTCATTCTGAAAATTAGAACATCTAAATCAGGATATATTTTTAGTTCTTTATAGAAAGTTTCAATATAATCAAATGAAATAATATCATCATCATCTAAAAAAGCTATCCATTTACTATTTACCAATGACATACCATAATTTCTTACATTACCTGCACTATTAATATTTAATCCTAATTTTTCAATTTGAATTATTTTAATTCTATTATCATTAATATTAATAGTTGGATTAATACCATCAAATAAAATAATTGCTTTCCAATCTGATATAGTTTGAGTCAATAATGAATTTATGCTATTTTCTAATGTTTTCCTACCTATAGTTGGAATAATAAATGTTATATTATTCATAATATATTAACAAAATATATTAACAAAATATATTAACAAAATATATTAACAAAATATATTAACAAAATATATTAACAAAATATATTAACAAAATATATTAACAATATATATATTAAACTGAGAATAAATAACCTTCTGTAGATAAAAATCCACTAATATTTAATTTATCGTTTATAATAATATATTTTGAAAAAAAATTATATATTACTATTTCAATGCTATATCCTTCTTCTAATTCATTTAATGATTTTAATAGTTCATTATTATATATATCTAAATAATTAATATTTATTTTATAAAAAATAGTACATAAAGACTTATTTGAATCATCCCAATTAGTAAATATATTATATTTATTATTAAATTGATTATAATTAAAATTAGTATTTAAATAGTATCTTCCAGATATTTTAAAAATATTTTTATAATTTCTATTCTCTATTTTTTTAATTCCTTCCATCAATATATAAGCTTCTCCAATTCCTTTATACTTACTATTTACTTTTTCTCTTATATTATCTATGTCATAAAAATTATAGAAATAATTTACTTTTTCCCTAATGCTATTTTGAATACTAATATCAATATCAGAACATTCGCAAAATAATATTTCTAAATTAGGTATATATTTTTTTAATGAACTAATTGTTTTCATCGTTTGTTTAAATCTTTCTTCTAAAGTAAAAATACTTCTAGTATAATAATAAGATAACGGCAAATTACTTATATTTAAAACAGATGTAATAATAACTAAATTTTTACAATTAGAATTTTCTTCAATAATATTTTCTAAATCTTTTATTTTATTATTTATATTATATTTTGAAGATTTTTCTAATATAATATCTCTTTTTTTTAAAATATTATTATTTTTAATATTTTCAATAATACCTAATATTTCTTCATCATTATTACATAGATAACCAGTAATTTTATCTTCAATTAAATATTTTAAACCAAATACATTTCTTGCTATTACAGGTATACCATAAGAGAATGCTTCAATGCAAGTAAATGAACCAGTTTCATATACAGATGGAATTAATAATATATCTGTTTTTAAAAATACATCCTTTAAATAATTTGGATGAATAAAATCATGTACTATTATTTTTGAATCATTTATCAATTCCTCAAATAATTCGATATATTTTTTGTTAAATACATAATCTTTCTCGCCATAAATATGAATTTCAATATAATTAAATATACTAATAGATAATTTACACATCTCTCTTAAAAACTGGATTGGTATTTTTTCTTCTGCAATTCTTCCAATTATAGATATATGTATTTTATCTTTTATTGGTTGATCTATAAAATTTATTTCATTATTTAATTCAGTACCTAACGTGACATAATAATTATATTCAATATTATTCCATGATAAATCTTTATTTGTTTCATTATATAAATGAATACATTTTTTAATATTTAGTTCAGATATATTTTTATTATAACATATTGCAGAATGAACAAAGTAAATTATATTATAAATATTGACATTGTGATAAATATCATTATTATTATCTAAATATAATGAATAATGATCAATTATTAAATCAGGATTAATAAAATGTAATATTTCATTTAAAGAAGAGTGATTCCAATCAAAAGATATCATTATCATATTTTGAATATTATATGCATTTATTTCATATAAATGATCACTTTGTATATATAATAAATAATATTGATATTTATCATGAGAACCATATTTATCAATGTAATATAAATATCTTTCAATACCACCTGTAAAAAACATTCCCATTATATGAACTATTTTTTTTTTATTAATATTTTTATTATATAAATTTTTAAAACAAATTTTATTTTGTAAATTTTTTGATAGATCATCATATTTAATTTTATTTATATTTGAATCTATAATATTATCTAAATAGAATTCTGTAAGATAATATTTATTTTGTAAATATGAGTCACTATTCATTTTATTATTAGTTGACCAAGAATATCCCCACATATGAATCGCATAATTATTATTATTTATGATATATCTCTTATCATTTATTTTATCTTCAAAACTATAAGAATAAAAAATATCTTTTGGAAATGAATAATATTTATTTTCGCAAGATTTATATTTATTCCATATTTTTGTAAAAAAAATTGGACCAGTTAATTCAGGTATATAGGTTAATTTTGATCTAATTATATTATAAGATAGTTTTGTAATTAATTTAAATAATATATTATCATATTTTGTAAAACCCATTATTCCAATTGCAATATAATCATCTGATTCATAACCGCTAAATCCACCATAATCTTTAATTAAATTATCAATATTTTTAACAGATAGAAAATCAGTATCAACATAAATTCCTCCAAAAAAATATAATAATTCATAACGAAGAATATCTGCTTTCATGGCATATGAGTTAGCTTCATCGTAATATTTTTGATTAATTAAAATAGGTATATTTAAATCATTCCAAAAACAGAATGTATAATCTTCATGATTTTTTAACCAAGATTTTAAATAATATATATATTCTTTTGGAATAGGATTATTACCAATCCATATAAAATGGATTATTTTAGGTATTAATATTTCATTATGATTCACATTCACATTTTCATTTTTAATATTAAATAAAAATTGATATTTTTCTAAATTATTTTTATTAAGATCATGCCATTTTTGTTTCAAATATTCTTCTTTTATTTTATCTTCTTTATATTTTACAATATCAAATAATTCATTATAAATTATAATATTATTTGTAAAATCATCAAATAATGTAATATTATTAGTTTGTAAAAATATTTTTTCATTACTATTCTTTTCAATAAAAGATAATAATTCTTTATCATTATAATAATATAAGATATCAATATCATCGAAAATAATATTATTAATTAAATTATCAATATTATCAATAATAAAACAATTTATATTAAAATAATTATAATAATTAATAATAGGTATTATATCAAAAATATTTTTATTATGATTTATTATAAATATAATATTATTCATAATTATTTCGTCATTTACTTTATATATAGTACTATTATTATTAATAAATAATTTATAATTATTATCTTTATTAGTATCATTATTATGATCATTATCATTTATATAAATCATCTCTTCATCATTAATTTTAAGTTTAATTTTATTTTTATATTTTAAATAATTTCCTGAAATGTATTTATTATAATCTTTATAAAATATATTAGAATTATTGCATATTATATATTGATTTCTATAAATATTAATAATTGAATACAATTTATAAAAATAATTAGATTCATAATATTTATAATTAAAATAAATATAATATTTATTATTTGTGAGTTTATCTATAGTACATAAATAATTTAAATTTTTTTTATAATACACGTTTTTATTATTAATATCGATTATAAAGGTATTTACCTTATCATCATTTTCAATTATAGATATATAAGATATATATTCATGTAAATCAAATTTATAATCATCTGTTATTTGATAAAATTCTAATAAAGTATTAATATTTTTTTTATAAAAATATTCAGATCCCCATTTATCCCATTTTATTAATAATAAATTATTATTTAATATATATTTACCACAATCTTTATTATCAGATATTCTTTCTAATCTATTTAAATCAGGATTTAAATCCTTGTTTAAATCCTTGTTTAAATCCTTGTTTAAATCCTTGTTTAAATCCTTGTTTAAATCCTTGTTTAAATCCTTGTTTAAATCCTTGTTTAAATCCTCATTTAAAATTATATTATCTATCCAATCTTTATGAATTATTTTTATAGTAGTCATATAATCTATTATAAAAAAATATATAAATAGTTTAAATTTTACGGAATAAGCTCAAACTTTTTATTAAATTTATGTTTTTATTTTTAATCTAATTTTAATCTAATATAGTCTAAATCTCAGTATAATCCTCACAACTTTCTAAATCATAATGAATATCTAATTTTATTTCAGAACTCTTGTAAAAGAATGAATTATTATTAATAGTTTTAATAACAGTCTCATTTTCATGCATTATATACCAAATATTTAATGCTTCTTTTCTACCTGGTCTCTGTGCACGTCCTATAATCTGTTTTTCTAAATCATTATCCATTTTATGAAGAAAAATAATATCAGTTGTAGATTCTAAATTTAAACCACATCCAAATAAATTTGAGTTTAGCAAAAGTACATTTATATTACCATGTTTATAATTATTTACAGAATTATATATAGAATCTACATTTCCATCATCTAATTCTATATGAGAAATATTGTATTTAATTAATAATTTTTTCATATCATTAAATATTTTAATGTAATTAGAACAAAATATTATTTTACAATTACTATAAATTTTTGTTCTTATATAATATTCTAGAAATTGTAATTTTGTTTTTTTTGTGTATTTAACACCAGATTGTTCATTTAATTTCATCTCTTCATGTTGATATTCATTTTTAAAATCTTCAAATAAAATATCATTTAATCCACAGAATAAACATTTTTCTTTTAATAGTGTATGATACCATTCTTTTAAACAAATACTGCAACTATTTTTTAAACAGCATTTTGAATAATATTTATCATTTACATTTTCATATTCTTTATCACATAATACACATATATTCTCAATATTTGGCTTAATTATAATATAATTTTCAAATTTAGTATCTGGTAAATTACAATATAAACAATTTTCTTTTTTCATTATATTAAACCAACTATTTGCACAATTATAACAAGTAATATTTTTACAGCATTGTGATAATACTTTTTTTTGAGTAATATCAAATTCATCATAACATAATGGACAACAATTATTCTCTTTTAGTCTACTTCTAATTAAATCTAATTTAGTTGTACTCTCTTCTAAGGATTTAATAGATTTTTGTAATAGTTCTTTTAATACCTTAACTCTATCATCTAATTGATTTAAACCTTCAAGTGCTTTTTTAAAATCTTCTATTCTTAAAGTTTCCATATCTATGATATCTAATTTATCTTTCACTAATAGATCTAATGCTTCTCTTTCATTTTGTGCAATTCTATTACAAAACTTCTTTTTTAAATTTGAATAGTCCATTGCATTTAAAAGTCGGAATTCATCTCTAGATAATAAACCACTAAAAATATTATCTAAATATATATTTTTGCAAATAATTTTATATAAATTTGGTTCTTGTAATTTTAACATATTATCAATAAAATTATTATTACATTTACATGTAATATATGGGATTAATTCAATATCTAAATTTTTTTTATATATCCCTAGATCATTATAATTAAAAGATGCTGATACAAACCATATAAAATCTGTATTTATTTCATTAATTAATAAAGAGCTAATACTATCTATTTCATCAAAGAAAACTCTATTTACTTTCAAAAATTTACTCTCTAAAGTTGTTGCTATAACATTATAAAATAGAGATGTTGTTATTATTATATCATAATCGAAAAAAGATAATTCATTATTATATAAATCTAATATATCAGAATATTCGGTATATTTTTTATATGATAATAATCCATCTGAAAAAATATTTATTGAATTGCACCATTGTATTATAATATTTTGAGGAACGACAATTATATTTAAATTTTTCTTTTCATAAAATATTAATCCTAGTATAGCATAAGTTTTACCAGTTCCCGGTTTATCATTCATTATACCAAAATTGCAAATATTATTCTCCTCTATTTCTGTACATTTTTTTATAATAGCTAACTGATGATCTTTTAATGTAATATTTATATTATTAATAGAATCAATCTTAGGAGAATCTTCAGTTAATTCAAAATCCATAATATATAATTATTATTATTTAATTAATAATATAACTTAATATTTTATATAAGTTCGAAATCTGATTTTTTTTGCCAACTCCAGCTTTCATTTGCATTGACAATAAATCCAATACCATCTATTGATGAATTAAAATAAAACCATTTTGACCATCCACTTCCAGTTTGAATTGTACAACAATAATTATCAACATTATTTGTAACTCTTAAATAAGATTCTTTATTAATAGATATATTAGCAGATCTACATGGTTTATTTTTATTTTGATTAATAATTATGTTATTAAAAAAATTAATTATTTTAGATTGATAAATTTCAATATTATTATTATTTTCATATTTAATATCTGTATTAAATTCAATATTACTATTGCTGTTAAGAATATCATTAATAATAATATCTGTATCATTAATAATAATATATGTATCATTAATAATAATATCTGTATCATTAATAATAATATATGTATCATTAATAATAATATCTGTATCATTAATAATAATATCTGTATCATTCATATCATAATTAATAATATCTATATCATTCATATCACTATTAATAATAAGAGTATTATCATCATTAAAATCCATAATATTTATATCTTTATTATCTGTATTATCCATATTAAAGTTAATGATTATTTAAAAAGTAATTCCATAAAAAAAATACTATCATTTTTTTATTAAAATTTTATTTTATTTTTAAGTAACCTCTCATAATATTTTTTACCTTCAATATATAGTATTTTATGATCAGTTATATTATCTAAATTAAAATATATTGGATAAATTCTTTTCATTGTTATAGTACTTTTAATATTCCATAATAAATTTGAATTAAAATTAATTTTATAATATTCTTTATTGGTAATAAGATTATATTGTAAAATAATCATATCATTGTCTATTTCACTTTTATAATTTAATATTATATTTATAATTTCGTTTGGAAGTTTAATTGTCATTTATTTTATATATTGCGGTTATTATATAATTTTATAATATTATTGATTTTAAATGTGTAGTATTAATCATGATTTAAAAGCAATTTTTATACATGTTCATAAAACGGGAGGAACATATATTAGTTATATGTTGCATAAATATTATGGATTTAAAAATTATTATATAAGACGTCCTGATCATGACACTTACTGTTTTAATAAAAAAAAAACAACTAAATATATTAATTATGAAAATAGAATTCATGGTGTTTTAAATTATTATAAAACATCACCTTTTATTAATAAAAAAATGGGTATGACACCACTAAAATGGGAGACTTATTATAAATTTTGTTTTATAAGAAATCCGTATGATAAGATAGTTTCAGCATGGTATCATGTAAATAGATATAATATTCCTTTTAAAAATTTTTTAAATTTAACAAATATATGTAATGATGTAGAATATATGCATGTATTTATGCCTCAAGTTAGAAATATTTTAAATGAAAAGGGAAAGATTAATATTAATTTTATTGGAAAGTTTGAAAATTTAGAAAATGATTTCCAAACAGTGTTAAAAAATATTGGTATTAAATTTATAAAACATGATATAAAAAAAGAGATGAATAAAAGAGATCATTTACCTTTTTATACATATTATGATCAAGAGACTTTAGATAAAGTTAATATAGTATTAAAAGAAGATTTTAATATGTTAGATTATAAATTAATAGTTAATATGGATGAATTTAAGGATTTCTAATATTTTTTAATAGGAAAATTATAGTCAATTTTTTTAATGTAAATATATTTTTTTAATCTTAAAAAAGAGAATAAAAATATTTTTGATATCATATATATATTTAAATAATAATATAAAATGTATAAAAAATTTATATATTTTATATTAAATATTAATTTTATATCTTATTAATAATTAGTTAT
>Ga0247843_1009386_pt1 | contig 10903 bp, 10 predicted proteins | sample LaCruzMarch2017__FD_192420 | JGI IMG/M metagenome (GOLD analysis project Ga0247843, IMG submission 192420) | Freshwater microbial communities from meromictic Lake La Cruz, Castile-La Mancha, Spain - LaCruzMarch2017_8m | ecosystem: Environmental > Aquatic > Freshwater > Lake | place: Spain...
ACTGTAGGGTGGATCACCCTCGAGATACTCTGCAATCATGAACGCTCCCAATGAGTCAATATTGTTGATTCCAAGATTGATATGTCTTATGTCAGACTGTAGTATAACCAAGAGAAATTCTGGACTCCTTCCAAGGTCACAGTTAGTCAAGTTAAGACTAGTGATGCAAGCGTGCGACTTTAGTGACCTAGAAAGACAACGGGCCAAGTCCAATTTATCAATCCGATTCAGGTGAAGTTCCAACAAAGTCAAATTGGAACTAAGATCAATTAACTCCGAAAGCGATATGATGCCATCTGCACAAAGGTTGGCGTTGCAGAAATAGACACCAGTATTTGAAATAGTGGCTCTCCCACTACGAAAGATTGCATTTATCGCAGCGAGGCGTTCTCGTCACTCTCGTCCTCTTCATCATCATCGTTGTCGCTCCCCTCCTCGTCGCCATCCTCCCCCAAATAATCATGTCATCGTTTTCACCAGCTCTCGCTAGTACGTTTGTGCTTGTTTAACTCCTCGTGCAGCGAGACTCTTGGGGCCACGATACGATGGTGGACGACGACGACGACGATCCCTCGGCGAAAGCTGTTCCATCAACGTCAACAACAACATCAACAGTCGATGTTATACCCCACTTCATACTGCTGGCATCATTCATCATGGCAGTGTTGATACATTATGTTTTCAAGGCCATGGCGCGACGCGATGGTCCTTTCAACGAAGAAGTTCAACTTGGTGGTGGGTACGTATTGGGCTCCTCTTCCTCAGTCGGTGGAGATGTAACGACGACAACGACGAGTGGGAATAGTGATGCTAATGATCGCATTGCTCATCATCATAAGGAGAAGGAGGGAGAATTGGTCGATGATGCACCGTCTTTGATACGACGGCTACTGAGAAGGAAGAACGACTCTTCCGACAGCGAACAGCAGCAGCAGTCAATACATGCAAGGGTGAATCGAAATTACGACAAACTGTTAGTCTCAAGTAACAAGAAGGCGAGAGAGGATGATGCGGCACGTGGTGTTAGTGAGAAATTCAAGCGCGACGGTGGGGATAGAGAAGAGCAAGGTGGCGGATTAGACAACATAAAAGAGTCGGAAGAAGAAGTGATGTCCAAATCGGTATCAAAGGAGGGATTGATGACATCCAATAAGAGCACTGCGAAAGATGATAGTGATAAATCATCACCAATCAATACCAAAGCTACATCAATCAATCAACAGCAATTACTGTCGTCGCAGCCACAGCAGCAGCAACCAACACTTCTTCAACAATATCGTTCATCACCTCTCATATCATCATCATCATCATCATCGATCCCAGTCGAATTGAAAAGTCAAACCAATCATCCAGGATTAGCGGGGTATTATAATTGGAAAAATACAGTTACATCATTATATCGGATATATGCCATCCCATCGTACTCGTATGATGACGATGATGATGACGCTGCTGCGGCTGCTGAGCCACAGAAGCGCATGGACGACAATCATCAGACACAACAAACGACGTCGACGTCGAGGACAACTTCTACTACTACTAATACTAACATCGCTCCATCGTTTATCATCTACCTTTCGCTAACATCCTCTCCCACAACCTCACGTATTCCACTCCACTTACGCTCTCACTCTGGCAGTAGTTGTATATCCGTGTCGGAGCTACGTCGACAAGTGTCGGAAGTAACATGTGTACCACTCGACTTAATTAGACTTGTCTTTGGGGGTAAGATTATACAAGAAAAAACTAACAGCAACACCACTGGAGGGGGGATAGATGTCATAGCAGAATATGGACTTGTGGATGGATGTGTCATTCATGTTGTTGGTAAACCATCCTCCACACCCCAACCATCTACACCACAATCATCATCAGCAGCAGCAGCAGCAGCAGCAGCATTGACCTCATCAAATAGCATTAGTCGTGACAATAATAATGGAGATGTACAATCATCTGACAGAGTTGACTGGGTATTTGATGATAATACTACTGCTACTACCAATGCAAGACGAAGGAAACAATATCATCCTGCAGTATTACCAATGCACCCATCCTCTGAACGGGGGAAGGTACCTGTTTACATTGAAGTTACTAATCATACTACCCAACATGAAACAATTAATGTATACTGGGTTGATTACACTGGTAATGAGATATATAAGGGCTCTTTTCGGAGTGGGGGAGGCTCTTTTCGGCAAACTACATATATTGGTCATCCCTGGACATTTAGAGTTGGTCCCGGTGAAGAGGGTGTATTATTAAAGTATGTCCCCTTTAGGGTAGTTCCTTCCATTGTAGGGGATCATAGTAGAGTCGAAGAAGAGGAAGGAGAAATTACTATGGAAGGTGACATACATCGATTTGAATTGCACGATGTACCAGAAATGATGACCAACAGCAATGCCAATAACGACAGTGCTGGTAGGAGATCGAGACCCGTCTGTTGGGTAGAAGATAAAGTGTTACCGGAATCGCCCCTCCACGTAAGTAGTTCCAAAACAGCAGCGTCATTATTATCCGCAGATATGATAAACAATGCTATACAATGGTCATGTCAACAAATACGTCGTGAAGATGTAATCCGTCATGGTAATGGTATTGCTTCTGCCAAGGTATTGCTGCAGTATCTAAAGAATATACAATTACATCCAGACAAACCAAAGTATCGTCAATTACGAGTAAGTAATCGTACTTTTCAACATACGGTTTATGATACTGGTGCACGTGGTGTATTACTGGCGTTAGGGTTTGAGGAATTGTATGGATATATGGAATGCGGACCTAATACGGTTCTAGGGCCCGATAGAGTGCGACAAGTATGTGATGCAATTGTGATTGTTAATGAAACATTACAAATTATGGAATCTGGAATAGATTCCAATCTTGTACAGCCAGAGGGAGTGGACGGGTATGGCAGGGCTGGGTTTGGTCATGCCGATGGAATGAACAATTGATTTTTCAGATATTAATACTCCTGGTAGACAATCGATAGAAAATAGAGAAAATACAATCATATGTAAGAGATGGCTGATTTAACTTAATGGAATAACACTTTTTATAAACTGGCATCCAATTTTTCAAGGGTTTCGACGTCAGGGCATTAACACATTTTCATATAATGGACGTACGATCATTTTTAAAGGGTCTAGACGCCAGGTGGACGTTTAGCTTTGACAATGCGTCTAACCGTTGACGAAGTTGGTGTAATTACAGCTGGTGGTTGATTATTATTAGGTGTGGATCCTGTGATGTTGTTAGATTCAAGCTCAAGGGTGGCTGACTTGGCAGATAAGACTTGATCTTCACTTGGTGGCAATTCAAACGCGATACGCAAATTCTCTGACTTTACTAATGCAGACTTTTGACTCTTAACCTCAAAGTGCACTTCAATCCTGGCTTCACTTCTGGTTAGATGCATAGTCCCCCTATCACCAACTTTGCCATTGAAATGAGATGCCATGACCAGTACATGACAAATAACAGGGCATCCTTTCGCGGCATTATATCACACTCGCAACACGGAGTAACTTTTCGTTACTCACACGTCTTGGTTCTTCTATGGAACCCTTAACGACGCAAATGTTGTCATAATCTTCATATCGCAACGCCTGAAAACATACCCTAGCACTCTGACTTTTAACACCCACACGGTATTCACTACACAGTTCAAGATGATGCTCAGCTTTCATGGTAATTTTATGTCCATGACCATGTATACGTCGACTGTCAGCCACCATCTTCAAAGCAAGACGCTTCGCTTCGATAGCACGAAAAATCTCGAACAAGATATTTGACAATATTTAATCCTGATTCAATTGTAAATACTGACGTGGGACCGTGATGCTCAATATTACGTGCATGTAGAGATTTTGCATTTTCTATCATTGAAGTCAATGAAAGAGATGAACTCGAGCTTGGCAGTAATGTACCTTTGGATTGAGTAGCCATATCATCATGCCTTTTCACATGAGCTTTCAGCGAGGCGACATTCATCTCCATTAATTTGGCTTTTTTCAGCCCCCAAGTACGCTGTAAATTACTCGCGCCTTCTCGAAATAGGGGATGGCGATCCTGTCGCTTTCAACTGTGTTGAGAAGCCCTTTTGGTGGAATTATTTACATGAACGCAGTGATTTAGTAAATGCTTATACGCCATGCCCTTGTAAAAGAAGATTGCATAGCTTTTGTCCTTTTACCAAGAAAGTTGTTCCCCTGTGCCTCATAGTTACCGCAGAGCATTACATAGAAGTTACTCTCAATACTTATAGAAGTTACTCTCAATACTTGTCTTTGGCATGTGTAACCACTTACTCATCTTTAGGTCCTTCTTCATTTGGTCCACCATTGATAGCATTTTCTTGAGTAGCAGTTCACACTTCACTTTGCCCGACATTTGATTCGACCTATCAACAATGATTTTCAGAAGATTGTTATTGTCTTTTATGGCATTGAGATACGCCTCTGCATTTGACTTCAGCGCCGTCATTATTGCCATATTGTTCCAGTAGAGATTGATACTCCCAGAAGCCATCATCTCCGTAAATGTAATGAATGCAGACGATAGATCAATCGCCACTTGTTCCTGGTAGGATTGCTTACAGTTGGGACAAATAGTCCATGGTTCCGCAAATGTCATTAAGTCTGGACATGGTCCCCATGGCGCCGGAAAGGACGGTTTAGCAGCGGCCTGTTTACACTTTTGTTCGGCATACTTGACCATACATGACATGTGTGTGCAAAGCCAGCCGAGTCGCCACGACAGGAACAGTTCCGTACCAGTTGCTCTCTAGTAGTAGTAGTAGTAGTAGTAGTAGTAGTAGTAGTAGTAGTAGTAGTAGTAGTAGTAGTAGTAGTATCATCCTCGTCATCTCCTTCCAAACAGATGAAGCATATTGCTCCGCTTGGGATCACCAAAGCCGTCGTTGCCGTTGATGTTGGCAGCTTCGTCGTCCTGGCCACGTCAAGGTGCGAAGACTTGTTATCAACTGGGATAGACGATGTACCAGCAGTATCAAATATTGTTGGAGTCGAAATCTGCTCCTTTTCCCCCCCCATAAACATTCGTTGAAATGGATCTATACGCATCATGTGCCTTCGATGTTCATCTTCGTCCAAAGTGCCCGTGCCCGTCATTTGAGAGGAGCCTGTAGATGATGGGCACTTCCTCCAGCAAGCGCATCATTCTTCGTCATCGATGTCGTCGTCTTCGTCGTCGTCTTCTTCATCGTCACTCCAATGATACATGCCTTCTCCATTAGCATTGGCATCCCTACGTCGTTCCTCTAGCGCATCATTCGCAGTACGGCTCATCATTGTTTAGTGTACACTTGTCATTTTTTGTTGGTAGAGTTCTCGAGAGGAACGAGGATGTGCCGCCGTCATTTTTACGTAGTAGATACCTGCCGAAACAGAAGACGGGCGGGACGAGACATGGCTTCTTCGTCGACTATGTACGTCTCGTTGATGGCATGAGGCCCCAGTCCCAGGTGAGGTTGGCAACTTACGTGGTGGTGATCCTCATTGGACTACTCGTTTCCACCCGCGTTATAGCGTCGACGACAATGTCTCACGGTCGAGGTGTCGTTCGTCTCTCAAGGAGGACGTCATTTGCGATGATGATCACTACTTCTTCTTTGCCAAATACTAAAGTATCGGCTCGTGAACGAGTCCCTCCAAGAGTCCCAGCGGCACAAATGAGGAGGCGTGTTTCATCGTCCTCCCGACGACTGGTTTCATCGAGGTCATCGCCACCAACGCTTGATTGGAGTCGACGGACGATTGAAGAAACATCGCGTACGCGAACCGCGAAAATAAAGCTAGCATACACGTCATCGCCATCTTCGTCGTCGCCATCGACTGCTGATGCGTCATGGTCGTTATTGAGCAGTGACGAAGAAAGATCTGCATATGCCGAACTCGTCGCATTGTCCAAAAGGGTACGCGCACTCGACGAGAGTTATTACGGAGCAAACGACGACGACGGTGCGTCATCGTCATCGACTGATGGTGAATCGACGGTAAGCGATGATGAATATGATGCCCTCGCACGACGAGAGGCGGAATTATGCATCGCACATCCTCATTTACGGGTCATGTTGGAAAAGGAGACGGGATTGGGATCGAGTGCTACAAGATATGGTGGCAGGGTGGGACGATCATATGATGATGATGACATTGTTGATAACAATGATGAAAAGTCTATAGAACAAACGAGTACGAGATCGAAAACAACGACGTCCACAAAGAAGAAGGAGAAGAAGAAGAAAACAACGTCATCTAGAACAAGGTCTACAACACCTAAACGAATAAAACGACAACATTTAGTTAATTCACCCATGCTCAGTTTAGACAATGCCATGAATGACAATGAGGCTGTCTCGTGGCTTAATCGTGTACGAATCATGCTCTTAAAAGATGAGGCAGCAGTGGATACCGCGAGTAATAGTAATGCGATCAATAATGATGATGCAACAAGTGACGACACAACAACAGCAACAACAGCAACAACAGCAACAACAGCAACAACAACAACAACAACAACAACAACATCAATCAAGATGACATCAACGCCGCGTACAATGCAAATATTGGCAGAACCAAAGATCGATGGACTTGGTTTGTCACTTCGTTATCGACTCGGAGATAATGATGATGAAGATGATTGCAACATTTACCATTTCATCTGGGGTGCCACTCGTGGAGATGGGACGAAGGGGGAGGACGTTACGGAGGCTGTACGTTCTGCTTGGATGATGATGGGAGAAGAGTCGAATGATAATTCTACACACGGCGTACCCCATTCATTTGCAATTCCAAAGGCTTGGAATAATAGCGCCGGTGTCCAACAACAATATCCGAACGAGTTAGAAATACGAGGAGAAGTCGTACTGCCCAAGAAAGCATTTGACGATTTGTTTGTTGTTGACAGTACCGCTACTGGCGTCGATACTACCGATAATGAATCGATTTCTTCTTCGAGTAGTACTACACTAAAATTCTCTAATGCGAGGAATGCCGCATCTGGTATACTCCTACGAACGAGAGAATCTGCTCAAGACTCGGCGGAAGCTGAACAAACGAAATTTTTGAGATCACATTTGCGGTTCTATGCTTATGACTTCGTCGCGTCTCCTCCATTATCATTAGAGGAGAACGATGTCAATTTGACATTGGTCATTGGTAATAATGGTATCGAGATGAGAGAAAAGTTAACAAGTTTAGGCTTTTGTGTTCCATCACCGGTTGTGCTGGAATCAATTGATATCACGGCCGGTGTTGAGCTGGATGTCTCAAACATATCGAATCTCATAAGGTATCATCGCAATCTAATGGCGGCTAGGGATGGCGACAACACGAACGTCGCGGCTGCTGAACACGTCTTTCCATTCCAAATCGATGGAGTGGTATACAAACTTTCATCCTTCACCGATCGAAGAATATGTGGCTCGTCGTCACGTGCACCTCGATGGGCCATTGCACACAAGTTCCCATCCACGAGTGCAGTAACTCGTTTACTTGATATTGAGGTACAAGTGGGACGGACAGGTGCATTAACGCCGGTGGCGATACTCGAACCTGTATCTCTCTCGGGAGTCATGGTATCAAGAGCTAGTTTACACAATTTTCATTTTGCGAGGAAATTACTTCTACCGGCAAAGAAGTGTGGCACCCCAACCTTGGATTTATTGGTAGATGACGAAGGCAGTATAGGCGTGAAGAAAGGGATTTCGCTATTAGTTGGTAGGGCAGGAGATGTGATACCCCAAGTTAAGAAACGGGTATTCGAGGATTATGATGATGACAATGACATTGCGGGCTTACACTCTGATGAAATGATCAGTCTCAAAGATCCGCATGTATGCCCGGCATGTGGCTCTCCAGCTACGTTTGACTTTGTCACTGCCACCACCACCACCACCATCAAAAGACAGAAAAAGGCGAGTTCTCAAATCGCTGGTACTAACGAGGACGAATCTGTTGACGAGGACGAATCTATTGATGCCGAGGTAAGGGGTCAAGTTCTAAGATGTTCAGGACCACAACTTTTGTGTCCCCCACGTGCTGTGAATGGCTTGGCATACGCGTATTCGAGGGCGGGTCTTGATGTAAAGGGATTGTCGAAGGCTAAGATTGGTCAATTAATGGAGGAGGGCATCATTCGATTTCCTGCGGATCTTTTTGCCATTTATGGTGGTGCAAATGACAACTCCTCCTCAGCCGAGCATGACGGTAAGTTCAACTGAAATGATTGATACGCAAATTCTATGTACTATGGGTCAATCTCCAACTCACAACATCTTGTATGATGAAGTTTCTGGCAAAATTGCGGATCTTCCTGGATGGGGAGAATTATCATCTCAAAATGTAGCCGAGTCTATACGTTCAGTTGCTACCGCGGGGGTCCCATTATCTAGATACATATATTCGCTCGGTATTCCCCAAATCGGAACGCACGCATCACAATTGGTGTCATTTAAGTACCGCAGTGTGAGCACATTCTTGAACGCTGTCGAAGAAGCTTCTCTCTATGAAATTACTGGCGGAGCAGACATGAATGGAGTGGAAATAGAAGAAGTCATTACTCCATTTGCATCTCTCACTGGATCGAACGGATCAGAGAAGGTAAAGGGTATTGGCCCCACAGCTATAGCGGCACTGATCGCGTTTTCAAGGACAGAGGTCCTTGTGAAGGCGGCAAAAGACTTGGCAGCAGTTCTTACAGTACACGACGATGACAGTATCAATTCTTCAGATACTAAAAACGATGTTATCGATGGGACTATTAATTCACCATTTCATGGCATGACAGTTGTCTTTACGGGATCTCTTCCCGGTATGTCTCGAACGATGGCCCAGAATGCAGTCAAGGCTTTGGGCGCAAAGTCAACCCCCCACACTGTTAGCAAATCTACAAGCATCGTAGTTGATGGTGATCAAGAGGGGTTGAGTAAGAAATCACAGAAGGCACGTGAGCTCGGCATTCGTGTCATTAATTACACCGAGTTTATAAGACTGATTGAATCAGATAACAACCGGTAGTTGAGTGACTTGAAATTCTCGGTAAGACTCGGCCAGAACCTACAGTGCTAACATCATATGGCAATTATCATCACCACACCCTTTGCTCAACATTGACATCTCTGCTTGTAGGGAGAGTGGAAACAATAGAGGGAGCATACTATTTCTCTGCTTCATATTATCTCAAGTACATAAATCCATAGTTATTCAACTTAAGTCTTTATGTTGTACAGTGTACCTAGTCCTCGTTCACCTATCATAATCCAAATCTATTCATCCTTACATCATCACCCTCATCAAAAAATCGTTCTGTTCTACCCGAGTAATAATCCACCCACCAAACAACTAGCAATGATCTAACTTTTAACTATGTACTGACTTCTTTCAGCTTAAAAACCCCTTTTCATTAATAAATCATATGCACCCAAGAGAAAATCATCATCAGCATGAAAGGCTTTGTAAAGCATTGATAAAGCCAGGCTCGACCGAATACCACAAAAGCCATTACCCCAATACACATCAGTATGATTATCCAAATGTGGGTACCACCAATCCACTGGATGTACAGGTACCAACATCTTTGGATAAATTAGGAAACATAAATAATCATGCTGGTCCATAAATTCCGCAATAGCTTTCAAATTGGCGTTGGACCAAACTTCGAATATAACAAAGGTGATGCGTTTATCGGCAAGCAACTGATTTGCACCTTTAATGACAAATATGTCATGACCTTCAGTGTCAATCTTGAGAGTCAAGATGTTGTCATCATACATTTCCCCATAGTCAAATGAAGGGAGTACATTACTGACAAGTTCATCCATAGTGTAAGTGGGAACTTCTGTCACACGCCCTTCGTCAATTTCAAGGGCACTGTGATTCTTGATGCGACAGGAAGTGATCTGCTTGAAGTGCTCATCTCCCTCACCACCCGTGTTTGTATCATGAGAGATGTCAGTCACCTTGTTGGTGGTATTCAAGCTTCCACCTTCATGTCCAGGATCTGCAAATTGAAATACTCCTGACGTATTGCTTAATCCAATATTCAAGCGCAATATCTGAGAGTCGGTCCATTTTCGATCTTTCACCATATCTTCAAGTTGACAGAATACCATTGGAGACGGCTCAACAGAAATAACCTTGACATTATTATTAAGCACACCTTCGCACATTCCAATGACTGGTTGGAAGATACCCAAGATTGTGGATGCATCCTGTCCATTATTGGCCCCCACATCAAATATCAATTGACGCTTTCCATCACCATGGAACAACCTATCCAAAACAATTCGTATATATGGTGCAAGGCCAGCCAAGTCAGAACAACCTAAATTCCAGTTATTACCGTAGACTTCAGAGTTGATGTCAGTTGTGTATTTTTTTTTCAACTCCTGAGTCGTAATCAACTTTGTTTCCAACACCACCGTACTTGGTGGGAGATGATCATTCACAGACGTAGTCCGTTCGGAACCATCATCATTCGCAAGATTATTCGCCTCGTGATGTCGTGTCTGCGATGATGAATACAACGCATTGTAATGATAATCATTATTACTATTGTTATTATTATTAAGATTGGCTGTGTTTGACACAAGAAGTGCGATGAAGATACCGGATAGGAATACGGCAATGTTGGACAGGATGGCACGTGGCCTCATCGTTTTTTTGAGCATCTTCGGGTCTGAAATAGTAGTCTGAAATAGACACACTACAGTACAGTACGTTTGGGGTCAAGATGTAGATCGGTTTATAAAACTCAGGAATTTCGCTTCGACTACTTAACAAACATGATAGACGGGATCGAGAAAATGAGTTTTGTATGCTGGCATTTTCTTGCAAGTCGAATATTGGCAGAGATATCGAGTGTTAAAAATCTAATAAATTTT
>Ga0247843_1009387_pt1 | contig 10902 bp, 9 predicted proteins | sample LaCruzMarch2017__FD_192420 | JGI IMG/M metagenome (GOLD analysis project Ga0247843, IMG submission 192420) | Freshwater microbial communities from meromictic Lake La Cruz, Castile-La Mancha, Spain - LaCruzMarch2017_8m | ecosystem: Environmental > Aquatic > Freshwater > Lake | place: Spain...
TGTGTAAACAATACTCCGCCATTGAATGCGAACGAATGGGCTTGGTAAATAAAGTTGTTCCATTGAGTGAACTTGAAAATGAGACTATAGATTGGTGTAATACAATAATGGAAAGAAGTCCAATGGCCATTAGAATGCTTAAAAGAGCGTTTAATGCTGAATTGGATGGGCAACATGGCCTAATGGAATTTGCTGGTGATGCCACTCTATTATATTATTTAACCGAAGAAGCCCAAGAAGGCAAAAATGCCTTTTTAGAAAAACGCAAACCGGACTTTCAAAAGTTCCCAAAATTCCCTTAAACCTAAAAATTACATGAATAAAATTAAAGTTGCAAACCCAGTAGTAGAGTTAGATGGCGATGAAATGACGCGCATCATTTGGAAGTTTATTAAAGAAAAATTAATTCTTCCATATTTAGATGTAGATATTAAATATTTTGACCTAGGTATGGAGTACCGCGATGCCACAAACGATCAAGTTACAATCGATGCGGCAGAAGCCATAAAAAAATACAATGTAGGCATCAAATGTGCTACCATTACTCCAGACGAAGCCCGTGTTGAGGAATTTGGACTTAAAAAAATGTGGAAAAGCCCTAACGGAACCATTAGAAACATTCTAGACGGAACTGTTTTTAGAGAACCTATCGTTTGTTCTAACATTCCTCGTTTGGTACCCAATTGGACTGCGCCTATTTGCATTGGTCGTCATGCTTTTGGAGATCAATACAGAGCAACAGATTTCCTAACTAAAGGAAAAGGAAAGTTAACCATCAAATTTGAAGGTGAAGATGGAACAACCATCGAACATGAAGTATATCAATTTAATGGAGATGGTGTGGCATTGGCAATGTACAATACCGACGATAGTATCAAGGGATTTGCACGTGCCTGCTTTAGTCAAGCGATTGCTAAAAAATGGCCTTTGTATTTAAGCACAAAAAATACCATTTTGAAACAGTATGATGGCCGTTTCAAAGATATTTTCGAAGATATATACCAAACAGAATTCAAATCTAAAATGGATGAATTAGGTATAACCTACGAACATAGATTAATCGATGACATGGTTGCCAGTGCGCTAAAATGGAATGGAAATTTCGTTTGGGCATGTAAAAACTATGATGGCGATGTTCAAAGTGATACTGTAGCGCAAGGCTTTGGGTCGCTTGGATTGATGACATCTACACTTGTTGCCCCAGATGGTATAACCCTTGAAGCGGAAGCTGCTCACGGTACCGTAACCCGCCATTTCAGAATGCATCAACAAGGTAAAAAGACTTCTACAAACCCAATTGCTTCTATTTTCGCTTGGACAAGAGGATTAGAGCATAGAGGGAAATTGGATCACAATCAAGAATTAATTAATTTTTGCCATACACTTGAACAAGTTTGTATTGATACAGTAGAATCTGGTAAAATGACCAAAGACCTAGCTGTTTGTATTCATGGAAACAATGTTCCTGAGGGAAGTTATTTATTCACCGAAGACTTCTTAGAAGCGCTTAATGTTGAATTACAAAAAAGGTTATCATAATCATTTAAATATTTTAAAAAAACCCGCATTTGAATGCGGGTTTTTTTGTGACTTTTATATTTTAAGATTAAATTAAAACAAGTAAATCAAACCAGCACTAACTTGAATTAATTTACTGTAAGCCAATTGACTGGCCATTTCATATTCAATTATATCCTTTGGCTGTTCATATTCTTCGTACTCTGAACCAAAAACAGAAATTTGACCCGATTGCAACAATGTAAATCCACTTGCAAAATCCCAATAATACCCAAAATTATCATTTATCATTCTTTTACTTCCCCAATGAATAGAAGTGTGAAAACCATAAATATTATTAGGTGTATAATTTAATTCCGGGTAAATATTCCCAGTCATAGTTAGTGTATTCGACTTTGGAGTTATCATAGATGCAGAAAGTTCGATCCCAATATAAGGACCAAATGGCGCAATTGCTCCCAAGTCTTCTCTGTAAAAATTAGCTTGATAATAGATTTCGTTGATGTTGTATGTAATTTTATTGGAATTTTTAACAAAACCAATATCTTCGCCCGTATTTTGGACGTAGTAACCGTCGGCATAGTAATAAAAATACTCACCGTCTAAAGCACCAGAATGGCGTTTTATTCCAAATTTAAATGCACTAGTTTTATTTCTGGCATATTCATAGCTAAGTCCATAGTTAATGTGATTCCAGTTGCCTCCAGAGAAAATTGCTCCAAAATTTGCATTAACATCAAGTGAGAGTGATTCTTTAAGACCCATATAACCAGGATTAGATTGAGCCCTAACAGTAGAAACCATCCCCACAAAAAGAAGCAAAAAAATCGATTGTTTTTTAACACAATTTATCATGATTTTATTTGGCTTTTGAATGTTTAATTTCATAAATTGTTTCATAAATCTGCGCCCGAGCAAAATCGGTGTTGAGTTTGCATTCTAGCACCTTTCGTCTATTCATAATAGTCTTGCCATTGTTTACATTGTAAACCATTGTTAACTCTTTTAATGTAACATCTTCACTAAATTGAAAATAAAAATAAATTGGCAAAAGTGGTGGAAACATAATCGAATAAAAGAGGTTCTCCAATTGTAAAGGCTTTTTCAATACTATATAATCATAACCAACCCAACATATATAATTAGATTCATATTCCTTCATATTTTCGGCGATAAACTGTGAATAGAACAAAGTCATTTCATTTGTATCATTGTTTAACCTTTCCATTAACCAGTCATTTAGCTGGGCATAGTTGTTTAAATCATCGGTGGTTAAATTGCTATTTACAGCATTGTTAACAATATGGATACTGCCGCCCATTTTCTTTGCGACGTATTTCCAATGATTAAAAAGTGAATTTTTGGTTTTTTCTTCAATGAAATAATTTCTTTTAGCTGAACCCAAGAAATTTCCTTTAACTACATTGATTTTAGGTTGAAAAACTACCAAACCATTGAATTCGGGATTGGGAGCTGCATATCTTTCCTTAGTGGCTTGAATTCTCCCTGCACGCCTTTCAGCGGCGCTTTGCCTTTCTTTTTTGTCAGTATCCACAATATTGGTAGCTTTTTCAGACTCAAGATTTCTAAAAATCTTAAATAGCCCTTCTTTACTTGGTAAATCATAAAAAGCCCCATAATAATAAATTGAATTGAATGTTACACTATTGGCCAATTCAGTAGCCCTATTTCGCGGATTCTTCAATTTAGTGTCTGTCTTATCAATTGGTTTTTCTACCGTTGACGTAGAATCAGAAACTGCTTTGAGTTCAGATTGTGTTTTAAAGTTTTGAAAGTCTGTAAGTTTCATGTGTCCCTTATTTTGTATAAGCGAAAACACCTTACTACGCAAATTCAAGATAAACTCGTCTTTGGGATATTTTAAAGAGATTTGCCACAATTCTTTGGCTGCAAATACAGATAATTCTTTGGCTTCCATGGATGCAAATGCAGAAGTAATTGGTCGCCAGTCGCCTCTATTATCAGTAACATTGCATCCGTAGGATTCTAGATTATGACCTTTATATTTATGTTCAACTAAAGCATAAATTGACATGCCTTTGATTCGAGAAAGAAAGCTTCCTTGCTCATAAAGCAATTCCAAAATACGGGTTAAATAATATGCTCGACCATGATCGCCACGTCTTACAAACAACAGCAAAAGTTCATATCTGGCAATCTTTTGCATTTCTTTGAAAGCAGCATCACCAATAATAAATTTTGATTTTCCGGTATTGTCTAGCGTAGCAATTCTGTCTTTTAGTATCAATATTCTTTTATTCAGCGAAGGATGGGTACTCTTGTTGTCGTCATTTTCACGTTCATCTTCTGCGAGGTCACTTTTTTCGCCGGCTTTAATTGATTCTCGAATTGAATTCTTCAAAACCTCTGGGAATTTGTAATTTGCACTTTCAAAAGAATCTATAGACATTGGCGTTTCCAAAAAGGGGAAATTGGCATACTTTAACATTTCAAAAACGTATATCCCTTCAGACATATCGTATTTCGTTCCTTGAAGCATTTTATAACCCAAATCATCTGCTTCCAATTCTTGATCTTTATTGAAACGATACAATGCTTTTAGACGTTCTTCTAAATCACTGCCGCGAAAATCTTTCTTTAAATTCTTTTCCTGCTTAAATTGTTCCAAAGAATGTTTTTGCACAAAATGCTGTATCTCATGTGCTAAAATCACAGCCAATTGAGATTCATTTTCCAATCTAGACAACAAACCAATGCTCACGAAAACCAATCCATTCGATGTAGTATAGGCATTGGGGATATGAGATCTCAACACAAAAAACTGAATGGACTTCTTCAAATCGGGATTATTCTTTAAAATTACATCTGCAACTTTGTTAACATAATTTGTCATTGGATCCCCAAAAAGCACTTGCCCACTGGTTAACAGTTGATCCTCTAAAAAACTTACTTCAATCGCATGTTCTTGTTCTTGCATTCGATCTTTACGGGTTACTTTTTTAGATCGAATTTCAGAAATTGCATCTTTTGCTTTTGCAGAAGACAATTCTTTCAAATTTTCAGGAATTTCTCCACTGCAATAAAGAGGTTTGTAATTTTCAAAATCTATTTGGGAATGTACCTTAAAAAAAAATGTGTTTAGGCAAATGAATGCCATTAAAACCTTTAAACGGTGGTACCTCATATTTTTATAAAACATCAATTTTCAAATAACGCAAAATATCCTTAAATAACATATTCATTTGAAAAGGATTTCCATAATTCTGTTGTCCTCTAGCTTTAAATGTCCTGAAAAAGATATTTCGTATTAGGAAATACTATTAAATACAAAAAAAATCAAATCCTACTTTCTCCTAATAAATCTTACAAAAGAAACTAGAATACCTAAAACAGGTCTTTCATTCTATCTAAGAATGATCTTCCTTTTTCATCCGGTTTGAAATTCTTACTGTCTTGTAGATTTAATAAAATGTCTTTTTCTTCTGAAGATAGTTTAGATGGAACAAAAACATTTATAATTACCAATTGATCACCAGTTCCATAGCCGTTTACTTCTGGGAAACCTTTTCCTTTTAAACGAAGGACTTTACCTGCAGGCGTACCTGGCTCTATCTTAATTTTTGCCTTTCCATCCAATGTAGGGACTTCTATTGACGCACCTAAAGCCGCTTCGGGAAAACTTAGCCAAAGATTGAAATGAACATTGTTTCCTTCTCTTACCAATTCTTCGTGAGGGATTTCTTCCACCAAAACGATTAAATCACCTGCACTTCCGCCACCAGGACCATCATTTCCTTTGCCGTTTATGCTGAGTTGCATACCTTCTGCAACTCCGCCTGGTATTTTCAAAGAGGTTTCAAATTCTTGGGCAATTAATCCATGTTCATTTGCATCTTTTGGCTTTGATTCAATAACTTTACCCAAACCTTGGCAAACTGGACAAGCGCTCTGTGTGGCCATTTGACCTAGAAACGTGTTTGTAATTTGCTTTACTACGCCAGAACCACCGCAGTGTTTGCAGGTGCCGTAAGTAACTCCTTCGGCTTGAACCATTCTGCGATATTTAACTTTCTTCTCTACCCCACTTCGCATTTCTGCCAACGTAAGCTTCAATTTAATGCGAATGTTAGAACCTACGGTTCTGCGACTTCCGCCACGGCCACGACCTCCCCCAAAAAAAGAACCAAAAACGCTGTCATCTCCAAAAACATCTCCAAATTGTGAGAAAATATCATCCATACTAAAACCACCGCCGCCAAATCCACTATTTCCCCCTACACCTGCGTGACCAAACTGATCGTATTTACGCCTTTTATCTTCATTATTTAAAACATCGTAAGCTTCTGCAGCCTCCTTGAATTTTTCTTCTGCCTCTTTGTCATCCGGATTTTTATCGGGGTGAAATTTAATTGCTAATTTTCGGTATGCCTTTTTTAATTCTTCAGGACTTGCATTTTTTGCGACCCCAAGAATATCGTAATAATCTCTTTTGCTCATTTACTCTATAATTTTTAGTTCCCTACAACCACTTTTGCAAACCGAATAACTTTATCGTGAAGCATATACCCTTTTTCTACTTCATCAATTACTTTCCCTTTTAAATCAGGTGATGGAGCAGGAAATTGAGTCACGGCTTCATGAATTTCAGGATCAAATATCTCTCCAATTGACTTCATTGGTTTTATCCCTTTTTTCTCTAAAATACCATATAACTTCTTGTATATCAACTCAAGTCCCTCACTGGCAGACTTGCTTTCAGTTTTTTCAAATGCCGATAACGCCCTTTCCATATCGTCAATTACAGGCAATACACTTTCAATAATTTCCTTACTGGCGCTTTGCATCCAATCCAAACGCTCCTTTGTGGTTCTTCTTCTAAAATTTTCGAACTCACTGTATAATCTCAGATACTTTTCCTTTTCAAGTTGTAGGGAATCAGTTGAATTTGCTTCTTCATTTTCAATCAATTCATTTGAATTCTGTTCATTTGCTAATTCATCAGATGAATTATCAGAAAATACGTTGTTTTCAATCTCATTGGAAGTCACATCCTCTTCTTTTTTGTTACTATTCATAGCCAAACTTTATTAAACAAAGACTTTGCCAAGATTAAAATGTGTCAATCTGTCATAAATAGTTACTTTTTTTTGTTTTTATAAAAACATTAGATTAATTTGTTCTTTTAATCATGTTTACAGGCATTATAGAAACCACCGCATCAGTCTTAAATATACTTCCAAGCGAAGGAAATATAATTTTCACGCTGCAAAGCGATGTTGCCAATGAATTTCACCTTGATCAAAGTATTGCCCATAACGGTATATGTCTCACCGTTACAAGCGTTAATACCACACAAAAAACGTATACAGTTTGTGCAATCAAAGAAACATTGCAAAGAACGAATGCCAGAAACTGGAAACCACAAGACCGTATTAATTTAGAACGATGCTTAAAAGTAGACGGTCGGTTCGATGGTCACATTGTGCAAGGTCATGTTGATTGCGTTGGAACGATTGAAGAAATTCATGAAACGGATGGGTCATACTTGATTTTTGTATCTTATCCTCCAGCATCTGGAATCACCGTACAAAAAGGCAGTATAACAGTAAATGGCGTCAGTTTGACAGTTGTTGATAGTTTTCCAGATGCATTTAGCATCGCCATTATCCCTTATACTTGGGAATTTACCAATTTAAAAGAATTAACTTCTGGAGATCTTGTTAATTTGGAATTCGATATCATCGGTAAATACTTGCAAAAAATTGCAGCACCTATTTAAAAGACTGCTTTAAATCCCCCAAAAATCGAGAATTGTCGATTTAACTTATAATAATCTTGATTTTGTTATATTGATTCATTCTAAATAAGTTTCTTTTTGTTTTTCACAAACGGAAATGCATTTCAATTGTTAAATTTGCAAACATTCATTTTTAACAAAAATATATAAGTATATGGGAGTATTGTCATTCTTGTTTTCGTCCAGTTTAGGGAGAAAATTAATAATGGCGGTGACGGGGATTTCATTAATCGCCTTTTTATTGGTTCACTGCCTAATTAACGCCACAGTCTTTTTTAATGACGGTGGAAAAACATTCAATGAAGCAGCAGAGTTTATGGCTCACAACTGGTTCATTAGAACAACAGAAATCCTTTTATTTGTGGGATTGTTATTGCACATTGTACAAGGCATTTACTTGGTATTAGATAACCGCAAAAAGCGTTCTGCGAAGTATACGGGAAAAGCTGGAAACGCGAACAGTACTTGGTACTCTAGAAGCATGGGTTTATTAGGCTCAATTCTTTTAATTTTTTTGGTACTTCATTTAAAGCATTTTTGGGTTGTGAGCCGTTTTGAAATCCCTCATGGATTAAACGACGAAAACCTCTTTGCTGAAATGGTGGCTGTTTTTGAAAATCCGATAGTTGTAATAGTTTATGTTATTGGTTGCTTTGGACTGACCTACCACTTAATGCATGGATTTGGAAGTGCTTTTCAAACATTCGGAATAAATCACAAATCATATACCCCATTCATTAACTCAGTTGGAATGGCTTTTTCATTTGTAATACCCTTAATTTTTGCAGCAATACCTGTTGTAATGCATCTAGGTTTAATAAAATAATCATATGAAATTAGACTCTAAAATACCACAAGGATCAATCAGTGATAAATGGACTAGTTACAAGAGTTCAGTCCCATTAGTTAATCCAGCGAACAAAAGAAATTTGAATATTATTGTTGTTGGCACAGGATTAGCAGGCGCTAGTGCTGCAGCAACATTGGCCGAAATGGGATACCAAGTTTCTGCATTTTGTTTTCAAGATTCACCCCGCAGAGCACATTCTATTGCAGCTCAAGGAGGAATAAATGCGGCTAAAAATTACCAAAACGACGGCGACAGTGTTTACCGTTTGTTTTATGATACCATTAAAGGTGGAGATTACAGATCGAGAGAAGGAAATGTTCATCGTTTAGCCGAAGTATCTACGAATATTATAGATCAATGTGTTGCACAAGGCGTACCCTTTGCCCGTGAATATGGTGGAACATTAAGCAACCGTTCATTTGGTGGAACACAAGTTCAAAGAACATTTTATGCTGCTGGCCAAACTGGTCAACAGTTATTATTGGGAGCTTACTCTGCATTGGAACGACAAGTTGGTATTGGCAACGTAAAAATATACGCCCGCCATGAAATGATTGAAGTGGTTACAATAGAAGGGAAAGCCCGTGGAATTATTGCCCGGAATTTAGAAACCGGACAATTGGAACGCCATTTTGCACATGCTGTTTTATTGTGTACAGGTGGTTATGGAAATGTATTTTACTTAAGCACTAACGCCATGGGCAGCAATGTTACAGCTGCATGGAAAGCACACCGTGCAGGTGCCGTTTTTGGCAATCCATGTTTTACACAAATACACCCTACATGTATTCCTGTTTCAGGACACTATCAATCAAAACTAACTTTAATGTCTGAATCCCTCCGTAACGACGGACGTATATGGGTTCCGAAAAAACAAGGAGACGACAGACATCCAAATGATATTCCCGAAGAGGAACGCGATTATTATCTAGAAAGAAGATATCCGGCATTTGGAAATTTAGTACCACGAGATATCGCCAGCAGGGCTGCGAAAGAAAGATGTGACGCAGGACACGGTGTTGGACCAAGCAAAATGGCAGTTTATTTGGACTTCAAATACAACATGATGAATAAGTATGGGAAAGAAGAAGCAAGTAAGAAAGGCATTAAAAATCCATCCGACCAAATCTTATTGGAACTAGGCAGAGATGTAATTAAAGGAAAGTATGGCAATTTGTTCGATATGTACAAACAAATTACAGACGAAAACCCTTACGAGGTGCCTATGCGTATTTACCCAGCTGTTCATTATACTATGGGTGGATTATGGGTGGATTATGAATTAATGACAACCGTTCCAGGTTTATACGCTTTAGGAGAGGCTAACTTTTCCGAGCATGGAGCAAATAGATTGGGAGCTTCTGCATTAATGCAAGGTTTGGCAGACGGTTATTTCGTAATTCCTTATACAATTGGTAATTATTTAAGTAAAGAAATCCATACAAAACCCATTTCAACTGACCACGAGGAATTTGTAAAAGCAGAAAATAAAGCACAGGCACGCATTAATCATTTTTTAACTATCAATGGAAAACGTTCTGTTGAAAGTTATCACCGCGAATTGGGCCTAATTATGTGGAATAAATGCGGAATGGCCAGAAATGAAAAAGGTTTAAAAGAGGCGATTTCAGAAATTCAGGCGTTGCGCGAAGATTTTTACAAGAATGTAAAAGTTCCAGGGTCAGCAGATGAATTCAATCCTGAATTAGATAAAGCAGGCCGTGTGGCAGACTTTTTAGAATTGGGAGAATTAATGTGCTTAGATGCACTGCATAGGAATGAAAGCTGTGGTGGTCATTTCAGAGAAGAATTCCAAACAGAAGAAGGAGAAGCATTGCGCGATGATGAACAGTATAAATGTGTTTTTGCCTGGGAATTAAAAGGTGAAAATAACTGGGAATTGCACCGTGAAGAATTAAATTATGAGAATATTAAAATCCAACAAAGAAGTTACAAATAAATAGTTATGGGAAATTCAATGAAAATCAACTTACAAGTTTGGCGTCAAAAAAATGCCAAGACAGAAGGTCGTTTTGAAACATATCAGGTTAATGCTAGTCCTGATATGAGCTTCTTGGAAATGTTCGATGTGTTAAACGAAGAATTAATCGAAGATGGAAAAGAACCCGTTGCTTTCGACCATGATTGCAGAGAAGGTATATGTGGAATGTGCAGTATGGTAATTAATGGTAGACCTCACGGACCAAAACAAGCAGTTACTACCTGTCAATTGCATATGAGAAGCTTCAACGACGGAGATACTGTTGTTGTTGAGCCTTGGAGGGCAAATGCTTTTCCAGTTGTTAAAGACTTAAGCGTTAATCGTTCGGCTTTTGATCGTATTATTTCTTCTGGGGGATTTGTTTCGGTAAATACAGGGAATGCTGTAGACGCAAATAGTATTTTGATTTCAAAAGAAGTTGCAGATACCGCTTTCGAATCAGCGATGTGTATTGGTTGTGGTGCTTGTGTTAGTGCGTGTAAAAATGCATCCGCGATGTTGTTTGTGGGAGCAAAAGTAACACAGCTAAGTGCTTTACCTCAAGGTCAACCAGAGCGCGAATCACGTGTAGTTGCAATGGTTAATCAAATGGATGCTGAAGGTTTTGGCGCTTGTACAAACACCGGCGCTTGTGCTGCTGAATGTCCAAAGGAAATACCTTTATCAGTTATAGCAACTTTGAATAGAGAATATTACAAAGCAAAATTAAACGGCAAGTAAAAATATTTACAACTCAAAATAAAAAAGCGACCA
>Ga0247843_1009391_pt1 | contig 10897 bp, 5 predicted proteins | sample LaCruzMarch2017__FD_192420 | JGI IMG/M metagenome (GOLD analysis project Ga0247843, IMG submission 192420) | Freshwater microbial communities from meromictic Lake La Cruz, Castile-La Mancha, Spain - LaCruzMarch2017_8m | ecosystem: Environmental > Aquatic > Freshwater > Lake | place: Spain...
GCTGGGATGCCGTGCACGCAAAAATGCGCTCGATGGACATCAACGCCGTGGAATTGCACATCGAGCCCGGCCAAGACCACGGCTTTTTCAACAATGACCCCTTCCAGACCATGACCCTCATCGCCGCCGACCGCTTCCTCACACGACTCGGCTTGCTGAGCGGAGAACCCCTTATCCAATGAAACACACAACACCCCCGCTGCTCGTCGCCGTCAGTCTGCTCGCTTTCGCCCTCTGCTCCAGCGCCTCGGCCACCACCGTCGAGAAAATCTCCATCGCCGGAAAGCCCGTCACAATCAAGGTTCCGGACCAACCCGCCCCTGGAAATCCTTGGCTGTGGGTTGGCGAGTTCCCGGGACAGTTGAAGGCATTTCAGGAGGGATTGCTCGAAAAAGGATGGCATGTCGTCCATGTCGGCGTGAGCAACCAATTCGGATCGCCCCGGGCGATGGAAGTCTGGGAGAAGGTCTATGAGGAAATGCACGGCAAGCGCGGGCTTTCCGCCAAGCCGGCCCTGCTGGGCATCTCCCGTGGCGGGCTTTATGTGACCGAGTGGACGCGCCTTCACCCGGACCGCGCAAGTGTGCTCTATCTGGACAACGGCGTGTGCGACATCCGTTCTTGGCCGGCGGGATTTCCGCTCACCAAGCAGGGCAAAGGCAGCCCGAAAGATTGGGCCTTGTGCAAGACGGAGCTTGGTTACACGAGCGATGCCGAGGCCGGGGAAAAAGCCTCCAAACCCTGCGATGGAATGTTGCCCGCCATCCAGGCCGGTGTGCTTCTGATTTCCTGCCACGGCACGGCCGACTCGGTCGTTCCCTACGAGGACAACGCCGCGCCCCTTGTGAAAATGTGGCAAGAGAACGGGGGAGCTCTGAAGCTCTTTCCCAAGGAGGGCGCCGACCATCATCCCCACGGACTGCCCGATCCCGCGCCGCTCATCGCAGCCATCAATCTGATTGGTGAGTTCCCCGCTCCGGCAATCCGCCAATGAATCGCAACCCAAAACCTCTGTTGATCGCCGCCAGTCTGTTGACCGTCGTGTGTGCCGAGTCATTCCTCTTTGCCGCTGAAGAAGTTTCCGCATCGCGCTTCAAGGGCTATTACACTCGGTTGCCGTTTGATGACCAAAGGTTCACCGGCAAATACGCCGACATCGTCGTCGAGTTGCCGCAGCGGGGACAGTTCATCTTCAGTCGCGAGTTTGGTTATCAACCACAGTGGCTGCCACACGGCGGTAAACCACAATCCGTCACCCGGCTGATTCCGCGCAAGGGCGATGGACCGGAAGAGCGCCCGGATAATCACAACATCGCGAGCAACGCTGCCATCGTCGCGCAGACGGACGAGAGCGTCACCGTTCACTGGCGTTACGCACCGGACATCACGAAGCTGTCGTTCAGCGATTTCCGCGCGGCTTACAACGCGGCCGGCACCCCCGCGCCTTTCTATGCCGATTACACGGACGAATACTTCACCATCCACACCGACGGCAAAGTGGACCGCACCGTCAAGAACGGCTGCTACCGACTCGATGAGTGGAACGATCCGCGCAATCAGATCGAACAGACCTTGCAGCTCACGCCTGACGGCATCCGCGAAACATCCTTGCGTCCTGCACAACTCTCCAAGACTCCCGAACGCCCGGTCACCGGCTCACCGGTGAAGTCTGGGCTCACCAAGAATTTGATCCGCCACTGGCGTTTCGACGAGGGCGCCGGCGGCGCGACCACGGAAGCGCAATCCGGCAAGGCCTGTGATATCGGTGGCGTGGAGGCGTATTGGCGGCCGGGCGTTTCCGGCACTTGTTTGTCGTTTGATTCTTACAGCAGCGTCGTCTCGTTGCCTGCGGCACAGTGCCCGAACCTCAACGGCGAATTGACCGTCTCCGCGTGGATTGCGATTCAGGAGTATCCCTTCCATCTCGCCGCAATCGTGGACCACATGGACGGCAACAAAGGTTATCTGCTCGGCGTCAATGCCAACGGGCAGGTCGAATTCAAGATCGGCAACGGCGACGCTGTTCAGTCGGTGACGACCGAGCGCGTTCCGCTTTATGAATGGGTGCATGTCGCCGCTGTCGCCAAGAGCGGCGCGGCTGCTGTCGTTTATCTGAACGGCAAACCGGTCGCCACCGCGACCAACGCATCCGCTTTCGTTGACGCGACGAACACCGACCTCGCCATCGGGATGACCCGTTCGGTGCGGCAGTTTCCGCAGTTTGCCGAGCGCGCGGCGACCAAGCAATTTCAGACAACCATGGCGTTCAGCGGTTTGATTGATGAGGTGCAGTTGTTCGACAAAGCCCTGAGCGAATCGGAGGTGAACACAGAACACGCCGCGCTCAAGCCGTCAGAGGCGCGCCCATTGAAGCCTTGGGTGTTGCCTGCTGGACCGGACGCGTCGCCGGGATTTCGCGCCGAATACACGAAGCTGCGCTACAGCCCGGAATGGGATGGGCTTTGGCGCGTGGGCGACTTCGCAGACATCGTGGTGACGTTTTCCGACAAGCCGTGGCGCTATGTCTTCTGGCGCGGCACGCGTTATCTGCCGTCGCTCGTCACCGGTTACGGTCGCGACGGAATCTGGAGCAACGATCAAGGCCCGGAGCGTTATGAGAAGCAATGCTACGAGCAAATGTCCGATATGCTCTGCCGGTTTTCCAACGCGCGGATCATTCATCGCAGCGATGCGCGTGTGGTGGTGCATTGGCGGAACGCCTCGGTCTCGATTGATTACCGGTGGCCCGCGCTGGATCGGAACGGTTGGGGGATTTGGACCGACGAATACTGGACGATCTATCCTGAAGGTATTTCCATCCGCCACCAGTTGATTCACAACAACACCAAAAAGCCGATCAACGCTGAATTGAACCAGAACGAAATCCTCTGCCACCCCGGCCAGGCCATCGAGGATGTCATGCACAATGACGCGGTGATCCTGGCCAGTCCATCCGGCCAGACCAAGACCATCGGCCGGTCAAGCCCTCAAGCCAAGAAGGGCGATGGCGACTGGAATCTCCAGATCATCAACTTCAAGGGCCGGACCAAGCAGTTCGAACTCGGCGAGATCGGCGCCTCAAGCGAGACCTTTCTGAACAAAGATGTTTATTGGCGCGGCTGGACTCACTATCCCGTGCAGCTGATTCCGAGCGACGGCACGAGAGTCGAGACCTTTGATCGCTCGTCGTCCTCATGCCCCGCCACCTTCCACGAACTGCGCCACACCAACGGCAACAACATCGAAGCGATGGTCATGTATGGTTTGACCGACAAACAGCCGGACGAACTCACCTCCTTGAACCGTTCTTGGAACTTCGCGCCCGCCGTCACGGATACGAACGGCTGCGTTTCCCTCGGTTACGAGAAACGGGAACGCGCCTTCAAATTCGCGAAGACCATCGGGCCCATCGCCTTCACGCTGCGCGCCAGCAAGGAGCAGCCGCTGGAAAATCCTGCGTTCCTCATCGCCAATTGGGGCAGTTCGGACAGCCGCGTGACTTTAAAAATCAACGGTCAGGCCAAAACGCAAGGCGTGGATTATCAGGCAGGCATCGAGGTGGATACGGACGGATCCTACGCGCTCGTGCTCTGGCTTCCGTTATCCACGACCGAAACGGTTTCGGTTGAAGTTGGTGGCAGGAAGTGAGTCGAATCTTCACAACCTCAACGCCAACCCCTGCTCAGTCAAAATCAACGGCACAACCAAGCTCCTTTAACCCAATCCCAAAAGAACCAGCATTCTGTGAAGAAAACCCTCCTCGCCCTCGCGGCTTCTTTGCTCGCGCCACTCGCCTCAATCTACGCCGTCGAGGTGCAAGGCCTCCGCTGCGAATTCCGCACCAATCCTCTGACGATCGATGCCGCGAAGCCGGGGCTGAGTTGGAAGATTTCGTCAGACCGCGATGAGCGTGGAGTGAAACAGACGGCCTACCAAATCCTCGTTGCCTCGACGCCGGAAATCCTCGCGAAGGATCAGGGCGATCTCTGGAACAGCGGCAAGATGGCCTCGGACCAGAGCGTGCATGTCGATTATCAGGGAAAATCGCTCGCCTCTGGCATGCTTTGCCACTGGAAAGTGAAGGCGTGGACCACCGACGCCAGCGGCAAGGAGGAGGTCGCGGACTGGAGCGCGCCGGCCTTTTGGCGGATGGGAACTCTCGAGGCCGCAAGTTGGCTCGGAAAGTGGATCGGCCATGATGACGCCGACCTGAACATCGCGCCGTGGCTGCGGAAGTCGTTCGACCTCACCACTGTGCCGACCCGCGCGTTTGTGACTGTCAATATCGCCGGTTATGCGGAGCTTTACATCAATGGGCAAAAAGCCGGCGCCGATGTGCTCACGCCGGCGGTCTCCGACAACACGAAGCAGGTTTTTTACAACACCTACGATGTCGCCCGTCTCCTCAAGCCCGGTCGGAACACGATCGGGTTGTGGGTGGGGCAGGGGATAGCGACCAGGCAGGAGAGTTCCAATCTCGCCGGTGTGGTTCCCGCTTTGCCCCATGTTCGCGCACAAATCGAGGCGGAAATCAACGGTAACCCTTGGGCTCTCGGCACCGATGCGAGCTGGAAAACCTCGTCGAGTTCGCATCAACGGCGTGGAGGCACGAAGTGGAACGACTTCGGCGGCGAGCGCGTGGATCCATCCGCCCACATCGCGAACTGGAGCAGTCCGGACTTCGACGACAAGGATTGGAAGAATGCGGTGGAGGTCGAAGCGCCGAAAGGCGAAGCGGTGGCCCAGCAAGCGCCGCTGAACCGGATCGGACAGGAAATCCCCGCCGTGGCGGTGAACGACCTCGGTGGCGGTAGGTATGAGATTGATTTTGGCACCGCCCTCACCGGATGGATGCGTCTTAAGATGCCGGAGTGGAATTCAGAGACCTCCGCAAGCCAACCCAAGCGCGCGGTGGTCCGGATGACCTTTGCCGACAAGAAGCACTACGGAGTCAAAGTCGGGTTCGGTGGGAAACCGAGGTCCATCCCGGATGGCAGCTACCAGCATTTCAACCAAGTCAGCGAGTTCGTCTCCACCGGCAAGCCGGGCGAGGTTTTCGAGCACAAATTCAACTACGCGGGCTTCCGCTATGTTTTGGTGGAGGGCCTTCCCGTGGCCCCGAAAAAAGAGGATGCGGTAGCCATGCTCGTGGAGAGCGACCTGGAGCCAGTCGGCGCCTTCGAGTGCTCGAACGAACTCTTCAACCGCATTTCGCGCGTGAACCAATGGACCCAGCGCAGCCTCAACCTCGGCGGTTACTTTGTGGACTGCCCTCACCGGGAGCGGTTGGGTTACGGTGATGGACAGGTCGCAACAGAGGGCTTCATGACGAGTTTCGGGTCCTATGGTTTCTATCGGAAATGGCTCGCGGATTGGCGCATCCGGCAGGATGCCGACGGTTCCATGCCACATGTCGCGCCGTTTGGTAAGGGTGGCGGCGGTCCGGGTTGGCCCGGTCTCCTCTCTGCGATCACCTGGCGGCATTATCTCTACTACGGCGACAAGCGCGTGCTGGAGGAAAATTACGACGCGATCCGCCGGTTCGTGGACAACCTCGAATCGCGCTCAGAGGACGGCGTTATGCGTGCCTACGGGGGGCAATGGGATTTCATCGGCGACTGGGTTCCGCCCGAGCGCGGCATGGATACGAGCAACTGGCCAGGCCGTCCCGCCGCCGAGTTTTTCAACAACTGCTACCGCATTCAGCAACTCGAGATTCTCAAAAACATCGCATCCGTCCTTGGCAAAAAAGTCGAGGTCGAGCGCTGCGAGGCTCGAATGGCGAGCGCACGGGCGGCGGTCCACGCGGCGTTTTTTGACAAGGCCACCGGAAACTACGGCATCGATGAGCAGGCCTACTATGTCATGCCGCTCCTGGCCGGCGTCACACCCGAGGCCGAGCGCCCCGCATTGCTCCAGAAGCTGGAGAGAAACATTCTCGAGAAAAACAAAGGCCACCTCGATACCGGAATGCTCGGGACCTATTTCATGACGGAGCACCTCCGCACCATCGGCCGGAATGACCTTGTTTTCGAGATGTTCAACAAGACCACCTATCCAAGCTGGGGATACATGCTCGAGCAAGGCGCCACCACACTCTGGGAGCAATGGAACGGTTTCTGGTCGCACATTCACTCGTGCTTCACCTCGCCGGACAACTGGTTCTACCAAGGCCTCGCCGGCATCCAGACCGACCACGCCGCGCCGGGCTTCAAAAACACCATCATCAAACCCGCCATCGTCGGCGATGTGACATGGGTCAAGTCGCACCATGATTCGCCCTACGGCCGCATCGTCAGCAACTGGAAACGAGAAGGCAAAAAACTCACGATGGATGTGACCATCCCGCCGAACTCGGCGGCGACGGTCTTCGTCCCATCGAAAGACGCCGCCAGCGTCACCGAATCCGGCAAGCCCGCTGGGGAATCTGAGGGCGTGAAGTTCCTCCGCATGGAAAACAAAGCCGCCGTGTATGCGGTGGTGTCGGGAACCTACCGGTTTCAGGCCACGCTCCCGGAATCCGTCAAAGGAAACACCAATTGAAAGAACTCTCCACTGAGGGGCTGGCCACGCCAATGAAACTCATGAAAGCATTCGGAACACTCCTCTTCATTGCGCTGATTTCCACAGTCAGCAGTGCGCAAGTCCCGCAGGCGATTATCGAGACCCCCGCTTGGCCGGAAAAGCCGCCCGAATCTTGGTTGACCTATCATTTGGCGCACCCCGGACCCGGCGCAGCAACCCCGGGGGATCCCAATCCGGCGTTTTTCTGGAACGGGCGTTACCATTTGCACTACATCTACAAGAATCACACCGGATTTGTTTTCGCCCATGTGTCCAGCGAGGACATGGTCCACTGGAAATGGCATCCCACCGTGCTGGGACCAAGCTCTATGGGCCACGGCATGTTCAGTGGCACAGGTTTCATCACCAAGGATGGGCGGGCGGCCATGATCTACCACGGCCAGGGATCGAACCGAAACTGGATTTCCTATGCCTTGGATGACGACCTCGACCAATGGAGCAAACCGGAAGAGGTTTTGCCTCATGACAAGAATGGCAACCCATTGAAGTCCATGTCCTACTTCGATCCCGATCTGTGGATTAACAACGGGATCTACTATGCACTGAACGGGCGCAGTAGCCATGAATCCGCTGTGCTTATGGACTCCGATGACCTGAAGCATTGGAGCTACATTGGCGAGTTGCTTCATCCGGATTTCGACGAAGAGAAGCTCGGGGTTGGAAGAAATGAAAACCTCTCCTGCGCCAACATGTTCAAGCTGGGGGATAAATGGGTCCTTCTTTGTATTAGCCATCGATTGGGCTGCCGTTATTTCATCGGAGATTTCAAAGACGAGCGATTCCTGCCCGAGCGGCATGGCATGATGAACTGGGCTGCATGGGACTTTTTTGCCCCCGAATCCTTGCTGACGCCTGACGGTCGCAGGGTGATGTGGGCCTGGTGCACGCCGGTTTTTGTAAAAAAGCATCACCCAATACCAAGAACAAGGAACTTCCCGTCGCTATTGAAAGGCAAGATTCAGACAGGCATTCAGTCCCTGCCGCGGGAGTTGAGCATTTCCGAAGATTGTGAATTGCTCATCAAACCTTTGCGTGAATTGAAAAAGCTCCGAACCGATGAAAAAAGCGTGCAGGATTTAACGGTCAAAAGCGACACGGTTCATGTCTTGGAAGGAATATCCGGAGACACGATGGAGCTGGAGGTCGTCTTGGAAGCCCCTTCGGCCCGAGAGTTTGGGGTCAATGTGCTGTGTGACCAAGACGGGAACAAGGGCTTCCCCATCGCTTCCGGCAAGGCCAGCAAGACATTGACCGTCGGCTACATCCATCCGCCGTTCGAGTTGAGTGAAGGCGAGGATCTCACCTTGCGGATATTCATCGATAAGAACATGATCGAGGTCTTCGCCAACGACCGCCAAGCGGCCGTCGCCTGGCATGAATATGATCCAGGTGATCTCAATATCAGTTTGTTCAGCAAAGGCGGCGACCTGAAGTGCAAGCGAATTTCCTCGTGGAAGATGAAGTCCTGCTTCTGATTTTAAATTGCGTCAATACGCGGGATTTTCTGCCCCCAGCAAAGTAAACCAATCAAAATGAACTGAGATTAAGGAAATGAATATCAAGCATGTCTATATGAGATGGAGTCGTGCGGCGACTCTGGTGGCGGTCGTCATGATGGGGGTCATGAATGGGTTGGCTCAACCCTACATTCCGGAAAAGGGGTCCGCAGAACTGTCTCGAAATTCTCGCGAACATAGGCCGGCGAAAGGGGACCCCAATCTCCCGAATGTGCTGATCATTGGGGATTCGATTTCCATCGGCTATACCGGGGTGGTGCGTGCCAAGTTGGCGGGCAAGGCCAATGTGATCCATAATCCGGGCAATGCGGAGGGAACCAAGCTGGGAGTCGCAAAACTGAAGGAATGGCTGGGCGACACGAAGTGGGATGTCATCCATTTCAACTGGGGTCTGCACGACCTGAAAAGTGTGAAAGCAGAAACCGGGGAGAATTCCGATGATCCCAACGACCCGCGACAGGCCGATCTGGAAACCTATACCGCCAACCTGGAGATTCTCGTCAAGCAGTTGCAGGACACCGGTGCCAAACTGATCTTTGCTACCACGACACCATTCCCTGCCGGGGTGAAACCCTTCCGCCTACCGGAGGATGCCGCGAGATACAATGCGGCCGCCTTGGGCGTCACTCGGGTCAACAACATACAGGTCAATGGCCTGTATGAACTGGTGTTGCTGAAATTGAACGCCCTGCAGAAGCGAAGGAATGTGCACTTCAATCAAAAAGGTTCGAAGGTTTTGGGCGAGCAGGTCGCGGATGTGATTCAGACCGCTCTCGGTGGGCCACAGGGGCAGGCTTCGGATTCTTCCGCACACGCACTGTTCTACAAAGCACAGCATCCAGAAACCGGCAACATGTGGGATGTGTGGGTCTATCATCATGAGGGGACCTACTACCTGTATTACCTGGCAAATGCCGGTCCCAAACCTCCCAAGGGTCAGCCGTGGAACAACATTTCGTTGGCCACCTCGCCTGACGGTGTGCATTGGACGGAGAAAGGTCCGATCCTGAAAAAGGCGGAAGAGGCCACCTGGATGGGGACCGGCTCGACCTGGAAATCACCCGCCTTCGACCAGGACGGCAAATTTTTTATGAATTTCTCTGAAGAGATCGGCGGGCGTCAAACCATCTACTTTGCCGAATCCACAGACCTTTTGAATTGGACTCGGTTGGAGGGAGAGGAATACCGGTTTGTGCCGGACGAACGACGGTATCAGAAGAACGGCCGTTGGGACTGCATCTGGACCCTGCCTAAACCGGGTGGTGGATTTTATGGCTACTGGACAGCCAGTCCGCATTCCAAAGACAGCAAATTCGGCTTTGGCGAATCGGACGACGGCCTGAATTGGAAAGCCCTCCCGCCACCTGAAGTGTCAGGGGTCAATCGCGAACATGCAGAAGTCGGAGCCGTAGAGAAGATCGGGAACAAGTATTACCTGTTGTTGGGGAACTATCCTCCCTACATGGTGACGCTGGTTGCCGATCGCCCCGAAGGCCCCTTTCGCGCAGCGGAGAAGAATTTCAACCTCTTGACAGGACACACCTATTTTTGTCGCTTTTTCCCTCACCCGACCGATGGGATGCTGGTGTGCCATTTCTTACATGACCGAAATGGGGAGGTTTCTTTTGCTCCGCTGAAGGATGCGCGCATTGACGGCGATGGAACCCTGCGTCTCGGATGGTGGAAGGGGAACGAGAAGATGAAGCGCGTGCCTATCGCGGTCGAGATACCTGCCGATACCTCCAAGGCCATTGTCATGCTCGGCCAGGTGTTTGATACGAGCAAAGGAATCATCCTTGAGGGGATCTTGCAGCTGCCAAAGGGCGAGAGGGAGCCGCGCAGTGGTCTGTATATTGAGTGTGGGAATCGCGAGGGAGCCGGTGTGCTGATCGATCATTCCGGGGTGGCCGAACTGGGTTCCATTCAAGCGGGCGGCGAAGATTTAAAAATCGTGGAACGCAATAAGCGGGGCAAAGAGCAAAATCCGAAACGCATCGACCGGGAAATGACCTTTGCGAATCCAGCGAAGTTTCGCCTCTTGCTTAAAGGACAGCTGATGGAGTTCTACCTTGATGATATCCTCATCGAAAGCTTCGCCCTGCCCGCCAACGCCACCGGCCGGATCGGACTGATCAATTCCGCAGAAACTTTGGGGACACTGAAAGCATGGGAGTAGCGGCCAGTTTTCGAGCGTCATCGGCGAAACGCTTGCGGGAAAGCGGTTAGAAAGCGGTCAGGCCCGCGCATTGTCGCTTTTCTCCCCGCTCGCAGGGGAAGGTGCCCTGCCAGGCGAAGGGTCTATGGAGAAGTTCCTTGGAAGAAATCCGAAGTTCGCGGGCGCAGGATTCCCACGTATTCTTGGACGACGAGCGGCACGGACAGGGACATCGGGAACGCCGACGCATCGTCACTCCAAGAAGGGGCGCAGTGAAAACCCAAACGCCCACCTTCGTAACGGACCTCGCGCATGATTCGCCCCCGGCGATTGCCATCAATCGATTCTTCATGGACGCTGTCGGCCTCGCTCCAGAATGGCCATCAAATCATCCTCTGCGAGTGATGGCGGGATTTGCCGGGATTCGGCGAGGTCGATATCTAATCCCAGTTCCTTAAGCGTGCGAAACACCAAGCCCCACTCGACGGAGGATTTGCCTTTTTCAAAATCATGGCTGAGGGTCAGTCCCGCGTATTGACGCTTTTATAAAAATCCGAGACTCTCCGACCATGGCAAGACAACTTCGAATCGAATACGCGGGGGCGATTTACCATGTGATGAGCCGGGGTGACCGGAGGGA
>Ga0247843_1009392_pt1 | contig 10897 bp, 18 predicted proteins | sample LaCruzMarch2017__FD_192420 | JGI IMG/M metagenome (GOLD analysis project Ga0247843, IMG submission 192420) | Freshwater microbial communities from meromictic Lake La Cruz, Castile-La Mancha, Spain - LaCruzMarch2017_8m | ecosystem: Environmental > Aquatic > Freshwater > Lake | place: Spain...
CTGCAGGCCAATTAGTAGGTGTAGATCCATGTGTAGCAATTGCACAGATGGTACATGAGACCGGCTTCTTGAGTAGCTTCTGGAGTAAACGCCCGCGAAGAAATCCAGCAGGTCTTGGTGTAACAGGACAGACAGCTAAAGCTGTGCCGAAGGATGGTTCATTCTGGGAGTGGTCCTTTGATGATGATGCGCGTATCTGGAAGAAGGGTCTTCGTTTTGATGCATGGGATACAGGAAGTGTTCCCGCACATATTGCCCGCTTACTTGCATATGCATTAAAAGAAACACAGAGAACAGTAGAACAGAACGAGTACGTAAAGAAGCACACAGCTAGACGTCCTGTGCCACCACGCATTGTGGGATGTGCGCCTACTTTGGCTGGCCTTGAAGGAACGTGGGCTGTTCCTGGTGTACGGTATGCAGACAAGCTTGCTATTCATGCTACACGAATGCAGAATCAAGAATAAGATCCTCGGTGAACTTACAGTGAGGAAATACAAGATGGAAGAATACATACAGAAAGAACTCTGGACAGAAGACCAGTATGGTACACGTATTGTAGGTAAAGTAAAAGAAGTATCTCAATCGAGTAAGAAGAAGACAGATGCCGCATCTTTATGGTTAGCAGAGTTAGGGACAGCAAATCGAGTAAAGCAATTAATAGCAATGGCCGACAGCTGTAAGATCACACCATCAAGAGAACAGCCAACATACTGGTATACTCAGAGATACGTACTCACTCTTCAGAAGAAAGGCCTAGAGGCCAAGGTAGAGATCGAGCAAGACAGTCCATATGAGAAGGTACGGATTATGGATATATGGGTAAAGACGAAAGAGTAAAGATAAAAAGCTGATTCAAAAAAGAGAAGCGCCCAAGAGAAAGGTCAAGTTAGAAAGCTGATTTCATTTAAAGAAGCGCCCAAGAAAGAGCTGGTAGGTAGAGAGAGAGCACATATTGACTGGGGGTTATCTTCTATGATGACTACCCAGTCACTTTTATAAGGCAGAGGTGGAAAGTGGGACGCTGAAAGAGGTGATGGTTGTCAGAACACCCAGACATTCATTATTTGGCAGCAGAATACGCGTGTGGCCGACGATCTCGAGCGAAAATGTGCTATTAAACTTTTGTTTTGGGAGAAAAATCACAATGTTAACTTGACATAACGTCCCATAAGTGGCCGAAACGTCAGCAAACGGCAGCAGAACGCGTTAAAAGTGGCAGAGATCTGCAGGAAACTTTAGAAATGTGGCCGAGACAGGACGGCCGTCTCCCTCATGCACCCTCTGGTGGCCACTGATCCGCAAAAATAGACCGACCGACTCCCTCATACACCCTCGGGCGGACCTGTGTTGGGCGAGAATTCAAAAAGTCAACGCGTAAAAAAGAAGCGCCCAAGAAAAGAGTTGGCAATGAGGGGCACGTGTTTAAAAAAGCCGCCGCGACGGAGGAGCGGCCGACCTTGAAGAGCAAAAAAAAATGCCAGACATGCACGAATGCATGTCTGGCATAGTTTTGTCGTTAGCTCTGTTCTCGATGTGGGTCTAGATTCCCGTATTGTACGTGCATGAAGTTGATTCTCCACAGTACGACCTCGGGTGTTTCTTGTGTGGGGTTGGCCTTTACTCGGGTAATGCACTGGTCTTCGAAGCTGATGATGGCGATTGCTGGGTAGTCGATGTCTGGATAGTGGTTTGCCGTAACTCCGTATCCAAACTCGCTGTTGTACTGGTCTCCGATGGCATGTGAGATGGCCATACGAGTGGCGTAGATGTAGTCATCCCAGCGTGGCCGAGTGTGGTTGACAATCTGGGATACGAGGGGCGAGAACTCTGGTTTTACAGCTGCGTAGTCATCCCAGTGGATGTACAAATACACGGTGTTGGTGTCTGAGTGCCATCGACGAAAGCCAATTGCTGTACGATTGCCCATTGCATTGCTCCTTGATTGCGGGGTAAGAGAGTTCCTACCCCGCGATTACTATTGATTAGTGGCTGACGAGTACGATGGACCAGGGGATGTTGATGGTGTCGTTCTTGTGACGGAATCGCATGTAGTTAGCTTCGAGCGGGTGCAGCTTGTGGACGTACGAGTTGTAGCGAGCACAGATGCCGCAGTCGGCACATGATTTTGCTTTGCCTGCTTGCTCTGGACACCATGTACCTTTGATGTTGTTGGTCCTGAAGAAAGACAACGCATTGTTTACTTTGTCTTTGTGTACTGCGTAGGCTACAGTCCATCCGAGGCTGACTGCTTCGAGTACTTCTGCTTCAGTCTGGCACGATGCGTGGAAGTGGCCACGAAGACGTTGGGCGCCTGGCATACGCCATGTGGCCGTAAAGCCGATGGTGGGGATGCCGAGCTCGAGTGCTTTGTCGTCTGCGTCTATGATAAGGTCAACAAACTCTTCCCACACCTCGCCAGTACCGGGGTGGAGAATATCTCCGCCGGTACTCCAGCGAATACCGTCGATGGCTTTTCGACCTGAGGCGTGCATGAGGAATTTGAATCCGAGGTCTTGGCGCAGGATGTTGAGCTCGTTGCCGTCCCACACTGCTTCTGCGAACTTGGTCTTGGATACGTGCCTGGCCATCTGACCCTTGAGCGTGTAGCACGCGTTGAGTCCGAGCTCTTTGCGTTCTGTGACGTGCACAGATTGTGGATGGAACCAGCATGTTGTGGGGCAGGTAGGGCCGACCTCTTGATACGTGGTCAAGAAGTTGTAATTGATACTGTCGCCGATGAGTTTACGGTTTTGGGTACCTTCGATGAGGTTGATAGGCAATTGATGCTTTTGCATTCTGCACGTGCTCCTAGTTAGGCATTCTGTCGTCGATACTGAGGTATCTGATGTCTTCGGCTGTGAGTAAGAGTTTGGTACTCATCTCTACTGTGTGTGCGTCGATGATTGCAGTAGCGTCTGGGTGTATCCATACTCGTGCGCCGTCAGCCCATATTTCTAGGAGCTGACGTTTATTTTTGAAGTTAACGCGCGAGTGAATATTACCTCCTTTCTTGACGACAAGTCGTGCGATGTACAGCGACTTGGTTCGAAACGGTCGTTCGAACTTGTCTGTTGGTTCTGCGACAAACATACACATGATGAGAAGAGATAGATTCATGGTCGCTTTTACCCTATGATAGTCCATTCCCCGTTGCTGTAGCCTACGTACAAATCATTTCTATCCTCCATATAATAGAAGACGGCTTCATCATCACCATCTTCCCTAACCTGCATAAAAGAGAAGAAAACCTTCTGGACTTCTCCATCTGACCAGCGAATCTTGGCATACGCACCTGTGCAGTTATCGCATGTACGCTTATTGAGGTACGGGTCAGCTTCTTCGATAGCGAGTTCGAGTTCGCTTTCGTCATACAGAGATTCGAATGGGTCGTAGTATCCATTTAGTACCGCGTTGAGATACTTTTCAATGACGCGATCATCGAAGTTTTCTACGAGTGACGAGTGCCTGGATTTGAGTTTGTCCATTACTGCTGTGCCGATACCTTCGAGTCGCTCGTAGAGCTCTTCGTTTGTAATCTCTATTGCAGCTTTGACGATTTCGATTGTTGGTGCATCGTGGTTGTGCATGGTATCTCCTAAGTGGGCGGGGTCAGGAAATTCTACCCCCGCGTACTACTATATTACCAGGTGAGGTCTTCGTTTAACTCGCCTTCGTTGACAGCGTCAGTGAGCATGGTGTACAGTTCTTCTGCCTGCACTAACAATACCCGGAGGTGTTTCAATTCTGTGTCGTTGATGGCCTCTCCGTCGATGTACTCTTTGACTTTTACAAGCACTGTCTTCATATCAGTGCTTGTGTTCTCAATTACGCAGTAACGCATGCTAGACATTTGCGGACTCCTCTTCTGTGCTCTTGCTGTTAATATAGTTAAATGCCTGTGAGGCTTTCAACACACATTTGCGTACAATATCTGGCTCAGTCTTGATACGTTTGTACCAGAGGCCGAGATACTGCTCGTGATCCGCACGAGTTTCGCTTTCGATACCCAGGTGGCTACAAATCATTGCAGACCCGAATTCGGCAACCAATTCCTCGATTGCATATGCAGCGCCTTGGTCCTTGCTGAGTCGATCAAGACGAGTCTTGTGGCCGGTCCAGTGGACCAATTCGTGCGATAACGTGGCGTAGTATGCTGCTGGGGATTTGAATTGTACGAACTCAGGCATGTTGATGAAGTCTTCACTCGGTGCATAAAATGCCTTGGTTGGGTCACCGAAGACGACTTTTGGATTCTGTTTGTGGAGGAAGAATTCCGCATCTACTAGACGCTGTGTTTCTGATATCTCCTCGGGTGGTACAAATCCTTCAACGTCGTCTGCGTTGAATACATAGAAGACGCCAGCATGGATGCGCATACGGATTTTGCTACCATCGTCTGCATCTTTGTTGATGAAGCGAGGGGGAGTCCAAAGTGCAGTGCCAGTCGCGCCTTTCTTGACTTGCAGGCCAAGAGATTGCCACTGTTTGTACGTGGCCCAGATTGCGTGTGACCGTGGCTTTTTCCAGCATGCCACGGACAATGCCAGGGCGTTCATACTTTGGTATGGCCGCAGAGTTGCAGCGTTTGTGTGCTGCATGGAAATCCAGGGTTGTTTCCACACGCCAGTTGTCTCGTGATTCTCGAGGGCCTCTACCAAAGCTTCGACCAGGGGTGCCCACATCTTGTCCGTCTGTTGTACTGCAGTCATTGCAATCTCCTTATTGTAACAAACCCACTTAAACTATAACAAGAAACAAAAAACCCGTACGTGCTTGTAGAGAGAATGTACGGGTAAAGACTTATACTAGAGCGAAGGGACCTATTTCTTCTAAATCGAATTCTTCCATATCCTTGAGCTCGTCTGGAGTTACGGTTGTGAATAGGCCGAGCTCGTTTAGGTTATCGATGTCGAAGTTCATTAGACAGGCGAAGTACTCGTTGAATCTGTTTAGACTGACGTATGCATAGGCTACAGCTGTTTCTCGCATTTGGATGCGGAATATCTCTTTCCGCAGAAACACAATGCTGTCGTCTGTGTTTTTTCGATTACTGCTGGCCCATGTGTATACCCATCCGTGGATAGCAGATGACAAGTTGAAGTCGTTTTGCTGTAGCATTGGCAGCGAGAACGGTAGACTTTCGCTCAGTACATCGTAGATGTAGACTGCTGCCTCCTCTGTCACTGACAGGGAGGCAACGATGGCCGGGTGCATTACTGCTTTGCTGAACATTACTTTTTTCCTTTGACTAGCTGAATTAGTATGTCTAGCTTTGTTGAGCTGCTTACCATTGAAGGTAGACGCATGCCGGTTGTTTCAATGCCGTAGTCTTTGAGCATCTCATGTCTGACGTAACTCTTGATGATTTGCTCTTGCACACGCATTTCGTCGAAGAATAGCTTGTGCGCTTTTATTGCCATTCTGGCCAGCTTGCGATTTTCTTGCGAAGGCCAGTAATCAGATCCCTCGAATTCAATCACATTTTGTGACGGGAAGACGATAAGGTTGTACCAGTCTGGATTGTCGAGGTAGACGGAACGGTAGACATCTGGGCGCCTACCGTTATGCTTTGCGGTGTACACTTGGGCAATCCAGAGTATTGCATCTGGGTGGAGTTCGACGTCGTGTGTAACGGCCAAGTTAAACTTAGCTTCGTTATCAAACGATTCTTGAATTAGTACGATGTGCGGCATTACTCTTCCTCTTTCTTTGGAGTTTCCTTTTGGTGGATAAACAGGGTGTGCCAGTTGTCTAGCTTGTCGATAAGTTGTTGCTGCTCTTTTGTTAGGCCGAACTCCTCTCCTTTTGTTACAAGGACATGCACAGATCCGGAAAAACTATCCCAATCATCGATAGCTGCGTCAAAACCAAGTCCGAGAATCTCAGTTACGACGTAGCTACCGAGCTGGTGGTCTTGGATAGAAGCTAACAGTGGTTTGAGTATGGCCTTTAAGGCTTCTGTTGGCACTGGGTACTGATACTGTTTCTGTGCCAATCGGCCACGCAGGTACATGAGCGTTGCGTATGCAGTGCCGGTAAAAACTGGCAGGTCCATACCAAGGTCTTCGAAGATGTACCACTCGTTTGCGGTGTTTTGTATCGCCGAGCAGTTTACACTGTCGGCGATAACGTAGATGTCATACTTGCTCATAGGTAAGTCCCTTCTGGTGTGATGATGTACTTTCCGAGACAGACTTGTATGTCTGTACTTTTCAGTGGCCGAACATTGTGCACCCAGATATCGAGAGTGCAGGTGAGATTTGGTGTGACACAGTATACGTAACTACCATCGCGCATGTAGTTCAATACCCAGCTACTGATTTGCGTGGGGAGTGCAAAATTGTACTCAAGCATGATTGCCTGAGCTGCGGCCGATACCACATCCCAGCGGGTGTTATCCATTGTCTTCACCCGCACTACATCATTTACGATTGTGCCTTTTGCATCGATGCGGAATGGTACTGCAAACTTGTGCATTGTGTGCTCCTTTTTAGTACGTGCAGTCTAGATAAAATACATGCGTCTTGTGGTCGGCATACTCAATCTCAAACTCAGTTTCGCCTTCCTGTCCGGATACAGACGCTTGGAGATAGCGAATAGCTCTCTCGAGGGCCAGTGTGCCAATTGCGTGTTCTGAGTCAGTTTCGGATCCGAGTTGTGCCTCCAGGTTTCCGTATACAGGGCCAGTATTGACCCTGTACAAAACGTCGCGAAGTGTTGCTCTCATAGCGTCTCCTAAATGTGAAACTTAAACCACAACAACTATAACAAGAAGAAAAAACCCGGGTGTATTTACTCGAACCACTCTTCCTGGAGAAAAACACCCTCATCTCCCCAGATGACTAAGTTATAGAATGGCCAATCTCCATGTCCAACGCGCTTGGCGTCGAGAGCGAATTTGTTCCACATGCGGGCACCCAGAATTCTCGCGTCTTCTGGGTTTTCGGCACGGACGGGAAAACTCACGTATGAGTGGGAGACAGACATAGGTCCGGCAGTGCTACTTTGGAACTGCAGTTTCTGGTCGCTGTAGCGGCTGCAAATGACGTTGATTTGCAGCTGAGATAGGCCGGTGTGGCTCAATTTGATGTTGAAGATTTTGTTAGCGGACATGGAGAGCTCCTAATTCTTTCAGGCATTTTGTCATCAGGTTGTCTGCGTGCTTCTGGATGTCTTCGAAGTACGAGGTGTAGGTAACATCAAGAGTGTCCCCGAACATTTCGCTACACTCGATTTTCCACTGTTGTACAGAGGGTTCGAATGTCAGGGTGGCCGTGACTACTACACCCCGAAGACCCAACATGTGTAACTGGAACGTCCACCCTTGGTCCAACAGACTCATGAACTGCTGCATAACTTGCTCCTTGCATACATACTAACACATTATAACCATACTATATATAACAAAAAGAAAAAAAAAGAAATTCTAAAGAGCGCGCAGAAAGGGTTGGTAACGAGGGGGGAAGGGTTAGCATGCAGGGATCCGCAGGAGCACAGTGATTAGATAGGAGGCCTCGCGAGCCCGCAGGCGAGCTCTCTGGGTTTAGGGATGCACCTCGATTGTATCGAAGCCGCCGCGAGCGCCTCGCGCAGCGAGGTATGTACCCTGGCAGCAGCGAGTGCCAGCGAGTCTGCGTGGCCAGGGCGCGAGCTAAACAGGTTCGCTGGCAAAGCAAATGCGTCTGCACCGACGAAGTCGGAACGCATTTGCTACCCAGCGACACCTTTTCCCTCCGCCGAGCCGCAGCGAGGCGGAGTGCGCGGCTTTAGCAAATAAAAAAAGCCCCACACCAGCCGAAGCTGATGCGGGGCTCGATGCTAGAAGGCCTCTGCTGACCGTTTCTTTGGTACCGTTGTACCTTTGAGAGATGGTTTCTCTGTTGGCTGTTCGACTGCAGGTTGAGTTTCTGGCTCGCTCTGCGGTGGCGCTGACAGGATTGTCATCTCCGAGGCGATTATCTCGACTGCCGTTTTCTCACTGCCGTCTTTGGCAGTGTATTTACGCTGCTGGAGACGGCCCTCGATGTACACGCGCGTGCCAGTGGTGAGGTACTCGTTACAGATTTCACCGAGTTTGTCCCAGGCCACGACCCGGAACCATTCGGTGTTCTTGACGGTTTCGCCGTCCGAGTTGCGGTACGACTGATTGACTGCGACGCTGAAGTTAGACACGATGCGACCGTTTCCGGTGAAACGGGCGTCGACCTCGGCTCCCAAGTTGCCAGTGACCGTGATGCGATTGACGTCTTTAGACATGATAGTCTCCTCTAATTAAAGCTACAAATCCCACAATATCCATAACAAGAAGAAAAATCCCCACACCGCCGAAGCGGTGCAGGGTGGTGGAGCGGACTAGAACGGGAGGATGTCCTCGCTGTAGTCCAGTGGCGAGTTCGGGTCCCAGGTGCCCACCAGGGTCCAGGTGTGCTCGCGGGTGATGGCGACGGGTTCGACCTCGGTGTCAAACGCGAAGTCGATGCGGTGCTGGATGCACTGCGGCTCTTCACACTCGACGTCGTCGCACAGGTGGTAGTCGGTTGGGAAATTAGACATGATAGTCTCCTTAAGATAAAAAGCTAATCCACAATATCTATAACAAAAAGAAAAATCCCCCGTATCTACTATTGCAGTAGATACGGGGGATGGCCGACTAATAACCAAGCGTGTCCCACCACAGTGCGACGCGCTCGCCCCAGGAATTGAATCGGTACATCGCTTCGGAACGGCTGGCTGCAACTGCGAAGCGAAGGTCTGTCCGGGCCGTCAAGAACCGTTCGACAGCCTCGATGTAGGCTGCGTCGGCCTCGTCGTAGTCGTGCTGTGCCTGGGCGGTCAAAGTGTCGTTGCCGGTTTTCCGTGCTGCTTGCAGCACGTTCAAGGTGTGTTCGACCTTGAACTTAGCCACACGCTTCTCGTAACGTGCGATGGCCACTGCTTTGCGAACGACCTGTGTGTTTGTGTTGACCAACATGATAGACTCCTCAATATAAGAAACAAATCCACTAAATACATAACAAAAAGAAAAAAGCCCCGGTGAATACTGGGATAGAGATAGGCATAGTGTATGCTTACCAACGTCGCTAGAAAGCGAGCGTATGCGAGCCTTGGTGCGCTTGCGTATGCAAGCCACCACGGGAGTGAGTGAGTGCGTAGCACTTCGCGAAGCGAAAACGAACGAAGCGACGAGCGCCTTGCGAAGCAAGGTATGTACCCTGGCAGCGGCGTAGTCCGCGTAGCCAGGGCGCTCGCATAATGGCCTCGCGATAGCGAGCGCCTTGTTGGGGTGCATGGTCGTGGACATAGCCCTATACAAGCGAATGCTTGTATAGGGCCTGTGTGGCTATGGCCGTGCTATACCGCAAGCACAGCAGGTGGTGATGTCGAACTTGACGTCTTCCATTGCCTCGATGTGATTGACGACGGTGGCACCGTGTAGCGAGTCCAGGCAGTCGTCGCACAGCCAGTACTCCTCGTACCGTGCATACTCGGGATGCCGCCAGTCATTGATGATCACATGTAGCGGTTCAGCGGGAGGCAAGTGAGCCAAGTGGTCGAAGCATGTGCAAGTCATGATAGTCTCCTTATAGATACAAGAACACTCTAATCATAACAAGAAGAAAAAGGTAGGGGCTTCTCTATTGTATTGATCCCCCGGTATTTACTGGGCTGCACTGTGGTGACGTACCAATACACACCATGGTACCAGTATCGCTGGCCGGGTTCGATAGGCGCTGTGTGCACAGCGAAGCGAGCACACACTGTGCGTCAGCACAGCGAGCGTAGCGAGGAGCGCCGACTCCTCGCCTGCACCGTGATCGCTCACCGCCACCGCCTCTGCTCTCTCACCACTGCTCTTGCACCGCTCTTGCACCGCTCTTGCCCCTCTTCTCCTTACCGCTCTTGCTCTTCCTTCCTCTTCCTCTGCTCCTCTTCCCCTGCTGCTGCTCTCCTCCCCTTGCCACTGCTGCCCTTGCACACCACTGCTCTTCCTCCCTCTGCACTGCTACTCCTGCACACACGCATACACGCACACACACACCGGTGCATACACCCGCATACACACGTGTGTACACCCCTGCATACACATACACATACACATACACATACATGCATACACTAGTGCATAGGCTACTGGGTATGTGCATACGAGTAAAGGTACAGTGTACATGGTAGATTAGATAGCATTTAAAGAGCGCCCAGAAAGAGGTAAGTGCCGGGTGTATTTATGTAAGTAGGTATAGATAAGGGTATATATGTATATATGGTAATTTTGAATTTTCTAGGACTTTGGGTTGGTAACGAGGGAGATGTGTTATGCGGGGAGGGGCTGCGGTGGCCACTGTGTGGAGTCGTGGAGAAGCGCCCGCAGGCGTGTGAGCTGGCGTAGGCCCGCAGGCCGGAGCTGTTGTGACTCTCGAGTGGCCCCTGTTGCTGCGGCAACAGGGGTGCGAAGCACGACGCGCCAGCGGCGACACGAGCACGGTGTATGTTGCCGTTAAAGAATGCACGAATAGCAATGCGGCCCGAAGGGTGCGTAGCACGACGCGAAGCGGCGCCGCATTGCCGTGCATTCTAGGCAACACACCGATGTTCGAAGCGCAGCCCGCAGGCGAGCATTGCGACCCAATGTGTGGCTGTGTGGCTGTGTGGCTGTGTGGCTGTGTGGCTGTGTGGATGTGTGGATGTGTGGCTGTGTGGATGTGTGGATGTGTGGCTGTGTGGATGTGTGGCTGTGTGGGGTTATGGTGGTGGTATTAATATTATATATTTATTTTTATTGTTGTTATGTATGTGTGAAGTTAGCCCTACACCTCCGCAGAGATGTAGGGCTTGTGTGGACTAGGATGGGAAGATGTCTTGGACGGTGTCACCGTAGGATACACGCCAACCGTTT
>Ga0247843_1009395_pt1 | contig 10896 bp, 8 predicted proteins | sample LaCruzMarch2017__FD_192420 | JGI IMG/M metagenome (GOLD analysis project Ga0247843, IMG submission 192420) | Freshwater microbial communities from meromictic Lake La Cruz, Castile-La Mancha, Spain - LaCruzMarch2017_8m | ecosystem: Environmental > Aquatic > Freshwater > Lake | place: Spain...
AGCCGGCGGCGAGGCGACCATCGTGTCCTCCGACAAAGACCTGATGCAGCTGATCGAACCCGGCATCGTTATGTTCGACGGCATGAAGAACAAGCGCCTCGGCCCCGACGAAGTGTTCGAAAAATTTGGCGTCGCACCCAACAAGGTCATCGACGTCCAGTCGCTGGCCGGCGATAGCGTCGACAACGTCCCCGGCGTTCCGGGCATCGGCATCAAAACCGCCGCCGAACTCATCCAAACCTATGGCGATCTCGACACATTGCTCGCCAAGGCCCACGAGATCAAACAACCCAAACGCCGCGAAAAACTGATCGAATTCGCCGAACAAGCGCGAATTTCCCGCCAGCTCGTGACGCTGAAAACCGACGTGCCCGTCGAGCACCCACTGGAGCGCTTCGGGGTTTGCGATCCCGACGGCGCAGTCCTGCTCGGCTTTCTGCAACAGATGGAATTCAATACCCTCACCCAGCGGGTCGCGCAGACGTTGGGCCTCGACCCGCCCGCGCGCCTCGCAGCATCCGTTGGGGCAAGCCTCACGAAGTCGGCATCAAACGCATCGGCAAGTGCAGGCGGGACGCCCGCAGGTGTCGGCTCGCCAGCCGGTGGCGCATCCTTGAACGCCAGCCGTGTCCGCGCGGTCCCCTTTGATCGCGCCAAATACGAAACCGTCACCACGTTGGAGCGCCTGAACGCCTGGATCGCTGCGGCCTATGACGCCGGACGGATCGCCTTTGACACCGAAACGACCGGCCTCGACGCCCTCAACGCCGATCTCGTCGGCCTGTCGCTCGCCACCGCCGCTGGAACAGCCTGCTACGTCCCCCTCGGCCACATCGCAGGGGGCGGTGGCTTCGACTTTGGAGGCGCGACCCATGGCGCCCAAGCCCCGCTTGGCGAAACACTCGCAGCGCTGAAACCCCTTCTCGAAGACCCATCGATCCTCAAGATCGGCCAGAACATCAAATTCGACATGCATGTCTTAGCCCGCCACGGCATCGCCATAAGCCCTGTCGACGATACGATGCTGCTCTCCTACGCCCTCGACGGCGGACGCGGTGAGCATGGGATGGATGCGCTCGCGCTGAAACATTTGAATCATGCCTGCATCCCGTTTTCAAAAGTCATCGAAAGCGCCCCCGGCGATAAAAAATCGGCAAAAACCTTCGCGGGCGTGCCGATTGAAAAGGCGACCGAATACGCAGCCGAAGATGCCGACGTCACCCTTCGTTTATGGGAGGTGTTGAAACCGCGCCTTGCCGCCGAACGCCAGACCGTCGTCTACGAAACGCTCGAACGCCCGTTGTTGCCGGTCATCGGCGCAATGGAGCGCGCTGGCATCAAGGCCGATCGCGCCATCCTGCAGCGCCTGTCGTCGCAGTTTGCCCAGAGCATCGCCCGCCTGGAGGACGAAGTCGGCGCACTCGTCGGCTTCAAATTCAATTTGGGCTCACCCAAGCAATTGGGCGAACTCCTATTTGATAAACTCCAATTGCCCGGCGGCAAACGCACCAAGTCCGGCCAATGGGAAACCCGTGCCGGATTGCTCGACGATTTAGCCGCCAACGAAGACCTTCCCGACGACGCCCGCGCACTGATCAATAAAATGCTGGAATGGCGTCAACTCTCCAAGCTGCGCTCGACCTACACCGATAGCCTACCTGAATTCATGGACGCCAACGCGCGCATCCACACGAGCTACGCGCTCGCCTCCACCACGACAGGCCGCCTCGCTTCCTCCGAACCCAACCTGCAAAATATCCCGATCCGCACCAAGGAAGGCCGCGAGATCCGCACGGCCTTTATCGCGGAGCCCGGCCACCAGCTGATTTCAGCCGACTATTCCCAAATCGAACTGCGTGTTCTGGCCCACATCGCCGACATCCCGCAGCTGACGCGCGCCTTCGCGCAAGGCCTCGACATCCACGCCATGACGGCGTCTGAAATGTTCAACGTGCCCATCGAAGGCATGCCTAGCGATATCCGCCGTCGCGCCAAAGCGATCAACTTCGGAATCATTTACGGCATTTCCGCCTTCGGCTTAGCCAATCAGCTTGGCATTTCGCGCGAAGAAGCCGGGCTTTATATCAAGACCTATTTCGCCCGGTTCCCCGGCATTCGCGACTACATGGAACAGACCAAAAAATTCGCCCACGATAACGGCTATGTCGAAACGATTTTCGGCCGCCGCATCCATTACCCGGAAATCAACACCAAAAACCCGTCAATGCGCGGCTTCTTGGAGCGTGCGGCCATCAACGCGCCTATCCAGGGCTCTGCCGCCGACATCATCCGCCGCGCCATGATCCGCATGCCCGGGGCACTGGCTAACGCCGGCCTGACCTCGGCGCGCATGTTGCTGCAGGTCCATGACGAATTGATCTTTGAAGCAGCCAATGCCGACATCCCTGGCACGCTGGCGACCGCCGTCGCCGTCATGGAGGCAGCCCCTATGCCAGCCATGCAAATGAAAGTCCCCGTCAAAGTCGAAGCCAAAGCCGCCGCCAACTGGGAAGCCGCGCATTAGAGCCTGATCGTTTGAGATGGAAGCACTTGCGAACATCGAGAACGTGAATCAGTCTCTGCAAATAAGAACCAAGAGCCGTTCGCCCGATGAGTTTGATTCAATCAAGAGCGAACGTGCTCTCGGCCCAAAGTCACAAAAATCGGGTGGGTCTGGGAAGCGGCACTTTCCGCCGGGGCATGGGGCTGGCCCCATTCGCGGCATCGCAGCGAAAACCCTCCAGCCACCCCAACACAGTTAACCACCCGTTTACGATTCTCCCACTAGCGTTCGTCATCGACCTGTCACGAACCGAGTGGGGCATACGCAGTGGCGCCAGCATCGAGCCGGATACTGTCCGGAAAACCTAACTCTAAGAACGCCTTCGACGGCGAACTGATCCGCCTCCCCATATCCTGCCTTCGCCCGACACAAATGGCAGTCGGCATGCGCTCCGTCGACACCAAGCGCCGCAAGATCGAAGATCGCGCCGACAAGCGCAAACGCCTCGAACGCGTCCTCACCAAGCGCCCGATTCCAGCCGTGCGCGGCATCGGCAACGAACTCTACATGATCGACCACCACCATTTCGGTCTGGCGCTGTGGCAAGCTGAAATCGAAACCGCCTATGTGCAGATCATCGACGACATTTCAACGCTGTCGCCCGGCGCGTTCTGGCGGCAAATGGAGGCTGACGGTCGGGTCTATCCCTACGATGAAGACGGCCTGCGCGTGGCCCACGACACACTGCCCAAACGTTTGCACGGCCTGCGCGACGACCCGTTCCGTGACTTGGCCTGGGAAGTCCGCGCCGCCGGCGGCTACAAAAAAACGCGCATCCCTTATGCCGAATTTCAGTGGGCCAACCTGTTTCGCGAACACATCAAACTGACGACCGTCCGCCGCAAACATGCGTCAGCCTTCGATCGCGCGATGAAACTGTGCCGCAGCCGCGAAGCAGCCGACCTTCCGGGCTTCATCTCTACAAATTGATGGCCACTAACATCGCCGAAGCTCATAGCATAACAACGGCGCTTGAGCAGATCGCCAAAGGCGATAGGGAGCAAAGCGACCCGGCGGTCATCCGCCGCCCCGCCGGAGCGCCTTCAGCGCGTGAGGCAGAAATAACATCGCCAAAGGCGATAGGGAGCAAAGCGACCCGGCGGTCGTCCGCCGCCCCGCCGGAGCGCCTTCAGCGCGTGAGGCAAAACTGGTGCTGCGAGAGAGGATTGAACTCTCGACCTCTCCCTTACCAAGGGAGTGCTCTACCACTGAGCTACCGCAGCTTTCAGGAACCTTCTCGGCGGCAAAACAGCCGCCCGTCGAACGCAATGCGCTGGCCGCGCGACACTGGCGCGACCGGTCTGCGGCTTCTGCCATAGCTTGGATGATGCGGCAAGCGACTTCTTGCCATATCCCTGGCCGAACGCGCGTGATATGCAAACTGGCATGAGCAAACAGTTGAAAACACCCCCTGGCAGCCGGTCGCCGACCCCTGCCGAACGCCGCACCCAAAAGCTTGAAGCAGCGCTGCGCCTCAATCTGAAAAAGCGCAAAGATCAGTCGCGCGAACGCACCCCGAGCGACAGCCCAGAAAGTCCAGACGCGGATGCTGTCAACAAGCTCGCATGAGCGCCGAAGACATGAACCTTGAGCACTTCTGGTGTTTTGCAGCCTTGCCGTCATGCAGCCGCAAACGCTATGGATGGGGTTTGTATTAACGCACTGATTCGGCGGAAGCGCACGCGCGCCACGTCGGGCATAACGCGAGGGCCTCGTCCTTATGGATCGCATCAAAATCATCGGCGGCGCCAAACTCAATGGCTCCATACCCATCTCCGGCGCGAAAAACGCCGCGCTCCCGCTGTTGATTGCGAGCCTGCTGACATCCGACCGGCTGACGTTGAAGAACGTGCCAAACTTGGCCGACGTCAACATGCTGGTACGCATATTGCGCAACCACGGCGTCGATCTGACCATTGACGGCAAACGCGCCACGCCAAGTGCGTTGCTGGGCGAAACCTTCCACCTCTCTGCGCGCGACATCGTCGACACCACAGCACCCTACGAAATGGTCTCGCGGATGCGGGCGAGTTTCTGGGTGCTGGGCCCACTGATTGGTCGCTGTCACAAGGCGAAGGTTTCGCTCCCCGGCGGCTGCGCCATAGGTACCCGCCCAGTCGACTTGCACCTGTCGGGATTGAAACAGCTCGGCGCGGAAATCGACATTGAAGCTGGCTACGTCCTGGCGAAGGCCCCCAAGGGCGGATTGATCGGCGGCCGCGTCACGTTCCCCAAGGTCTCTGTTGGCGCAACCATGAATGTGCTGCTGGCAGCAGCCCTCGCGCGCGGTGAAACCGTGATCGAAAATGCCGCCCGCGAGCCCGAAATCGGCGACGTCGCCGAATGCCTCGTGAAAATGGGATGCCTCATTGACGGCATCGGCACCTCGACGCTGACCATCCAGGGTCGCGACCGCCTGGAAGGGGCCGTTCACACCGTCGTTCCAGACCGCATCGAAACCGGCACTTTCGCATTCGCCGTTGCCGCAACCGGCGGCGACGTTGAACTGACCGGTGCCCGCGCGGCCCACCTCAAGTCAGCCCTCGATACATTGCGGCAAACCGGTGCGGTCGTCACAGAAACCGCCACCGGCGTTCGCATCGTCCGCGACGGGGTCAGCATTGAACCCGTCACGGTCGAAACCCAGCCCTACCCTGGCTTCCCAACCGACCTCCAGGCCCAACTCATGGCCCTCATGACGACGGCCAAAGGCACCAGCGTCATCCGCGAAACGATCTTTGAAAACCGCTTCATGCACGTCCAGGAACTGGCCCGCCTGGGCGCAGACATTACCTTGAGCGGCGATACGGCGATCATCAAAGGCGTGAAAGGGCTGACCGGCGCCCCGGTAATGGCAACCGACCTGCGCGCCTCCGTTTCGCTCGTCATCGCAGCCCTCATGGCCAAAGGCGAAACCACAATCAACCGAGTCTATCATCTCGACCGCGGATTCGAGCAACTCGAACGCAAACTCACCAATTGCGGCGCTCAAATCGAACGCATCACCGGGTAACCGTGCCGCTCCACCGTTTCAGTCAGGAGAACCATTGAATGAAACGGTCTCGCGAGCCAATCCGCACCGTTGCCCTGATGATCGTCACCAAAGACAGACTGCCCGCTCTCGCCCGTGCCTTGCACGCAATCCGCCAGATGGACGTGCCGGCCGGCATCACGTTGCGTATCGTTGTGGCCGACAACGCCACTCCGCCCAACACGACGGAAATCAACGCAGCCGCTGCCGCCGAAGGCCTGACGATCGAATACGCCCACGAACCCGTCCGTGGCTACGCAAGCATCAGAAATTGCGCTGTTAAAACAGCACCTTCAGGTCCAGCAGACCTCTTGATTGCCGTGGACGACGACGTGCTCGCCAGCCGGTCTCTTCTCGCGAACTATCTGGACGTGTTCGACAGTCACACCATAGACGCGGTCGCCGGGCTGACCAGAACATCAAAGCAGCGCTCCCGCGAAGGCGAGCGCATGAAGAAAGCCTCGACCGAAAACATCGCGTTCCGCCGCTGGATCGTGGACCCAGACGGTCTCGGTTTGGTCTTCGATCCCCGGCTCAACAGGATTGGCTTTGAAGATTTTTCGTTTTTCGAGTCCGCCACCGCAGCGGGCGCCATCCTAATCGCGTCGCACAAACCCACGATCTCGCATCAGGAGATCGAGGTCGCATCCAGCGATCCGGCAGTATCTCCAAACGATGCGCAACGCGTTGCTGTCGCCATGGCCAGAATGCAAGGCCGCAACGAAATCGTGGCGGCCAGATGCCTTGGCGGCTGGGGTCGCGCCAGCCGTGTCTTCATAACGAAGTATCCCGTCGCCATGCGGAGATGGTTGAGCGCCGAAATTCAATGTGCTGTGGATGCAGCGCTCAAGCCGGGACGCATCGAACTAACCAAAGCCAACCGGTCCAGATGCCGGGCGCGTCTGCAAGGTGCCATCGAAGGTTTCTACGCCGACGGACTGGATCGTCCGGCTGCCAGACGTGGCGAGTTGCTGGACGCTGGGGTTTTCACGACGGAATTCGCCCCTCCTCCGCAGCGCACCATCAATGAATCATGATCGGATATTGATCGAGATCGTATACGGTGAAGCGAAAAGTAAATGAATCGAGGGCTGGATGCCACGCAGGCTGTTGATCGCACGCATCGCGTGTGGATGGATGCTCATCGCGGCACCCGCCGCTGCAGGTGAATTGCTTGGCCCCGAGGGTGTCATTCTCTATGCCGACCCCAATGCCCTGACAGCCCGCGATGTAACGGCCGCCTTCTTTAAAGCTGCACCCGGCCAGCGGATTGATTTTTCGGGCCGCACCTTACGGGATTTAGACCTCAGCGGCCTCGACTTCGGTCGCGCAAATCTGACCGGTGCCGACCTCTTCGGAACCGACCTCACGAGCGCAAACCTCGCGGGCGTCGACCTGTCCGGCGGCAACCTTAATCGCACCACGGTCATCAAGACGGACTTTTCCGGTGCAAACCTCGCCGGCGCAAACATCTTGCGCCCCAGCGTCTCGACAAGCCTCGACTATGACATGACCGAATCGCCGAATTTCGCAGGCGCCGACATGCGCAACGTGCGTATGACCGCCAAGATGATCGGAGCCGACTTCCGCGGCGCAAACCTCACCCGCGCGAATTTAGGCCCCCACGAACCCCGCGCAGACATCTCAAGCATGCCGAACTCCGTTTATAAGTCGTGCGACTTCTCTGGCGCCATCATGACTGACGTCGATCTGAACCGGGCCGTCCTGACCTTTTCCCGTTTCGTGGGTGCCGACCTCCGCCGCGCCGATCTATCCTATACGGACATGTCGAAAGTTGATTTGTCCGGAGCAGACTTGACCGGCGCAGACCTGACGTCGGCGAACCTGGACGGAGCCAATCTGGCCGGCGTTCGCGGACTGGATACTGTGCGCGGCCGTGACACGATCCTGAATTTCGACCGAAGCCAGCGATGACCCCGATTGTGAAAAACACCCCCCGCACGCGCATCCGGCTTCGCTTGATCACATCCGTTGCGGCAATCCTTGCCAGCTCTTGGGCCCTGCTGATCCAGCCGGCCATCGCCGGCCCGCGCCTCGCTGAAGTCGACACCGCCCTGCTTGTCGCCATCGACGTGTCCAACTCCGTGGACGAGGCCCGCTATCGCCTCCAGATGGAAGGCATTGCCAAAGCCCTCGAAGACCCAGGCGTGGTCGCTGCCATCACGACAGGCCCTCAGGGTGCCATCGCCTTCGCAATTCTCACCTGGGCCGACCGCTCCGAGTTGACCTTCCCCTGGGTTCGGATCGCCTCGGCAGCTCAAGCCCGCGAAGTCGCAGCCCGCATCCGCACATTGCCCCGCGTGAAGGGCGAATTCACCTGTCTGGCACGAATGCTGCGCAACGTCGCCGACAAGATCGTGCCGCAAATTCCAGCCATCGCCAACCGCACAGTGATCGACGTGTCGGGCGACGGCCACGAGAACTGCAACCCCGCCGAACCGTCACCCGCCGTTCGCGATGAACTGGTCTCTGATAAAGTCGTCATCAACGGCCTGCCGATTCTGGATGGCGGCGAAGCCAAATCCATCGAAGACTGGTACCGCACCAATGTCCAAGGCGGGATCGGCTCGTTCACGTTGGCCGCCAACGGCTACAACGATTTCGAACGCGCGATCCGCCAGAAGTTCGTCGTTGAAATCAGCGGTCTGCCATCGGCCGTCCAATAACCGCTACGCCATGTTTTCGCGTGCCCACGCCGCCGCCTCAAGGAACTTGTGCGCGTCTTCTTTCCGCTCGAACACATGCGGGGCAAGTCCGCGCTTGCGCAGCGCTTCCTGCATCTTGAGCCGCAAAAACGCACTCGTCGCATAGCGCGTCGACGTCGCGTAGTGATGCGTCCCCATATACTCGATCATTTCGGCATAATCGTCATAAAGCGCTTCACTGATCCGGCAACCGTCGTGATTGATCACGGAATTGACCCGCTTACCCGCCTTCTTGCACGTCTCAACAAGCGCCGTCTTTATATCTTTAATGTCCCCTTTCGTGCGAATATTGTAACCCTCAAGATTGAGGAACAGGATATTGCGCTCGCTATCATAGCTGACGCGTTCCTTGAGGTTTAAATTCAGAAGGTCCGTAATGATCCCCATCGGCTCGTCGATAAAAATCCGCCGATCCATAACGGCTGGCTTATGATCAATAACCGGCTTGAAATCCATAAGCGGCAGAATATCCCGATCAATATCAATTCCGGGCGCAACCTCGATCAACTGCAATCCATTCTTAGACAGCAAAAACACGCACCGCTCTGTCACGTAATAAACCGGCTGCCTACGCGTACGCGCATATGTCCCGCTGAACGTAATCTGCTCAACTTGTTTCAAAAACTTGCGCGACCGCCCCTCTTTAATGATGCGCACTTTTCCGTCTTCAATGGCAACCTCAAGCCCACCGGCCGTAAACGTCCCCGCAAACACCACCGAGCGCGCGTTCTGGCTGATGTTGATGAAACCGCCGCACCCGTTGAGCTTTCCACCGAATTTGCTGGTGTTGACATTGCCCTCCGCATCGCACTCCGCCATGCCGAGGCACGTCATGTCGAGCCCGCCGCCGTCGTAGAAATCAAACATCTGGTTCTGGTCGATGACGCTGTCGGCATTCGTCGCCGACCCGAAACTCGGCCCGCTCGCAAGCACGCCGCCCACCGCTCCAGCTTCCGTCGTCAGCGTGATGTACGGCGTAATCTTCTCCTCGTTGGCGACCGCCGAAATGCCTTCCGGTGCCCCCACGCCCAAATTGACGACCCCATTCGGGGGAAGCTCAAATGCAGCCCGCCGCGCGATGATTTTGCGCTCATCCAGCACCATTTTCGCAATATTCGTCACCGGCACGCGGATTTCGCCCGACAAGGCCGGATTATGTTGATTCGCGTAATTCATTTTGTGCAAGTCGCAGCTTTCCGCCACGACCACGCAATCAACTAAAATACCGGGAATCTTCACGTCTTTTGGCCGGATTGATCCCGCCTCCACGATCCGCTCAACCTGGGCGATGACAATGCCGCCATTGTTGCGCGCAGCCATCGCCTGCGCAAGATTGTCGAGCGTCAGAGCTTCCTTTTCGAGACTGATATTGCCCGACGGATCGGCACTCGTGCCGCGAATGAAAGCCACGTCGATTTTCGTCGCCGTATAAAACAGCCACTCGTCGCCATCCACCTCAACGACTTTGACGATCTCCTCGGTCGTCACCTCGTTGACCCGCCCGCCACCAAGACGCGGGTCGACATAGGTGTGCAGACCGACCTTGGAAAACAGCCCCGGCTGTCCCGCAGCACACGCCCGATAGAGCTGGGAAATCACGCCCTGCGGCAGATTATAGCCCCTGATTTTGTTCGCCTGCGCCGCCTGGGCGACCTTTGGCATGCGCCCGAAGTTGGCCGCGATCACCCGCGCCAGCAGCCCCTCGTGATGCAACCGACCGGTCCCGAGCCCCTTACTGTCGCCGGCCCCCGCCGTCATGATCAGCGTCAGGCCGCGTGGCGAGGCCGTCTCCAAAAACCGCCGCTCCAGCGCTGCGTGAAGCGCCTCGGGAATGCAGCTCTGCACAAACCCGGTTGTCGTGACGACATCGTTGTCGCTAATGAGCGCAATGGCGTCATCCGCGGAAATGACCTTATTCTTTTTCATGAGCGCGCGCGTTCCCTGCAAATCCCCGGTCTGCCGCACATGTCTGGCGATGTGCGTGCAGTCGCTTTCGTTCGACCTTAGTCGAATGCTAGTGCCGGTTCGAGCGCTTCGCAAGCGGCCTCGTGATGTCGGCTAACGCCAATCTGCCCGGCTCGAGAGCCAGACGCCTGCGAGGATCAACGCAAATCCAGCAACGTGATAGCCCATCAACTGCTCTCCCAGCGTCACACTCGCAATCAGCGATGAAAACAGCGGGATCAGGTGCAGCGTTGCCCCTGAGCGGGCCGGCCCCAGAATCTCGACCCCGCGGTTCCACGCCGCAAAGCCGATGACGCTCGGAAACATCGCAACATACGCAAGCACGCCGACCGTAAACCAACCAGCCTGAAGCGTCAGTCCGGACATATGCTCGGCCATGAAAAACGGCACCGTGGCCAGTGTCGACACAAACGCCAGGCAATAGGTAAAGCTGATCCAGTGTATCGGCGGACGCCAGCGCAGACAAACCGAATAGACCGCCCAGATCCCCACGTTGAACACGATGATGAGATCGCCCCAATTGAAATCGAGCCCCGCCGCGCGTGCCACATCGGCCTTCGTCACGATCAGCATAACCCCCAGCAACGAGACAGCAATTCCGCACCCCTGCC
>Ga0247843_1009397_pt1 | contig 10895 bp, 1 predicted proteins | sample LaCruzMarch2017__FD_192420 | JGI IMG/M metagenome (GOLD analysis project Ga0247843, IMG submission 192420) | Freshwater microbial communities from meromictic Lake La Cruz, Castile-La Mancha, Spain - LaCruzMarch2017_8m | ecosystem: Environmental > Aquatic > Freshwater > Lake | place: Spain...
ACTTAAGATACCACATTGCTGCGTAACCACTTGCAAGCTATACTCCCCAGTATGGGTGATATTGGAGTTCGTTCGGGCCGGCCACTGCCCAACCGCAACATACCCTGCTGGACCAGTCCAATTATACGATGTCGCACCGGATACCGATGTAGAAGAAAAATAAATATGCTGACCACTACAATATGCACTACGATCTGTACTTACAACTGGGGGTTGTACGTTATGCACCGTCACACTCCGCGTAATTGACCGAGTACCGCAACCAGCTTGAACAATATTTAAGGTATATACCCCGGCACGGCTACTATTGGCTGAGGGTATCAGGAAGGATACTCCACTTGCAGTAAATCCTGAAGGGCCCTGCCAACTATATATAGCCCCTCCCACCAACTGAGTGGATAATGACAAGGCTGAACCTACGCAGACCGTTGCATTGCCCTGTATCGTCAGGTTAATAATAGAAGTACTCACGAGAACAGGTGTACCTATAATTCGGGCAGGACATCCCGGTACCGCTACCGATAAGGAATACGTACCAGTTTGAATCGTCTGTACATTCACCAGCGAAGGACTTGCTAAATTCGAGGTAAATCCATTCGGACCTTGCCATGATATTTGGGAGCCAGATGGGATTCCGTCTGCCTGCAGATATATCACTCCGCCTTGGCACTGAGGACTGTTTGAACTCACCTGAATCGGAGATTGAAGACTGTTCACCACTGCTTGGATAACAGATCCTCTCGCACCCATACAACCCGGCACCTGGATGTGCAAGGAATACAATCCGGAATAGCTTATATCCGCCTGTCGGAAAATCCCTATTGCCTGATTGCTACTTAGACCATTCGGCCCTTGCCATTGATATAGTGTATTCGGCCATGCAGACACAGATAATATTAAGTCCTCACCCGAACATATCGGAGAATTACTCCAAAAATCTGTATTTAAAGGATATGGAGCATTAACTTGTACATTCACATATTGCTCCGTACGACCACAACCGGGCGCTATTGACACAAGCGTAAACAGACCCGAATACTGAGTGCCCACATTCGCGATGGAAACATGAGCACCCGTAGCACTGAAACCAGAAGGACCTGACCAAGTGTAAGAAACTCCGGTAGTCGAATTTATATCGAAGGTGAGTACACCTCCTACACATACCGGGCTATTTGTGCTTATCGTCTGTAAACCCAAATCATTTACCAAAACCGATAAGCCCTGAACCCGTACAGGACAACCCGGACGTGTTAAAGCAACCTGATATGCACCTGCCATGCCAATCGTTGCATTTCCAAGGCTCACCATGCGTGCGGTTGAACTAAATCCATTCGGACCTGTCCATAGATAATTCACATCGGAGTAATCATCCGCAGAAAGTTGAAGCGTGCCCCCTGCACAAATCGGGCTATTGGTGCTTGCTGCAAAATTAAAAGGAACACGGGGGGTAACAGACACAGACACAAAATCGTACACAGGACCACAACCTGGAAAAGATGCCACAAATGTATAAACTCCTGACATTGAAGTAGTAGCATTACTTCTGCCTACATCCCGTATGCTGCTGGTAAAACCATCAGGGCCATACCACATAACCTGAGAAACACCTGTTGGCAATTGAGAATATAAATAAACCGCTCCACCTTCACAGATCACAGGAGCAGGTGTATAAGCACCGGCACCAGCAGAATGATTCACTATAACCGTATCTGAAACTGCTGTGTAAGTACCACAACCCGCTACATGCACCTGCAAAGAATAGACACCTCTATAAGTTGTATCGATACGACTAAAAGAACCACTGCGTATACTCGATGTGTAGCCTGCGGGCGCCGTCCATAAATAGGTTGCTCCGCTGTAGGATTCTACGCTAAACTGCAAACTCATCGCTGAACACAATGGACTGTTACTCGTAGGCGTTAACACACTTGCGGGCACATTCACCGCGGCTGATGTCAAAGACAGCACATTTCCGCAACCCGGAATATCGGAATACAAACTATACACACCTGTCATCTGAGGCACCCCATTGCTCAGTACTACCCTACTCCCGCTTCCCTGAAAACCATTGGGACCCTGCCAAACAAAAGTGGAATTAAATGGACTCTGCGCGGTAAGCACAAGACTATCGCCTAAACACACTGGACCTGAATTCAATGCCCGAACCATGCTGATGGTATTCACAGGTGCATGAATAGAAAGACTACGCGTTGCACATCCAGGTGAACTCATGGTTAAAACATACGTCCCACTATCTGAGGCAACTGCATTGCCAAAAGTCAGCTGGGTCTGTGTACTGCTAAAGCCATTCGGACCGGACCAAGCATAGGATATACCCACAGAACTACCCGCTGTAATCAACAGCGTGCTTCCAGAACACACAGGGGCATTGGTTCCCGCTCCAATTTGTAAGGGGCTGGTGCCAACTCTGAACAATACCGAATCTACACGCACACCACAACCCGGAATCTGAGAAGTTACATGATATATACCGCCTTGTGAAATCTGTGCTGATGGCAACTGTAATGTAGCACCTGTAGATGTGAATCCCTGTGGACCACGCCATACATACTGTGCGTTTACAGAACCTTGCGCTGTTAAATGCATTGTACTACCCTCACATACGGGCTCATTCGTTTGAAGGCTTAATGCAGAAGAATTCACTGACACACTCGTGGTAAATACACGAGCAGCACAAACTCCATCTGTTACTGTCAAACTATAAATCCCAGATGCACTTGTACTGGCATTAGGATATAAAGCATTTCTGGAACCCGACTGAAACTGATTGGGACCACGCCATACATAGCTAATACCAGTTTGATTGGTTGCACTAAACTGTACATGGCTGCCAGCACAAACCGGACTATTACTACCCGCTGTGATATTGGCATAAGGATCTAATACGTTTATCTGAATCGTGCGATCTACTTGTATCGAATTATGATTTAGGGAAACTGTATATTGACCTGCATGTACTAAACCTACAGGTACGATTCTGACGGTGTCACCAGTGTGCTGAAAACCTCCGGGGCCCTGCCATTGATACAATGCCCCGGGCACATTACCAGTAACCGAAATGACCATCGCATCGCCGGTACATACCGTGGAGGGCTGTGATACTGTCATTACAATATGTTGCGCATATATGGATAGAACAGCAGAGGTATCACTCACCAAAACACCATCACCTACGATACGACGATAGTACACATTATTTTGAATAATACCTGCTGCATAATCTCTTTGAGTTCCGCCGGTAACAGATAACCAATTACTTAAACCATCAGGGCTCTGTTGCCATTGATATTGTATGGCACCCATACCTCCTGTAACTACACTACCTGTGAATGCCTGAGCGGTAGTACCTGTTAATACAGTCTGACTCGCTGATATCAGATTCGCACTCAGAGCAGGATAAATTACAATATGTATCGTATCACTCAAAGTAACCTGATCTACGGTTTGTGTTACCATATACACACCCTGATCTTGCAGGCTCACAGAATTTATGATAGTTGAAATCCCTGATGCTGAAAAACCGGATGGGCCGGCCCATGTAAATGTACCGTGAGGGTTGCTTGCAAGCGCGGATAGAGTTAAGCGCTGACCTGCTACAAGCGGCGTATTACCATTCGCTACAATGGTGTAATTCACCACGCGGATTTCAACCGGAGCAGAAGTAGAGCTGCCTGAAAGAATTGCATCTGCTACAACTCGTCTGAATTGAGAGGTAGCGCTTAGAGAACCAGGTGCATGATTGGTATTTGTTGCGCCTGAAATAGTTGTCCAGGTATTGCCGTTATTCGTGCTTTGCTCCCACTGATAAGTGTAAAATCCACTACCACCCGTAATTGTGCTACCGGTTAAAGTATTTGAATTATCGCCGAGCAAAATGGTTTGTGCGGTTGCAACTGTATTGGTTGACAGGTTGGCATAAACACTAATAGTACCAGTAGCACTAGAAGAACCGCAGCCTCCCGTCAATGGAATTGTATAATTAAATATGCCGGGAACGGATGGCGTACCACTGATGGTGATTACATTACCTGCCCAGGATGAGGTAACGCCGGCAGGTAAACCCGTCGCTGTGCCGATACCGGTGGCGCCTGTTGTGTTATGCGTAATATTTGAAATTGCTGTATTGACAAATAGAACAGGAGAACCAGATGCGACACCAACCGAACTAGGCTGAGTTATGGTAAGTGTTCCCGTAGCATTAACAGAGTTACAGCCCCCTGTCAGAGGAATGTTATAATTAAAAGTACCGGTGGCTGTAGGAGTTCCACTGATCGCAATCGTATCGGATACCCAGGCGGCCGTTACTCCGGCAGGTAAACCTATTGGAGTACCGATGCCAGTAGCATTTGTGGTGATTTGGGTGATTGGGTTGATCGCCGTATTGCTGCAGCGCGTGGAAGATGCCAGCACGACGGGCTGAGGCGCTATCAATTCACCTGCGACTGCAAAGGGCGAAAAAGTTCCTCTATAACCTGTAAAACTGAGCAACTTAGGGCTACTTCCGCTTACTACTTCGCTGCCCCCATAGCTTGTGGCCAATTGCCAGCAATTACCATTGTGGTGGTTGAGTGTGTAGGGCGGAAGATTGCCTATTTCCTGGGCCGGATCCCAACTAAATACCATATTCACGCCAGCACCCGCATTGGCCGTAGGGTTGGTTTTCCCGATATGCCATGTGCGATTCACCTTAGCGGTGCTGATAGCTGATCCGCTTATTCCGCCAGCCAAAACAGCATCCGCCACGCGTGCGGTGAAATCATCCGAAGTTCCTGTGTTGTTGGTAATGGTAACGGGGTTGTAGGTACTGTCGCCTACTGGAAATGCGAAGGAAACTGTGTTGCTTATTGCTCGCTTTACTGAACCTGTACCGTTGGTTTTAAAATAGTTGTTGGAGTTGACTCCGGTGGCATCGGCGCTCAAGGTAAGAGTGTAGTTTCCGAGTACTACTTTTTTGTTGGCGCCGTTAAAGTTCAGGCTGTTTACAGTTCGGTTTTGGTCTAGAATGGGGTTGTGGCCGTTGTTGTTAGGTTCAATGGCAATCCGAGCATTTTGGTCTGGTACGGCGGTGTTGGGAAACCAGTTCAGGGGATCGTTCCAATCGGTAGGTATTGAGCCGAGACCGCCCACCCAGAACACTTGGCCGCTCAGGGTTCCGAGACCAGAACTTGCGGTCATGGCATCCTGTCGTCCGCTACCACCGGCATTGACCGAATACACCGTAAATACGGCGCTGATCGCACTGGTTCCGGATGCACCGGAAGCCAGCAATTCGTAGCCGCTACCCAGTGCGCTGACTGATAAACCGGTAAAGGTTGCCACCCCGTTGTTGGGTGTTTGGGTCGTGGTTCCGTTTAAAGTGGCCGAACCCGGGTTGGTTTGGAAGGTTAGGGCTACATTTCCCGTTTCAAAATAAGCTTGCTGCCCGTTGGCTACGCGGTATTCCAGGGTGAGGGTATTTAGGTTTTGGCTGATTTCAAACATACTGGCAGGACCAGCTGTAAAAGCCAAAGAGGTGGTAACTGCTGTTGTTCCGTCGTTGAGTTGAAGCACCGCAGTGCTGCTTAGGGCATCTTGCCGACCGCTGCCACCGGCATTGTTTGTATATAAGGTGAATGCGGTGCTGGTCGCACTGGTTCCGGATGCCCCGGAAGCTAGCAATTCGTAGCCACTGCCCAGTGCGCTGACAGATAAACCGGTAAAGGTTGCCACCCCGTTGTTGGGCGTTTGGGTCGTGGTTCCATTTAGTGTGGCCGATCCCGGGTTGGTTTGGAAGGTTAATGCTACATTTCCCGTTTCAAAATAAGCTCGCTGCCCGTTGGCTACGCGGTATTCCAGAGTGAGGGTGTTTAGGTTTTGGCTGATTTCAAACATATCGCCCACTCCTACGGTGAAAACCAAAGAAGAAGTTACTGCTGCGGCTCCGTCGTTGAGTTGAAGCACCGTAGTGCTGCTAAGGGCATCTTGCCGTCCGATACCGCCTTCGTATTGAGCAGATAGTTTGAACAGACTCCCCATAAAGCAAAGCGTAAAAAGGACATGTAGCCTATTTAGGTATATAAAATTTACTCCATGAATAGTCATCGTATAGAACATAGTTAAGGACGGGTATATCTTAATATTACAATACCTGAACCGCCATTACCTCCCGAAGCCCCCCCTCCCGAGGACGCTGAACCAGCACCACCACCACTGCCCGTATTGGCGCTTGCACTAACTCCATTAGGGCTAGAATGAACTCCTCCATCCCCCCCGCCAGATGCACCTGAACCACGAGTTCCAGTTCCGCCACTGCCTCCTCCTCCTCCAGCTCTGCTTACTGAGGTACCAGTAATTGTGCTACTTACCCCTGATCCCCCAGCCCCTCCACTTGTGGAGCTCCAATTGACTCCTAAAGCTCCTGCTCCACCGCCGCCGCCGCCTCTACCTGATGCATCCCATGCTCCATTTGAAGTTCCGCCTGCAAAACCTTGATTTACTGTTCCACTGCCTTGATTTGCCCCCCCATTAGCCCCGCCACCTGATCCACCAGTGAAACCACGTCCGGCATTACCACCCCAGTTGCTGGCACCGGCAGCACCCAATCCACCACCCAATGCAGTTATGGCAGTTATTCCCGTTCCACTTATGGAACTCGAACCTCCATTTGTTCCATTAGTATTAAAATAATCAGAACCTCCGTTTCCACCAGCGCCTACGATAAGGGTTAATGGTGTTCCGGAGAATAAAACAATAGGCGATTCGGCACTTGCACCTCCTCCTGAAATTTGCCCAGTTACATTAGTTCTATATCCACCTGCTCCCCCACCACCAGCGGGCGTCATATTTCCAGATCCTCCGCCTCCGCCTCCGCCTCCAATTACAAGATAATCTATACGTAGCCCAGGGAATCCATTAAAGGATGTGGAAGTTCCTGAGGTGAAGGTGTGAACCCGATAATTAACGCCATTAATACCATTGGTTCCATCACCTGTGTAGTTGGTAATTGTCCCACCTGTTAACGAAGCAAATTGAGTTGTGTCCAAAAATGTTAAAGTTATCGAAACTTCTGTACCTGCTCCGCAAGTGTTTACCGGGGCACTCATTAAGCGGCCGGTTAAGAAAGCATTCTGCGCAGCAAGGGTAATAGTTGAAGTGCCCTGACCACCTGAAATAGCAAAATCAGAGTTCCATAGATAATCTGTAGCTCCCGAAACAGACCTTGAAGGGCTACTGTTAAGGTGCGCATAATCCGAACCACCACCAAAAACAATTGAACTGGCAGGTGCCGTACAATTCACGGTGCGAGCGCCGCGAAAACCATACCCCGCCGCTCGGGTGGCATCCACCACATTGGCGCGCATGCGGTCGGAGGTGCGCAATCTTGCCAGAACGGTATTCCAGGCTCCGCCCCTAAATCCGGCGCCGTCGCCTGTGCTTGCGGGCCAATTGGAGGCATCTGCCTCCCCGGCTACAGAAAGCGCCCCATTGCCATGAACGCCAGTATAACTCCTTCCTGCGGTGGAGCCAATGTTCACTACCCGTTCTTCAACGTTTCCGCTGAGGTCCAGGATGCCGTACAGGCTGCCCCCGGCAGCGGACCTGCCTGTTCCAGATTTGGCAAAGGCGCCGGTACGCATGGGCCCACCAATGGCACTTGTTCCGTAAATGGCATTGCCGGTACTCACGGTTTCGTTGTTGGCTCCGCTGTTGCTTAGGGTAGCGGCGGCAGTGGCCGAGTTGCTGCCCCAGGCGTATTCGCTGATGGTATTGGCACGGGAACCGCGGGCGGCTTTTTCAAATTCCAACTCGGTCATGGGGCGCAGTCCTGCCCAGTCAATATAGGCGGCACCATCGGCCCAGCTGAGAAAGTTGCAGGCAATACCCAGCCCATCGCCGGACTCGCCTCCTGTTCCATTTCCATTGAAATCAGAATAGAAAGTTATGGGGTTTGAGGTATGTATGCTGGCATCGCAGCGGATTCCGTTACGGTTGCTTAAGGTTGAAGTATTGGACATTACATATCGGTTTGTAACCGATGTGGTTCCCGAAGCCAGAGTGGTTGCTGTGCGGGCGTCTTGTTGTGCCCGTGTTAGTGTATTCAGAAAATTCACATATTGCTGCTGAGAAATTTCAGTTTTCATGCAGTAGAATGCCTTATGACCTTTGGGGAAGTTGGCTCCCAACGATTGCGTGGAAGACACACTAAAATCGTCGGCAGTGGTTTGACCCGGGGTTTGACTGACGGAAACCATGTTACCGGAGGCACTGCCTCCCAGGGTAAGAGCAGATTCCGAACCGATGCGCAGGGCCAGACTTTCGGTGGCGCTGCGCAAATGCCCCACCAGGTTGTGGGCGGCATGGGCAAAATCCGTGGTCGGCCTTGCTGCGCCTTTAGTAATACGCACATGGGAGATGTAGCCGGAATAGTCATTAGAACCACCATAATAAGCAGCTTCGCCCAATTGCAAATATTTGGATTGTCCTCCCATAGTATGCAGGGCACCGCTGATAGTGGTTGTAGCCACCTGACTTCCATTGACATATAAAGTTAATGTATTTCCGGACCGGACCGCCGCAACATGTTGCCACACTCCGGTTGTAATTGTGCCGCCACCTAGATTGATACTAGTACCCCCCCATGTTAGAAATTTCAGCTGACCTGAATTTCCTGAATTTTCTAATTGTAAATTCCAGCCCTCAATGCCTGCTTGACCACCACCAGCATAAGATACTAAACATCTGCCACCAACAAAGTCTGGCCTACAATACAATTCAATGGTAAAATCTCCGCTGCCAAAGTCAAAATCAGCATCGTTGACGGCGCCAATTTGCAGGTTGTCGTTGGTGCCGTCAAAATATACCGATGATCCTCCGAATTGTGACTGCGCCGTGCTATAAACCGTATTTCCAGTTCGGGTAATGGCATTGGCAGCGACAGATTCATCGGTAAATGTAGTGCCGCCATTAGCACCGTTTCCGGTCAACTGAAAAGTTACACTGGCCGAACTCGCAACGTTTGCAAGGGGATTGATGGGCGAACTTTCTCCGGCATCAAACCCACCCTGGGGCACGTACACCATTTCAATGGCAAATACTTTAACCTCTACCAAAGCATTGTCGTTCAAACCGTTGGCGCCGTAATTCCAGCGAAGCTGTAGGCCTGTATTCGAAATATTGCCTGTGCCTGCGGCATTACGGTAAAAAAAGCAGCCCATGGCGGGGTTGGTGGTAGCATTGAACGCCGAACCGGGAGTTAGTAAGCCCGCTTCAATGTCGAGGGTGGTGCCGCTGCCGTCGTCGTGGCCGGAATTGTTTAGGGAAGCATGGGTCCAGTTGCCTCCATTCACTCTGTATTTAACAAAGACCCAAGCGGCGTCCCAGTTGTTTATACCAGTGGAGTAACCCAGTCGCCAAGAGTTTTCCCAACTCAAATCAAATTGCACCAAGGCGAAATTGAGAGCGTTGTTGGGGCCATTGCTGATGTTTTGACCGGTTAAACTAACATTAGAAACGGCAATGTTATTGGAAAACGCAGGCTGCATGAATCCCAAAACGGCAAAAGCAAATAAATATAGAACCTTTTTCATTGGTTTATTGATTTTAAATTAACAGGCAAGTGGAATATATAGTATCAATATTTTCCATCTCAAAAACATACAGACTTGAAATCAAAACAGATTCAATTCTGATGTCTAAAAACTACTTTTCGTTCAGCGTACAAAAGTAGTTAAATAAAGACTAGCATATACATGTAAAATTGTAGAATTATATCAGCTCTAAATTCAGAACTAATTTAATTATTCATTGTTTCGAGATTCGATACTGTTTCCAAAAGTGTGTAAAGTGAGTTGCTTTTTAACTTTGTATTTCACCAAAACACACAAAAATTATGAGCAAACTTCACTTCACACAATCGCTTTTATCTCTCACAAGGCACCGTGCAATCCTCCAAAGACCCAAAACAAATCGCTCTCCGATACACATATGCCTGCGCATTGTATTCGGAGAGCGATTCTGATTTTAAACTTAACGCTGCTATTTTCTACATTCTTATCACCCGGAAAGTTGCAGGCCCTGCTGAAGTTTGCAAATGCAACATATATACGCCTGAAGGCAGATCTGCACCATCAAACTCTACGACATGTGTTTCTTCAGGATATTGAGTTGAAATCAACTGACCCTGTACATCGTACATACGGATACTGAACACCTGTAGGTCGCCCCAGCTTACCTGTATCTTCTCGCTAAACGGATTCGGATACACTTCTATGCCGGAGAGTAACAACTGATTCTCTGCTGGCAATTCCGCATCTACTGAAGCACTATCTTCTGTAAAGCGACAGACATTTACCACCAGAGTTGTGGTTGTGGAAATAATTCCACAACCTGGCACATTCGCATTTAGGGTATAGACGCCTGCATGAGAAAGCTGTACATTGGACCTTGCCGGAAACTGCGTAGAGGCCATATACCCACCTGGACCCTGCCAAGAATACGTAGTACCTGCGGGACCTGTTCCTGTAAAATACACCACCTGACGCACACACACCGGACCGTTAGAAGAAGCCGTTACCAAACTGGCATCACTCACTGCTACCCTTCGGTTTCGAGTCGCCGTACCACAGCCGGGGGAAACTACACTGTAGGTGTAATTCCCTGCATAGGACATATTAACGCCCGGTATCGATACATTCCTTGTTCCATAGGTGTTACCATTCGGCGCAATCCAGTTATGCACCACGCCGGGGGATTCCGATATATTGGATTGTAGTAATAATGTACCGCCTAAACAAACAGGTGTATTTGCAGTCGCCTGTGTATTGTTTATAGGAGAACCTACAACGACCTGAACACTGCTACTTAAGATACCACATTGCTGCGTAACCACTTGCAAG
>Ga0247843_1009398_pt1 | contig 10895 bp, 10 predicted proteins | sample LaCruzMarch2017__FD_192420 | JGI IMG/M metagenome (GOLD analysis project Ga0247843, IMG submission 192420) | Freshwater microbial communities from meromictic Lake La Cruz, Castile-La Mancha, Spain - LaCruzMarch2017_8m | ecosystem: Environmental > Aquatic > Freshwater > Lake | place: Spain...
GTTCTTCATCACGCATCGCGCGCGTGTTCGAGGCGAGATAGGGCAAGTACTCTTGCCCGGCCACGGCAAGGAGTGTGTCGAGGTCGCCCGGCAGGGCATCTATTTCCGGCGACGACGCTATGGATGAAGGGGTGGCGGCCCACAGGCGGGCGGTCCAGGCGAGAATGTTGGGTCCATTCTCACGCAGAATGCCGGCGGGCGTCGGGTCTATCGAGAAATGTCGGAAGAAGGGACCGAAGAGGCCGAAGTCTGCTTCGCAGGGCCTTTGGCCGAGAATAAAGGGGCGTGTCGCGAAGATCGGCTCCAGCAGAGCGAGCATTCGCGTGTAGAGAGCCTCAACTGCGCCGCGCGTCGCGGACGTGACGCCATCTTCCGCGAGATAGACTTGACGTTGCCGTGCAAGGATCAAGCGCCGCCGCAGCCAGAGTGGCACGGGGACATCTCTCAACATGCTGCGGGCGATTTGCGTGCTCATCAGGCGCGCATCATCGTCGAATGCCCAGCGGTAATAGAGCGCAGGCCTCCAGAGCCATTCGTCAAACATGTCTTCCAGCAGCAGACTGATGAACCTTGCCCGCGGGCTCACGGGATGCAGTCTGGGTGAAGGGAGCGTCTCTTCGAAGTGTGCGATGATGGCGGTCGTGTCGGTAAGCCACGCGCCGTCTGAACACTCGACCTGCGGCATCTGGGCTATGCCGGTGGCGCGCGCGCAACGCTTGAAATCGGCCGTATCCACCTCGACAAAAACATAGGCGATGCCTTTGCACCGGAAGTACGCTTCAAGCTTGCCCGTGAAGTACGAGAGCTTGAGCCCGTGCATGCGGTAGGTGGACTCTTGGGGCGCGTCGCTATGCATCGGCCGACGTCTCTTTCCGTGCTCTCCGCGCTCGCCTGGCCCATGCGAACGCGACTGTGCACAGCGCGCTCAGCGTCAGCAACACGAGCCAGGGAGTGTTGTACCACAGTTGTCTTGCGAGCCCGTTGTGTAGCACCTGACGCTCCACCTGATATCCGGGTGGCAGGGCGAGAACGCCGTTGTCGGCGGCGTAGGCCTCATACGCGGCTACCATCGCCGAAAGGCGCTGTGGGTCTGCTTGCGCGAGGTCGCGCGTCTCGCCGGGATCGCGTTCGAGGTTGTACAGCCGCCATCGTCCATCGCCCATGGGCGGCATGTTGCGCACGATCTTGTGCGCGCCCTGGAATAGCGCGGCGTTGCCAGAAACCTCCGTGCCGATGACGTCGTCAGGACCGCGAACGCCGGGCGCGCCATCCCGCAGGATGGACGCGAGGCTTTGACCGGCAATCTCGACGTCGCCCATCTCGGGGTGAAGCGGCGCCTGGGCGAGTTCAAGGAGCGTTGGAGCAACATCGGTGACATGCGTGAGCGCGCGGCTCCGCGCGCCAGGCAAGACGCCGGGGCCGGACACGATCAACGGCGCCTTGATCCCGCCTTCGGACGCATAGAATTTGTAGAGCGAGTGCGGGGACGAGAGCGAGGCGGCCCACTCGGGTCCAATGAAGGCGAGGCTTCCCTCCTCGCCGAGGCGGTTCATGTTCCAATGAAAGCCGTTGAGCCGCATCCAGATGTTCATGCCCTGGGCATGAACGGGATCGCTCGGCTCCGGTCCGTAGCACATTGCGAAGCTCAGCCCCGGCGTGGCCCATAGCACGCGCTCTTGGGGTGGCCACGACCGATCGAAGGTCTCTTAACGTGACGGTGTTGAGCCTCACTTTGGAGACGGTGACCAGCCATGACCGAAAAGCATTCTATACCTGTCGACGCCGTTTTGGTCGCAATAGATATCGCCAAGGCGCGCAATGATGTCCTGATCGAGTTACCAGACCGCAGCCGCCGCAGGCGGCTGACCGTCCTCAATACCCGCGACGAGCACGACCGATTCATCGCCCTGCTGCAGGAGATCGGCCGACCAGTCATCGCCGGCTTCGAGGCGACCGGAAATTATCATCGAGCCATAGCCTGGCGTCTCCTGGAAGCCGGGGTCGATGCACGACTGATCTCGTCGATGGCGCTCGCGCGCACCCGAGAGGCGATCCACAACGGCTGGGACAAGAACGACCCGAAGGACGCGCAGGTGATCTTGCACATGCTGCGCAACGGGATGAGCCAGCGCTACTACGATCCCCTTGCGCAGGGGATATCCGACCTCCAGGAGCTCTCGAAAACGCACGAGGTGACGTCGAAGGCGAAGACCGAGATCATTCACAGGATCATGACGCACTACCTGCCGCTCTACTTTCCCGAGATCGAGCGCTTTCGAAACAATACGCGCAGCGACTGGTTCTTCGCATTCCTGGAGGCCTTCCCGACGCCGGCGTCCATCACCGCCTACTCCAAAGAGGACTTCATCGCCGCTGCCTGGACCGTCGTCGGCAGGAAGGTCTCAAAGACCAGGCTCATCTCCGACATCTATGAAACAGCCCGAAAAACAATCGCCTTGCCCATACCGCTCGACAGCAGGGCGATCGTTATGTTCCGGATGGTGATCGCCGAGACACGCAGCTTGATCCGCCAGCGTGACGCGATCGAATATGAAGCCGAGGCGCTCCTGAAGGGACATGTCGACTATGAATTGCTGAAGCAGATCCCAGGTATCGGCCCGATCATTGCCTTGACGATTCTCGCCGAAGCCGGAGACCTGCGACGATTCAAGCACCACCGGCAGTTTCTCAAATTCTGCGGGCTCGATCTTGCGACCCATCAGTCCGGAATGTTTCGCGGCCACACGAAGCTATCCAAATTCGGTAATGCCCGGTTACGCCGTTCGCTCTGGATGGCGGCCCAGGTCGCCATCCGCCAGAGAGAGAACGGATTTCGAGACAAGTATGAACGCTACATCGCAAAGGATCGCCACAACGCCGATCTGAAGCGCAAGGCGTTCACAGCAATCACAGCCAAGATGGCGCGCGTGGTTCACGCGGTCATCAAAAGCGGTGACCAATTCCGCCCCTTCATCGAGGGACGGCGCCGAGTGGAAGAACCCCTCTCCGTAGAGCCGTGAGGGCGCGCGACAAACGCTCGACCCTGTAGACAATGATTGGGTCTTCCGCTCGGATCGGCATCCCGTGTTAAGGACGGTGAGGACCAGCGCGTCCGCGTATGGATCCTGTGTTTGCTATGGCCGCGAGCTTTTCCTTCAACGCGGAAGTCCCTCGGCGATTGACGAAGTCGAGCCCGCCGCCGCAAGGTGGCGGGACGAGACCTTCTGTCGGTTTTTTGGACTTGCGTCCGTATGTAGGACGTTGTCCGACGTGATCACGAAGATCGTTCGCTGTGTCTCACCGCGATCGTCGACGCGATCCGCAAGCCGGCCCATGGCTTGATCCATCGCCTCCAGCATGCCGGAATAGACTTCCATGCTGCGTGCGAAGGTGCGCCGCTCCTCGGGGCGAAGATCGTTCCAGCGGCGCATGCTCGATGGCAGCTGCGCGAGCGGCGCATCGTCCGGGATGAAGCGGAGCTCGCGCGCGCGGATCCAACGCTGAGTGCGAAGCGCCTCCCAGCCGGCGGCGAATCTGCCGGCATAGTTGTCTGAATACTCGCGCGGCGCCTGCACCGGAATGTGAACGGCCTGGAAGGCGAGATAGGCGAAGTAGGGCGCCGCCGCAGGCGGTTGCTCGTCAATATAGGCGATCAGCCGATCGACCAGCAAATCCGACGAGTAGAAGCGCGCAGGCAGCCGCGTGGGCTCGCCATCTTGAAACCAGGGTGCCCGATCATAGTAGGGCATGTAGGGGCGTTGGGCGTAGTTGTCGTCGCCCGACGCGTCGAGCGCCAGCGAGCGGTCAAATCCGTGCTGGTCGGGAAGGTCGCCTTCGCCGCGGCCAAGATGCCATTTCCCGGCCATGAGCGTGCGATATCCGGCGGCCTTCAATCGGTCCGCAATCGTGAGAACGCCCGGCTCCAGCCGAAGCGTGTAGCCAGGGCGTCCGCGCAGTTCCGGAGGAAGCACTTCCTCGATCGTCGCGTGGCCGGTGCGGTGGTTGTCGACGCCCGTGAGCAGCATGGCGCGGGAAGGCGAGCACAAGGGCGAGGTATGGTAGTTGAGGAACATCGCCCCCTCGCGGGCGAGCCTATCGATGGTTGGCGTGTGCGCCTCGCCGCCATAGGCGCCGAAATCCATGAACGCTGCGTCGTCGACGACGATGAGAACTATGTTGGGGCGTGCGGCCTGCGCCTGCGTCGGCTGCGCCATGGCGGTCTCGACCAAACAGAGAAAGAGCCACGCCGCCGTCTGCTCGATCAGCTTCAAAAGGTTCATCGGATAGTCCTCATGCCGTCAGGGACCCTCTTTGGGCGCAGCCCTTGCGCACGCCTCGTCAGGATTGTATTGACACATGCAGTGGCAATACAAGGGCGTCGACATGAGCGGCGACGAATCGAACCCAGTCCAGTACCGCATGGCGCGGTATCCTGCCGGCGACAGCCTGGACGGCGTGTTTGAAGCCACGCGCGATCCCTTGCCCAGCATGGCCACCGGGGACATCCGCATTCGCATGAGCCATATCTCGGTCGATCCGGGCATGCGCGGCTGGATCACGCCGAAACGCAGCTATATGCCGCCCGTGCAGCCCGGCGAAGTGATGCGCGCTTTCGGCGTGGGCGAGGTCATGGAGTCGCGGGCTGACGGAATTGCGCCCGGCGATTGGGTCACTGGGTTCACCGGTGTGCAGTCCGAAGCAGTTCTTCGCGCGCGCGCGCTTCGGAAGATCGACACCCGTTTCGCTGCCCCGCGCGACTATCTCAGCGGGCTTGGAATGACCGGCTACACCGCCTTTTTCGGGCTCCTCGATGTGGGAAAGCCAGTTGCGGGCGAGACGGTCGTCATCTCGGCCGCCGCAGGAGCTGTTGGGTCAATCGCGGCCCAGATCGCACGGATCAAGGGGTGCCGGGTTGTTGGAATCGCGGGCGGCGAACGCAAACGCCGTTTCCTTCTCGACGACCTGAAAGTGAACGTCGCGCTCGACTACAAGGCGGGGTCGATCGCCGAACAATTGTCGGAAGCAGCCGCCAGTGGGATTGACGTCTATTTCGACAATGTCGGCGGGGAGACTCTGGACGCCGCGCTTGGGCTGATCAACCGTCACGCACGGATCGTGGTGTGCGGCGGCATCTCGCAGTATGGCGACATGGACGCGGTGCGCGGGCCGTCGAACTATCTGCAGCTTGTCGCCCAGAGCGCCCGTATGCAAGGCTTCACCATGCGCGACTATCTTGAGCGCGTTCCTGAGGCCTTCATGGCTCTGGCGCAGTGGCGCGCGGCCGGCGAGATCGTTTTTCGCGAACATATCGTCAAAGGGATCGAGCGCTTTCCTGAGGCGTTCGACATGCTCTTCTCCGGCGCAAATGAAGGCAAGCTCCTGATCGAAGTCTGACGCATCAAAGGACTGTAGGCTCAGTTTGACGTGCATTTGAGAAAATGACACAGGTGGTGTCAAAAGGGAAGTTTTAGTGAAGACGTTTCTGGTCTGGATTCCTGCAATCGTCTGCTACGCGCTCCTTCTTGGCTGGTACATCAACTGGCAAGGACCGCTGAAGCCGGCCGAAGTCGAGCGTTTGATGCAACGCCTGCAATCGAGTGGGGCAGGGGACAACGATCGCAACGATCTTGCGATCATGCGCCGGTTTCTGTCCGAGGACGACGGGCGCGAGTTCTTCATGTTGAACCTCGTGCGCATTGCGCCGGGCGAGGTGGAGGGACCAGACGGCGTGACGGCGCCGGCGCGCAAAGTGGTCGAGGGCTACACGAAAGTGTTCATGCCTGCATTGTTTGCGCGCGGCGGTCATCCTGCAATCGTGGGACGCAAGGTCGGCGGCTATTTCGACGCCTGGGGCGTGGAGCCCGACCCGGGTTGGACCATCATCGGCTACATGCGGTATCGCAGCCGCCGCGATCTGGCGATGCTCGCCTCCGATCCCCGGTTCGCCGGCGCCCACGACTTCAAGTTCGCGGCGATGCCGAACACGTACTCGTTCCCAACCCGACCGCAGATGATGGCGTTGGCGAGCCCTGTCGTCTGGGTTGGTCTATTGCTCGCGTTGGCTGCGGCTGTCGCGCAAATCACCTGGCTCCTGAGACTCAAGGGCTGAAGCCCACTGGACCACGACTGGAGGACGCGATGAAAATCCTGCGCACGCCCGATGAGCGCTTCGCCAATCTGCCGGATTTCCCCTATGCGCCGCATTACACAACGGTGCGCGACCAGGACGGGAGCGAAATCCGCATCCACCACATCGATGAGGGCCCCCGCGACGCTGCGCCGATCCTGCTCATGCACGGCAACCCCACTTGGGCGTTCCTCTATCGCAAGATGATCCCCGGTCTCCTGAAAACCGGCCGTCGAGTGATTGCGGTCGATTTGGTCGGGTGCGGGCGGTCCGACAAGCCCGCCGCGAAGGCCGATTATACGCTCGCCCGCCATTACGACTGGATGTCGAAATGGCTTGTGGCCATGGACCTGAAGAGCATCACGCTGTTCTGCCAGGACTGGGGCGGCACGATCGGGATCTATCTGGTTTCGCTACACCCTGAGCGCTTCGCCCGCGTGGTCGCCGCCAACACCGGCCTGCCGCTCGGCGAAGGCGAAAGCGACTTCATGAAGATGTGGGTCGGGATGATGCGTGAGGCGACGGAGTTTCCCTGGCAGATGCTGGAGGCGGGGATGACGACGAAACTCCCGGAAGCCGAGATAGCCGCCTATCGCGCGCCGTTTCCGACCCATGAACACGAGGCCGGCATCATCCAGTTTCCCTTGTTGATCGCGGTGCAGACCGACAATCCCGGCGCGCCGCTCAATCGCGAAGCCTGGGCGCGGCTGGCGAGCTTCGAGAAGCCGTTTCTGACCCTGTTCGGCGAACTCGATCCGGTGGCGCGCGGTTGGGAGAAGCGAGCGCAGGAGTATTTCAAGGGAGCGAAGGGGCAGGATCACCAGATCATCGCCGGCGCCGGACACTTCATCCAGGAGGACGCCGCCGCAGAGCTGGTCGAGCGCATCACCCCGTTTCTGTCGGTGAGCTGAGGGCCATGCCTCTGTTTCCTCCCACCACCAATGGCGACTATCGCGGGGCTCGGATATCCGCGTGGTTTCTCATGCTGGCCGGCGTGATGGATTTCATCCCCGGCTGCATCCACTATTTCCTTCCGGACGGCGGGGCAGGCGTGATCGGTGGCTTGGATCTCTCCACGCGGCGCGACACGATCATTGCGGTGTTTGCTTGGTTTGGCGCGCTGCAGATTCCGTTCGCGCTGATAATATTCATCATTGGTCTGCGCTACCGAACGCTCGTGCCGCTAGGTTTGCTCGCCGTGATCATCGCGCGCTCGCTGATGAGCTACGACGGCTGGTTCGGCAAAGCGTCGCTTTCGGGCCATCATCCGCCGGAGCACTATGGCAGCCCAGTCGCCGTCGTGCTGGCGCTGGTCTTCCTGATGCTTGCGCTGCGTGATCGTCGTCAAACGCGCTGAGGGGGATCATCTCATGCCATCCATGGATCAGAAGCAGCGCGGCTATCTGGGTGTTCGCAACGCGACCATCCGCACGCTGTCGCCTTCGCCGGAAGAGCTTGCGGCGGCCGAACCTGGCGTTGAGGTGATGCGCACGGCTCACGGCACGCCGTTCGTTCGCACACCAGAATCGCGGTTCGACAATCTGCCCGACTATGCGTTCGCGCCCCACTACGTCGAGATCGACGGGCTGCGGATGCACTATGTCGACGAGGGCCCGCGCACCGGCGAAACTGTCTTACTGCTGCATGGCCAGCCTGCCTGGTCCTATCTGTACCGCAGAATGATCGGGCCGCTCGCCAGCGCCGGCTATCGCGTCATCGCCCCTGATCACATCGGCTTCGGAAGATCTGACAAGCCGATTGATCCGCGGTTCCATCATTTCGAGCGGCAGGTCGCGCTGGTGAAGGCCTTCGTCCAGGCGCTGGGTCTCGACGGCATCACGCTCTTCGCGCAGGACTGGGGCAGTTGCTTTGGCTTGCGGATCGTGGGCGACCGGCCGGATCTTTTCGCGCGTGTCGCCATATCGAATGGCGGCCTGCCTGTATTCACTCCGCCGATCTTCTATATCCCTGAGCCGGTCGAGCTGGACGCAGGTGCCCCCAGCATCCTGCAGGCGCTGGGGCCTACGGCTGGCGAGCCTTTCCCGGTGGCGTTCCAGGCGTGGATCAATTTTACGCTGACGTCGCCGGGCTTCGATCCCGGCCAGATGATCGCGTTCATGTGCGCCCAGGGTAGACGGCCGCTCAGCGAGGCCGAGATTGCGGCTTACAACGCGCCATTCCCGTCGATCCTTTACCGCGCCGGGCCGCGCGCCTTCCCGTCCATGGTCAACCAGTGCGGCCCGCGCAACGCCGTCGCCTGGGGCGGGCTCGCGCGCTTCACAAGGCCCTTTCTCCATGTCCGCGGCACGCTCGATACGCAGTTCGGGACGCAGGAAATGCAGGACGACATGGTGCAGGCGATTCCCGGCGCCCGCGGCCAGGCGCACGCCGCGCTGGAGGCCGGACACTACATACAAGACAATCAGGGCGAAGCCTTGGCCGGGCTGCTCCTTGAATTTTTCGCCAAGAATCCAGTCAACGCGGGCCCCGCTTCGAGGAACCTTGACCCATGACCTATCGACTCTGGGGAACGCCCAATTCCCTCTACACCAGCAAGGCGCGCAGCTATCTGATCAAGCAGGGCGTTGCATTCGAAAACCGGGCCGCTGGCGAAGCGCGTTTTCGCGAAGAGATCGTACCGAAAATCAGTCGCTGGATTATCCCAGTGCTTGAAACGGATAGCGGCGCGATTGTGCAGGACGGGTCGGATATCATCGCGCACTGCGAGGCGATCGGAGCGTTGCGGCATCCAGCCTATCCGCCCACACCGAAGCATGCGCTGATTGGCCAGATCTTCGAGCTGTTTGGCGGGGAAGGGATGCTGCGTCCTGCGATGCACTATCGCTGGAATTTCGACGAGGTGAATCGCGGGTTCATTGCGGCCGACTTCGCTTCGTCGTTGGCTCCGACGAACGCTCCCGCCGAGATGAAGGCGAGCATCTTCGACATGGCGAGCCAGCGGATGCGCAAGGCGATGGCGAGCTTTGGCGTCTCGCCGGAGACGATCCCAACCATCGAAGCGTCCTACGCCGAGTTCCTGCGGCTGTTCGATGCGCATCTCGAACGCTCGCCCTACCTGCTTGGCGGGCGCCCTACGATTGGCGATTACGGGCTCATTGCGCCGCTTTACGCGCACCTTGGCCGTGACCCCTATCCGGCGCGCCTGATGCAGGAAAACGCCCATCGGGTCTGGCGCTGGACGGAGCGGATGAACCGCGCCGATCAGGACGCCGGCGAGTATGGCGCCAGTTCGGACGCCTTGTTTCCGGACGATGACGTGCCGGACACGTTGAAGGCGTTGCTGCGCTACATCGCCGAAGACTACCTGCCGGAAGTTCGCGCCTACGTGTCCTACGCGAACGAATGGCTCGCGGCGCGTCCTGATCTTCAGGCTGGAACGAATGGCCTCGACAGGGCGCAGGATCGCAGCATCGGCGCGGCGGAGTTCGACTGGCGCGGCCATCGGGTGCGCGTCGGCGTCATGCCCTATCGGCTGTATCTGCTGCAGAAAGTTCAGGAGGTCGCCGACCGTGCAGCGCCCGATGCGTTTGCGGCGATGCAGACGCTACTCGCGGAAACGGGCCTACAGGATCTGCTGACGCTGCGCACATCCAGGCGCGTCCTTCGTCATAATCATCTCGAAGTATGGGGAGAGAAGCTGTGAAGATTGACCAGGTGGAGGTGCGTCGAAAGGCGTTTGCGGAGACGCGGATCATGTCGCGCCCTACGCCAGATTTGGCCGACGGCGAAGTGCTGGTCCGCATCGAACGCTTTGCTCTCACGGCCAACAACGTCTCCTACGCTTTGTCCGGCGACATGATCGGATACTGGAAGTTCTTTCCCGTCGAAGAGCCCTGGGGCGTTGTGCCCGTGTGGGGGTTTGCCGACATCGTTCAGTCGCGCTGCGATGCGCTTGGCGTGGGGGAGCGCTTCTGGGGTTTCCTGCCCATGGCTTCACATGTGGTGTTCAAGCCGAGCGAGATTTCGGCCGGGGCGTTCGTCGACGGCGCCGATCACAGGGCTGCGCTGCCGGCGATCTACAATTCCTACCAGCGCACCAGCGGCGACCCGCCGGAGCTCCAGACGCTCGAGGACGAGCGCTGCATCCTCTTCCCGCTGTTCACCACGTCTTTCATTCTGTGCGACTATCTCGTCGACAACGCGCACTTTGGCGCTCGCCAGATCCTGGTTGGCAGCGCCTCATCAAAAACCGGGCTCGGCTTGTGCAACTTGCTGATGCGTCTTGGCGATGAGCGGCCACGCGTGATCGGACTGACCTCGCACCGTAATATAGACTTTGTTCGGGAGCTCGGCGTTTGCGACGACGTCAAGACGTATGAGCAAATCGACGCCCTTGATGCATCGTCGCCAGCGGCCTTTGTGGATATGGCGGGAAGCGCTGAGGTGATCGGAGCCGTTCACAGACATTGCGGCGCCAACCTCAAATTCAGCACTGGCGTAGGCGCCACCCATTGGGAAGCGCGGCGCTTTCGTGGAGAGGGGGCGGCCGTTCCGCACAATTTCTTTTTTGCGCCGGCGCAATTGATGAAGCGGGAACAGGACTGGGGGCCTGGTGAGGTCGTGCGACGCGCTTCCCGCGAGGCGGCGCGCATGTCGATGGAGTTGCGGGGCGTGATTCGCGTTCAGAGGGAAGTAGGCGCCAGCGCCGTTGCGATGGCTTTCGAGCGTCTGGTGCGAAACGAAGTTCCCGCGAGTGTTGGGATCATTGCGAGCGTCAACTCTTGAGGAGGGGGTTAGGATGAACACT
>Ga0247843_1009400_pt1 | contig 10895 bp, 7 predicted proteins | sample LaCruzMarch2017__FD_192420 | JGI IMG/M metagenome (GOLD analysis project Ga0247843, IMG submission 192420) | Freshwater microbial communities from meromictic Lake La Cruz, Castile-La Mancha, Spain - LaCruzMarch2017_8m | ecosystem: Environmental > Aquatic > Freshwater > Lake | place: Spain...
ATATTAAACATACTACCTGTATCTGAAATTAAAACTGAGGAAGCTGGAGACTGGAATAAGGAACGGTTCAAGGCATCTTTGTCATTTTCCTGGATTAATGAAGATGGAAAGTTATATCCAGCCCCAAATGCACAACTCATACTTTATCCTAAATATCCGGAAGTTCGGTTTTCAGGTTTTCTTACTAAATGTGAAAGACCGCCGTCTGAACTTATGTCCAGTAGATTGCCAAACAGGCTTCTTTTCTTGGGAATTACTAGGGAAAGAAGAGTATTAGGGTATGTTGCTGCTCCGGATTCTGAAATATTTATTGAATTTGAGGAAATAAAATTAAGCGATGACCATGGAGTGTTCAAGGTAATTGAATTATCCGAAGGAGAGAATAACAAGGGGAAATTATTAGCTGAATTATTAAGAATACATCAACTAGGATGGATAAACTCTAAACGATTGGATAAAACCGGACAGATAATGCCATGTAAATCTGGGAATTGCGGAGGTTTTACTTTAGAAACGGAATTGGGTATAAGACCTAATTCGCTATCGGAGCCAGACTATTTAGGTTGGGAAATTAAACAATTTGGTGTTGCGAAGTTTGAAAAAGTAAATTCTTCCGTAATAACACTGATGACTCCTGAACCTACAAACGGAATTTATAAGGATGAAGGGGCAGAAAGTTTTATTCGCAGATTTGGTTACCCTGATAAAAAAGGCAGACCTGACAGGATAAATTTCGGAGGAGTTCATAAGGTGAATATCAGGCATAAATCAACCAATTTAGAGTTGAAGCTGATTGGGTTTGACCTTGAAAGTGGTAAAATCAGAAATTCAAATGGAAGGATTGCTTTAGTTGATTTAAATGGTAACGAGGCGGCATCATGGTACTTTTCGTCATTGCTCCTTCATTGGAATAGAAAGCATAATCAAGCCTGCTATGTGCCATCTTTATCAATTAAGGGGGAACAAAGAAAATATTTTTACGGTAATAATATTATACTTGGAACCGGTACCGATTTTTTACTTTTTTTGGATCAAATGGCTAAAGGAAATATTTATTATGACCCAGGTATTAAGCTTGAAAATTATTCAACAAAACCTGAAATAAAAAAACGAAGTCAATTCAGAATCAAATCACGATTTCTTTCAAACCTATATAAAATTAATGAGGTGATTGACCTTACTAAGTAAAAGTCCAACATAGGAATTTATACCGATTCAAATCTTTACTATAAAAATAATAATCCTTCTATTATTAATACATTCTTGAAAAGAATCAATTTATACTTATTAACCTTTTACCTCTAGAACAGGACGTAAACCATCTATAGTCCTTATTACAAAATCACAAGCGAGAAATCAATCTACAGTATTTAATGCAGGCAAAACGACAAAGGAAATAATGAACTATTTTTAAAATTAAACCAGTAAATTCGATTTAAATGACCTCGAAGAATAAATTGGTGATTGCCTAACATTGAGTTAGTAAAACCCTAAGCTATTTACCTGAAAATATTTTTTTTACCTTTTATAACAAACCACCCTAATTCACAATAAATTTGTGGAATTTTAATCGAATTTCGCTTTAATGGGCATATTTAACTTTTTAACTCAAGAATTAGCAATAGACTTAGGCACAGCCAATACCTTAATAGTTTATAAAGATAAAGTCGTGGTTGACGAACCTTCCATTATAGCCAAAAACCGAACCACCGGAGAAGTTATTGCCATAGGGAAAGAGGCCCAGAAAATGCATGGGAAGGCCCACGAAAACATTAAAACAATACGCCCTTTAAAAGACGGTGTAATTGCTGATTTTGAAGCCGCTGAGCAAATGATACGGGGAATGATAAAACTAATCAACCCCAGTAAGTCGTTGTTTAAGCCCCAATTAAAGATGCTTATTTGTATACCTTCGGGTATCACCGAGGTTGAAAAACGAGCTGTAAAAGAATCGGCTGAACGTGCAGGCGCTAAAGAAGTGTATTTAATACATGAACCCATGGCTGCTGCCATAGGAATTGGAATAGACGTTGCCGAACCCATGGGTAACATGATCATCGATATTGGAGGAGGTACTACCGAAATCGCGGTAATTGCTTTATCGGGTATAGTGTGCGATCAAAGCATACGGGTGGCCGGAGATGATTTTACAGAAGATATTATAGAATACATGCGCAGGCAGCATAACCTATTAATAGGTGAACGAACGGCCGAGGTAATAAAAATAGAAGTGGGTTCGGCTCTACCCGAATTAGATAATCCTCCCGAAGATTACCCTGTTAATGGTCGCGACCTTATGACCGGTATTCCAAAACAAATACATATATCCTATTCCGAAATTGCATTGGCTTTGGATAAATCAATTTCTAAGATAGAAGAAGCTGTGTTAAAAGCATTGGAGTTAACTCCTCCGGAGTTGAGTGCTGATATTTATAAAACCGGTTTGTATTTAACCGGTGGTGGTGCACTATTGCGAGGATTGGATAAACGAATTTCGATTAAATCCAAGCTTCCGGTTTACGTTGCCGAATATCCTTTGCGTGCGGTGGTTAGAGGCACTGCCCATGCCTTGAAAAACCTCGATTCCTTCAAATCCATAATGCAATAATAATACCGTCGAGGAAGGCACATGCGTAATTTTTTCCTCTTTATACAGCGCTATTCTTACTTTTTCCTTTTCCTTATTTTGGAATCCGTTGCCTTTTATTCTATTTATTCGTTCAATGCATACCATCACTCTGTTTTATTCAATACATCCAATAACATAAACGGAACTATTTTAAATCAAAGGGCCAATATTACCCGGTATTTTTCGTTGGGAGAAGAAAATATACGCCTTCAGGCTGAAAATTCTGAACTTAGGAAAAGAGTTCTGGAATCGTATTATATCGACCGTGGAGACACCATTAAAAACACCGATTCGTCGTTCAAACAAAAGTTTAGCTATATACCCGGAAACGTTATTCAAAATTCAACCGACCAAACCAATAATTATCTTACCATTGATAAAGGCAGTCGTCACGGGATCAAAAAAAATATGGGCGTCATAAATCCGGATGGAATTGTCGGAGTAATTGTGGCTGTTTCTGAAAATTTCAGCATTGCCATGTCCGTTCTGAATAGTAAAACCGTGGTTTCTCCAAAACTACCCGATAATAGTTCTATTGGACGATTGGTTTGGAAAGGCAATTCTCCATATTATGCCTATGTAGAAGGCATAAGCAAATTTACTAACCTAAAAAAGGGTGATAAAATATTGACAAGCCCTTATTCAAAGCGGTATCCCGAAAACATTATGATAGGAACTGTGGAAGAAGTGAGAAATGCCCCCAGTGGAGCCTTCTTAATTATTAAGGTTAAATTATCTACCAATTTTACCAATTTAAGGAGCGTTTACATGACGGATAATTTGCAAAAAGAAGAAATTGAAACCTTAGAACAACAGATTACCATTGGCAATTAGCATTTTACGACATATATTATCTTTCATTCTGCTTACGGGCTTTCAGGTATTTATATTAAATAATCTGGATATAAGTGGCTATTTTAATCCACAGGTATTTATTCTTTTTCTTCTATTGTTGCCTGTTAATACCGATTTGTGGATTTGTTTATTGATTGGCTTTTTAGGGGGTACCTTAGTAGATGGTTTGGCTGGTACTTATGGTATCCATGCCTTTAGTTGCACGGCCTTGGGCTATTATCGTTTTTTTTACATAAAATACTCTTTAGACAAGGAAGAAATTGAGCGGGGAATGACACCTAATTTAAGGAATTTACCTGTTACCTGGCATTTTTTCTATCTATTGATTAGTTCTTTAATTTACCACGGAATAGCCTTTTTTATGGAGGCCTTTAAATTTAGTGGACTAATTGTGTTGGCAGGGAAAGCATTTGTGAGTGGTATAGTCGCAGCCCTCATCATGCTTTTAATTGGGTTCGTCTTTAGCCGTAAAACAACCAATGTCTGAAGGGAGCAATCGGAATCAATCCTTAATGATAGCCGTGATTGGCATTGGTTTGATATTTATAATACGGTTATTTTATTTGCAGGTGATCGATACATCGTATGTTGATTTTGCCAACGCCAATTCCAAAAAGATTTTGACAATACATCCCAATCGGGGCTTGATATACGATCGCAACAACAAGCTCATAGCCTATAATGATAACTTCTATGATTTGATGATCTCCTACCCCTTTACTCTCAAAAATTTTGACACTGCAGGGTTTTGTGACATTGTAGGAATAACCAAAAAGAGCTTTTTAGAACGATTGAAAAAGGCAGATAAAACGGTTTATAAAGGGTCGGCCTTATTTTATAAAAATCTGGAACCTTATAAATATGCAGGACTGCAAGAGCGAATGTATGAATACGAACGGTTTTATGTAGATATTAAGACCGATCGCAAATACAATACCACCTCGGGAGCACATGTGTTGGGTTACATTGGTGAAATATCAAAAAAACAATTGGAAAAACAAGATGAAGAAAATTACTATACTAAAGGAGATTTTATAGGATTAACGGGTCTTGAAAAATACTATGAAAAGGAATTACGAGGACAAAAAGGGGAAGAGGTAATTCTGGTAGACAGTAAAGGACGACATCAAGGCAATTACTCCAAGGGGAAGTTCGATAAATTGCCTGTGGCCGGCAAAAAAGTAACGACAACTTTGGATATTATTCTGCAGGAATACGCCGAAAAACTAATGAAAAACAAAATGGGTTCGGTGGTTGCTATTGAACCCTCTACAGGAGAAATACTCGCGTTGGTGTCGAGCCCCGGATATGATCCGGAAGACATGTCTATTCGCAATAAATCAAGAAACTATAAAAAACTTTTAGACGACCCCACCATACCGTTATACAACCGAGCTGTCTCTGCCGCTTACCCTCCAGGATCGGTATTCAAACTATTGAATGCCCTTATTGGATTGCAGGAAGGGGTAATTTATCCTGAAACACGCTATCCATGTTACCGAGGGTTTAGCATTGGAAGGTTGCATGTGGATTGCCACCCTCACCCCCCCAATCTTGATGCAGTTGGGGCTGTGGCCAACAGCTGTAATGCCTACTTTTGCAATACGTTTCGAGAAATTTTGGAGAATCCTAAATACAATTCTGCTCGCGAATCATATATCCATTGGAAGGATTTTATGTTGCAATTTGGATTGGATAAAAAACTGGAATCCGACATAAACTTTGAATCGAAAGGGAATATTCCCAGCCCTGAATTTTATGATAAAATGCACAATGGAAAATGGGGGTTTTCCAGAATTATTTCCCTTTCTATTGGTCAGGGGGAAATATTGATTACTCCTTTACAAATGGCGAATGTAATAACCACCATCGCCAATAGAGGATATTACTATACCCCCCATGCTATTCGAAGTGTAGATGATAAGCCGGCTATTCCTGATAAATTCAAAACAAAACATAAGGTTAAAATTCATCCACAACATTTTGAAACAGTTGTGGAAGGCATGGCAGGTACTTTAATGAATGGAACTGCAACGGGTGTAAGAATTGAAGGCATTGATATTTGTGGCAAAACAGGAACTGTACAAAACCCTCATGGAAAAAACCATGCTGTGTTTATGTGTTTTGCTCCCAAAGACAACCCTAAAATTGCCATTGCCTGCATTGTAGAAAATGCCGGGTTTGGTGGAACCTGGGCAGCACCGGTGGCTACATTAATGGTAGAAAAATACATTAAAAAGGATTCGGTTACCTCTCGCCCGGATTTGGAGAAACGGTTGCTCAATGCTTACTTCTTATCCAAACCAAAACCTATAGATACGCTTAGATTAAGATATTTAAAAGATTCAAGTCTTCGTGCTAAAAAAGATTATACGGCCAAAAAGAATGGAAAAAACACCAAACAAACCGGCACATTGTTACTTTTAAACAAAGATATGGTTTTAAACAAAGAGGATTTTTTTAATGGATTAAGTGTAACTTATAGAAATTGTTAATGAATCAGGAATAGGGATGAAACAGAATAAATATATTGATACTACCACCTTCGACTGGCCTATCATCATAATCTATGTGGTGATGGTGCTTTTTGGTTGGTTTAATATTTATTCTGCCTCATGGAATGAAAGCACGGGAAGTATTTTTGATATCTCCAAAAACTACGGCAAGCAATTCTATTTCATTTGTATTTCGGCATTCATAGCTGTTTTTTGGTTGTTTCTTGATCATAAAGTCTTTAGTCTTTTTTCGTATGGCGTGTATGGCATTCTAATAGCATTGGTTGTAGCTGTGTTTGTATTTGGCAAGGAGGTGGCTGGTAATAAAAGCTGGATAGCCATTGGCAGTTTTAATTTACAACCTGCCGAATTTGCCAAATATGGTGTCTCTTTGGCTTTGGCAAAATTTTTAGGAACCCCCGATTCCACGCTTAAAGACAAAACCACTTTGAGAATAGCCTTGGGCATATTTCTTCTTCCCATGGTTCTTATATTATTGCAAAAAGATACAGGCTCAGCCTTAGTTTTTCTATCTTTTACCTTGGTTTTATATCGGGAAGGGCTTTCAGGTATTTGGTTTATTATGGCTCTTTGTGCCATCGTTATTTTTATCCTCACTTTATATTTCGGAGCCATTTGGGTTTCGGCCGTTTTTGCGGGTATTGCGCTTGTTTTCTATCTCTTTAATTCCAGACGGAAATATCTAACCTGGCCCGTTATCCTGGTAACCATTGCTGTCATTGGGTTTAGTTCCAGTATCAATTTTATTATGGATAATGTGATGAAGGATCATCAGAAAAAAAGGATCCTTGTTACCTTCGGACTACTAGAAGACCTTAAGAACGAAGGGTATAATGTACACCAATCCAAAATAGCTATTGGCTCGGGTGGATTATTTGGGAAAGGGTATTTGGAAGGAACCCAAACAAAATTGCGCTATGTACCGGAACAACATACCGACTTTATTTTTTGTACTATAGGCGAAGAATGGGGTTGGATAGGGAGTACCATCCTTATGATATTATTTGTCACGCTCATAGGCAGGCTCTATTACCTGGCAGAGAGACAAAAGAACCGATACAACCGCGTTTATGCTTATTGTGTGGCCTCCATCCTGCTCTTTCATTTCACCATTAATATTGGTATGACCATTGGATTGATTCCGGTAATAGGTATACCCCTACCCTTTTTTAGCTATGGAGGGTCTTCTCTGATAGGATTTACAGTATTACTCTTCACCTTAATCAGGCTTGATTCCACAAGATCCACTGAGATGAGTACTTTGAAGGATATGTACTAATCTTTTAGCTTAACAAATACCTGAATTAACTTTTTTTACTTAAAATTTGTTAATTGCCATCTTAAACATGGTAGGCATAAATCAAACACTTATGAATAACCTTTTAAAGACAAAACATATTGGAATAATCACAGTTGTCCTCGCTTTGTCAGGATTAATTATAACTATTTTTCCAATATACCCTCAAAGCCATGAGAGTAGTCTCCTGAAAATTGTCAAATACATTGTTGGATTTACTGCAACCGTAAATCTATCTTTTTTCAATATGGATTGGCATGAATTCAGCTTCCCTAGTAGTTCGCGAATCATCAATTCCCTTGACATGGTGTTTTATCTTATGATGCTAACTGGTGGAGTATTGAACCTAATCAGCAGGCAAAAGGAGAATCGTCTCATCAGGTTTTGTTTCTCAATTATTTTATTTACCTGCCTTATGAGCTTATTGTTTTCGGCCCTCACTCCTTTTAAATACTCAGAATTTTTCACTAAAAGTAAAAACGTATTCTGGTTTAGATGGTCCCTGGGACTATTGCACAGCATTTTATTTTTTATGCTTTCCTATTGGATTATGAAAAAGCTAAAAAGTATCAGGAATCTTGAAGTTGTTGTTGTAGAATCGGATACTGTGGTTAGAATACCGTTTGTCCCAGCTACCCGATGGCAACGGTTCTTTCATCTGATTATAGACCTGCTATTTTGCATTCTTCTCTTTTCAAGTGTAATGATGTCTTTTGGAGCCGAATCATTCCGGGGGCTTCATCTGGAAAAAATGGCAGCATTAATTGGAGAACGCGGCGTAGTCTACCTTATTTTGATTCTTCTCCGCTTCATTTACTATTTTGTTTTCGAAACAATCTTAGGTGCTACACCAGGTAAATATTTAACAGAAACAAGGGTCATCGATGAGACTGGTCAAAAACCTGCGACAGGTGCTATTCTGTTGCGAACAATTACCAGGTTTGTTCCATTTGAACCTTTTTCTTTTTTTGCCTATGGCTGGCATGATACATGGACTAATACACAGGTTGTAAAAGAAAAGAGAACAGGGGTTTACGGTGGTTTATACTTTACAATTATACCTGCTTTTCTCATCCTGGGTTTTGGTACTTATTTTGGTCTTGCAAAATATCAGGCTCATCAAAGATATCTGATTGATAAATCAGAATTCAATGACAAGGTGATGCAGATGGAAAACAGTCTGAAACAAATTTCCGTCAATCATATCATCCAACTCAAAGATCTGAACGGGTATTCATCTGATGGTATATATCTCAAAATTGAAACTGTAAATAAAGATTCTGTTTATTGTTCTATAATGAAACTTGAAAATGATTATAATATCATTCCAGCGGATCTTGAAAAAAAATATGAGGAGAATATCACTGGATTTCCAGGGGTTAACATCAGTAGGAAAGTTCTTGAAAATGCCTTCATTAAAGATTACGATTCTCCGCTAATGGATAGTAAACGTGGGGTAGATATTTTAAATGATGGAGGCAATTACAGAGTGGAAAGGGTAATAAAGATGTATGAACCAATTTTAGAGGACGATGGTGGGGCTGGATCTTTTCAAGATAGTTCAATATACTTTCAATTGGCCAATAGGGGGAGCGAAGGTTATATTGTTGAAATAAAAAATCTTAAGGGGAATTTAAAATAGATGAATATTTTACCACAAAAAATCAATACAAACCACTTTAATGAATCACCATCGGTTTATTTAACCGCCACTAATTTTATTTATGGCGAACCCTATAAGTTTAATATCACCCTTGAAGACCTTAAGGGAAATAAACAGGTATACCTCATTAAAGGCTTTAATTTAAAAAGACAAATGAAAAGGGTTAAATGATTTACAAACCCTAATTCACCTTACACACAATATCCATCAACTCCAGTTCCCGTTTAAGGTTTTGATTCCAATCAATCTTTATTTGACGGCTGAATAATTCAGCTTGATGTTTCGATTCGGGATCATAAATTACTATCTTAAAAGCGGCATTCCCTTGATTTTCCTGACTTAGGATTTTCAATTTATTAAGGGTTTCCTTAGTTACCTGACTATTTTTCAAATGAAGCTGAATACTTTTTAGAAGGGTACCTTTTACATCTGCCAAAAACATCAGCTTTATTAGTTTAAACTCCAGTTCTCCCGGATCGCGGTAACTGGTTTGCGTGCCCCCCACAACATATACCATAGCATTCGCTTGTAAAAAAGAACGGAACTTTGTGAAGTCTTCTCCAAAAAGAGCAAACTCCTTCGATCCGGTGTAATCTTCCAACACAAACTTAGCCCAGGGTTTGCCATTTTTTGATATCTTCTCTTCGAAGGTGGTTATAATCCCTGCTATTTTAATTTCCTTCGACTTTAAACTATTCAGGTTGGAAAGCTCCATTATTTTTGTATTGGCAAAAACTTCTATATCCAATTTGAAATCATCCAAAGGATGACCAGAGATAAACATTCCCGCCACTTCTTTTTCCTTGTTCAACTTTTCAATGGGATTCCAATCGTCTATAAACGGCAACTTGGGTTCGTGAATCACCGAGTTTATGGTATCGCCAAACAAACTGTTTTGATTGCTTCCTTTATCGTTTTGCACATTAGCTCCATACTTTATGGCCATCTCAATTCCATTAGCCAATGAACCTTCCGGCTTTTCAATGTATTGAGCCCTGTTGTAATTGCTCCAACTATCAAATGCACCTGCCAGTGCCAAAGCCTCCAACGATTTTTTATTCACCGTTCTTAAGTTAACCCTGGACGTGGTATCGAAAATAGTGGTGTAAGCTCCATTCTGTTTTCTCTCCTTTATTATTTCAATGGTGGCGGCTTCTCCTATGCCTTTTATTGCCCCCAACCCGAAGCGTATTTCTCCTTTTTTATTTACCGAAAAATTTACTTCGCTTTCATTTATATCCGGTCCCTTTACTACTAATCCCATGCGCTTGCATTCTCCCATAAAAAAAGTAATCTGATCGATGTTGCTGCTATTATGTGTAAGGATAGACGCCATAAACTCGGAGGGGTAATGGGCTTTTAAATACGCCGTTTGATTAGCCAAATAAGCATAACAGGTGGCGTGCGATTTATTGAACGCATATGAAGCAAAGGCTTCCCAATCGGTCCATATTTTTTCACAAACCTTTGGGTCGTGTCCATTGGCTGCGCATCCCTCCATAAACTGAGCCTTCATTTTGTCGAGGGTATACTTATCCTTCTTACCCATGGCTTTCCTCAGGTTGTCGGCATCCCCTTTATTAAAGTTGGCCAACTTTTGAGAAAGCAACATCACCTGCTCTTGGTATACCGTTATTCCGTAGGTGTCTTCCAAAAACTCCGACATTTCCTCCAAATCATAGGTTATCTTTTCTCTGCCATGCCTTCGGTTAACAAAATTATCGATATAATCCATTGGGCCCGGACGGTAAAGGGCATTCACCGCTATCAGATCTTCCAAACGGGTTGGTTTCAGGTCGCGAAGAACCTTTTTCATCCCATCACTTTCAAATTGAAATATACCCGTAGTTTCACCCTTTTGGAACAATTCAAGCGTTAAGGCATCATCCAATGGTATATCATCCAATACTATTTCTATGGCATGATTCTGTTTGA
>Ga0247843_1009404_pt1 | contig 10883 bp, 11 predicted proteins | sample LaCruzMarch2017__FD_192420 | JGI IMG/M metagenome (GOLD analysis project Ga0247843, IMG submission 192420) | Freshwater microbial communities from meromictic Lake La Cruz, Castile-La Mancha, Spain - LaCruzMarch2017_8m | ecosystem: Environmental > Aquatic > Freshwater > Lake | place: Spain...
GCGCTGCTGCTCACCGGCGCAGGTCGCGGCTTCTGCGCGGGCGCCGATCTCACGGAGCCTGCGCGCATGATCGACGGCGGGCCCAAGCTCTCGCCGGGCCAGCGCACGTCGGAGGCGATGACCTCGCACTTCAATCCGCTGGTGCGCGATCTCTACCAGTTTCCGAAACCCACCATCGCGGCCGTCAACGGCGTGGCGGCGGGCGGGGGCGTGGGGCTCGCGCTCGCATGCGACATGGTGATCGCGGCGAAGTCGGCGACGTTCATCCAGGTGTTTGCGCCGAAGCTCGGCCTCGTACCGGATCTCGGCTGCTCGTGGCAATTGCCGCGTCTTGTGGGCGTCGCGCGCGCCCGCGGGCTCGCGCTGCTCGGCGACAGGCTCTGTGCGGATGAGGCAGAAAGATGGGGCCTCATCTGGAAAAGCGTCGATGACGCCGTGCTGATGGAAACGGCGGGCGGCATTGCGGCCACGCTGGCGAAGGGGCCGACCAAGGCCTTCGTGCGGTCGCGGGAATTGTTTGATCAGTCCTTCGAGAACGACTTCGTCGAACAGATCGATCTGGAACGCCGCTATCAGCAGGAACTCGGCGACACCGAGGATGCGCGCGAAGGCGTGATGGCCTTCATCCAGAAGCGCGCGCCGCAATTCCAGGGCAAGTGAGATGGCCGATCACGTCAATCCGGAACGCGAGATATTCGCGCGCTTCAAGGATCTTCCGCGCGACGAGCCGATCCACATGCTCAACCTCGTACGGCTGAAGCCGTTCGCCGAATATGAGGACGGTCATTGTGTCACCGGCGCTGAAGCCTATCGCGCTTACGCGCGCGAAAGCGGCCCGGTCTTCGAACGCCTTGGCGGCAGGCAGGTCTGGATCGCCGAACCGCAACTGATGCTTACCGGCCCGCAGTGCGAAGCGTGGGACATCGCCTTCATCGCCGAGTATCCGAGCGGTCAGGCCTTCATCGACATGCTGCGCGACCCCGCCTACCGCGAGGCCGTCAAGCACCGCACTGCGGCGGTCGCGGACTCGCGGCTGTTGCGCCTAAAACCCGGCAAGGCCGGCGCGTACTTTGGCGAGATGGCGTAACGACAACCCTCGCCCGCCTGCGGGAGTGGAAAAATGCCGGAGCGCAGCGAACCCAGGGCGAGGGCCCGGTCTCGCCGAAGGAGACCCATCCGGCGCCGCTGCGCCCTTACCCTGATCGCTTCCCAATCTGTCCCGCTCGCGCTCACGGGAGAGGGATAATGGATCAGCCGACAACACCGCCGCGCGGCGGGTTATCGCCCGGATCGCCGACTTGAGCGCCAGCGCGTGCGTCTCGTGCGGCGGCTTCGAAACTCATCAAGCCCACAGGTCCGCCATGGGGGTTGGGCATCGAGTCCGTTGAGGCGGGCGTCAGGGACGCCGTCGGCGGGGCGGATGGGGAAACCCGAGCGCCGCCGAACACTTCGCGCCCGCGCTCGCGAATCCATGCGGCGATGTCGTCGGCCATGATGCCGGCGGTGATGCCGATCAGCGAGACCGCAAAGGGGTTGAGCGATGCGCCGACGTTTGAGGACGCTTCCTGCCCCGGCATGAACGTCAGCCCCGCGATCGACGCATTGGCGACGATGTAGAAGGCCAGCGCCGTCACCATGCCGAACACAAGCCGCACGACGATGTCGGCCAAGTAAATATTGTTGTCACGGTTCAGATACGCCGGAAACAGATAGAGCAGCGCGCCGAGCGCGCCCATCAAGCACACGAGCACCGTCGTCAGGAAGGTCGGGTGCATCGACACGAGCGTCGAGCCGAGGCTGAACGGGCTGGACGCTTCGAGTGCGCGGGCTTCGTTGCGTACGCGCTGGAAGCTCTCGCCGTACTGGCCCTTCAGGCCGAGCACCGCGCGGTTCGACGTCTCGATGAATTCGCCGATCCGGCGCTTTTCCGCTTCGAGGCGCGCGAATTCTTCTTCCTTCGGCCCCAGCGCATCTTCGGCGTCGGCGAGCTTGATCAGCTCGGCCCGCGCGGCGATAACGCCTTCGCGGGTCTTGGCGGCGGTTGCGCGCTGCGCCTGTACGCGTTCCAGACGCTGGGCGACGTCGGCGATATCGAAGGCGCCGGTGGCGGCGGCCGTCGGCAGGCCGGCCTGCTCTTCAAGCGCAGCGACGGCGGCAAGCACCTTCACCTGCTGGGCGGCGATGGCGTCGCCGGCGTTGTCGAGCGCGAGCTTGGCGGCGGCGGCCTTCTGCTCGGCGATGGCGGCTTCGCCCCGTTGCGGCGCCGTCTGGCGCTCAAGCTCGGTAACCTGGGCTTCTACGGCGGCGAGTTCCGACAGCGAAATGATGCCGCCGGAGGCTGGGTTCACTTGGAAATAGTTGTGCTGGAACGACCGCGCGCTGAAGAGGATCGAGTTCACGAACAGCGCCGTGACCATGAGGAGAAGCAGGACGAAGCCCGCGAACCAGCGTTTCAGTGTCATCGCGCAATTCCCCTGCAGATGTACCCGAGATCGCGCTCCCGATCCCACGGGCGCACGGCGGCGGTGCTTGTTGTCGACCGTCCTTAACGATCTTTCTAGCGCAGAAACGTGTCAGGCGAGCGGGATTCTTGGCGCGCGGTGTTTTTCCGACTGCGGCGGCGAGGCCGGGAGCGTCACGCCCGCTTTGGGTTGCAGGCGCCGTCGAACACGAGATCGATCTGCCTTTCGGACAACTGCGCCGCCATGGCGGGCTCCAGACGGCGGCGCCAGGCGCTCCGGAGATTGCGGACATAGATGTCCACAAGCACGTCCGCGAGAACCCCTAGGTCGGTGTCGCAATGAATGTCGCCGGCGCGCACGCCGTCCTTCAGCACGTCGAGGGCGATCGCGAAGATCTTGCCGATTGGGTTGTGGGGCGCGGCTTCGAAGTCCCGGTCCCAGCGCCAGGAAAGCCCGAAATGGACCATTATCAGCGCCATCCGCTCGTGCATGGCCGCAAACGCTTCGGCGTAGAAGAGTTTCAGCCGCTCGCGCGTGGAGCCGTGCGTCTGCCGGAGCCGCTGGGTGAGCCGATCGGAAATCTCCTCGAACACCTCGCCCGTGATCGCGAAGAGGACGTCTTGCTTGCTGGCGAAGGTCGTGAACACGCTGCCGGTGGCGACGCCGGCCTCCATCGCGATCATGCGGATGGTGGTTGCGTCATATCCGGGGTCGGCGAACAGCTTGCGCGCGGCGGCGAGAACCAGCCCGCGGGTCCGCAGTTTCTGCTCGTCTCGTCGCCCTAGCATGGGGTCGCCGCTCCCCGCTGATGTTCACTGAACGCGTTCACTGAATGAGCCTGGGCGCGCCGGTTGTCCAGCGGGCGCGCCCCAGTGTGAAGTTTGGGTCAGTGATCCGCTCTTCAGATTGCTGCCCTCAACGGCTCGCGTGCGAGATCGTCCGCGTCCAGTTCGACGTCGCCCGCCGGGAGTCTCCCATGCCCCTCCGCTCGCCCCGTCGCTTCGGCGCGCAGACCCCGTTTTCCGTCATCGTCGAGAACTTTTCCGTCGATGAAATCGAGGCGCCACGCTGCGGCCGCCCGATCTGCATGGGTTCGGCGGGAACGATACGCTCGATCTCTCGGGCTACAGCCAGAACGCCGAGATCGACTTGCGCCCGGAAGGCTTGTCCAGCGCCGGACCAACTGCCCCTTGTCCCGCCTAGTACATCATCGCGATCGCGCGCGGCGTCATCATCGAAAGCGGCATCGCCGGCGACGGCAATGACCTGTTCATCGGCGACACCGCCAACAACGGGGCCGACACGATCTTCGGACGCCTCGGCAATGACACCGTCTATGCGGCGACGGCGACGAAACGATCGACGCAGGCGCCGACGTCATCGGCGACTTCGAGGACGCGCTGTCGATAGCACGCCAAGATGTCCGGTTTTCGTAGCACTCCTAATGTCCGCCTCTTGCCGATGGCCCGTATGGGCTCGGCCGCCGGGCGGGCGGCCGGCGCCCTGTTGTGAAAGCGCGTGGCCATCGAAGCGCTGCTCCGGAGCGCGGACCGCATCGTGCGGGGGAATGTCGCGGAAAGACTGGGGCGAGGCGGCCAGGCTCCAGTTAAGGCACAAAGAAAACGCCCCGGCCTTGCGACCGGGGCGTCGTTCATTCAGTGCGACGCGTTCAGCTGGTCACAGGACGCAGCTTGATTTCCACGCGGCGGTTCTGAGCGCGGCCGGCCGCCGTGCTGTTGTCGGCGATGGGGCGGGCTTCGCCGAAGCCGGCGGCGACAATGCGGACCGGCTGGACGCCGTTCTGGATCAGCGCCTGGGCGACGGCGTCGGCGCGGCGTTGCGACAGCGCCTGGTTGTAGTCGTCAGCGCCGGTTGAATCCGCGTGGCCGGCCACGTCGATGGTCGTCGACGGGTAATCGCGCAGCGTCGCGGCCACGTTCGACAGCGTCGTGCCGAACTGCGGCTTCACGTCGTAGCGATCGACGTCGAAGGTGATGTCCGACGGCATGTTGAGCGTGATCTCGTCGCCGACCCGCGTCACCCCGACGCCGGAATTGCGCATCTGCTCGCGCAGCTTGCGTTCCTGCGCGTCCATGTAGGCACCGGCGCCTGCGCCGGCGATAGCGCCGACGGCCGCGCCGACAGCGGCGTTGCGACGGTCGTCGCCGCCGGCGAGCGTGCCGATTGCAGCGCCGCCGAGCGCGCCGATGATAGCGGTGTTTGCGGTGCGGTTGGGCACCCGCTCACCGGAGTAAGGGTCGACGGTGGTGCAGCCGGCGACGAGCACGAGTGCGGCAATCGCGCCGAACGCGAATGTCTTGTTCATATGATCCCTCCTGAGATGGTGGTTTGACAATAGCCCCGACAACCTGTCGCGCACATGACGGCCCCGTTGCCTATCGTTCATGTTCGAACAGCCGCCGTGACGCCGGGTTCCGGCGACGGGGGGTCTGCAGGGCGTAACGCCCGAGCGCGGTAGTTTGATCCACTTCGGGCGCGGAATTGTGGCGCGGTCGCTTGGTCGGGCTGGAGCGGGCGGCGGGAATCGAACCCGCACGAGAAGCTTGGGAAGCTTCCAGGCTACCACTACATCACGCCCGCGCAGGAGGCATCTAGGCCCTCGCGGACGGCGCTTTCAAGCCCGCCGCCGTCGTGCGCGCCGTGTCATCCGTCACATCTCTATTTCTTGACCCTTGCCAGAACCGAGGCCTAGAAGCGCCCGCAGGGGAAATCGCATGGATGACGAACTGGGCCGCGTCCGCGTGCGCGAGGTCAAGAAGCCAGGCTTCTTCGCAAGCCTCTTCGGCGGCAGGGCCAAGGCGGGCGATGCGCCCGCCACAACCAAGTCGGGTAAATCTTCAGGCAAGCAGCAAGCAAGGAAGCCGGTCATGGATTTCGGATTGAACGCGGGTTGGTCAAAGGAAGAAGCGTTCCTGTGCGTGCTGCTCGCGGCCGCGCTGGCCGACAATTCCGCACACGATCTTGAACTTGAAGAGATCGACGCGCTGTTTCACCGCCTCAACATTTTCGAGAAGCAGCCGAAGGACAAGATCGCGGAACTGCGCCAGAAGGTGCGGGCCAAGCTTCAGCCAGAGGCGGGCAAGCCGATGAAGTCCGACACCTGGAAGAGCGCGGCGAAAACGCTGACGAAAAACCAACTCGGCCCTGCCGCATTCGCCAACGCCGCCGACATCGTCTTCGCCGATCGTGTTGTCGAATCCGAGGAAGTGGAATTCCTGCGCGAACTCATCGGCGAACTCGGCGTGGAGGCACAGGCCAACGACATCATCCGTGTTATCAAGCTGAAGAACCACCACCCGGACTAAAGCGCGACTTCAGAGTGTACCGGCGGCGGCCTCGAGTCTGTCGATGAGATCGTCGAGCGCGGCGCGGTCTCGAGCATCGAGGTCCGCGATGAGTTGCGCTTCCAGCGCGCGCGCCAGCGGCACGATGCGCCGGTAGATCGCCGCGCCTGCGGGCGTGAGCGACAGACGCTGGCGGCGGCCGTCCTCAGCGTCGGCGTTCGACTTCACGCGGCCTGCGTCCATCAGTCCACGCACGGCGCGCGAGATCGCCACCTTGTCCATCGGCGTCGCCTCTGCGACCTCGGTTGCGGTCAGTCCGGGCGATACGCCGAGCAGCGCCATGACGCGCCACTCCGGAATGGAAAGACCGAATTCGTCCTCATAGCGCCGCGCAATCGCGCGCGAGACGGCGTTGGCCAGCACCGCTAGGCGATAGGGGAGGAAGTCCTCCAGGAGGAGCAGCGAGTCGGCCTTCGAGGCGGCAGCCTTGCGTCGTGCGGCGCTGGACATTAGTTACAGATGAAACTAATATGGTCGCCAGTCAATATCGCCTGCAGATCGTGGAGGACGCCATGTCCGACCTGTTTGAAAATCCCATCGGCACCGACGGTTTCGAATTCGTCGAGTTTACCGCGCCTGATCCCACGTTGTTGCAGACGCAGTTCGAGATGATGGGCTTCACGGCGGTGGCGAAACACCGCTCCAAAAACGTGCTGCGCTTCAAGCAGGGCGACATCAACTTCATCGTCAACATGGAGCCGTCCGGCCAGCCGGCGGACTTTCGCGAGCGACACGGACCCTCCGCGAACGCCATGGCGTTCCGTGTGAAGGATGCGCAGGTCGCGTTCGCGGAAGCCATCAAGCGCGGCGCCAAGGCCGTCGACATGCCGCTCGGCGCCATGGAGCTCGACATTCCATGCATCGAGGGCATTGGCGGAGCCTATGTGTATCTGGTGGATCGCTACGGCGCGCAGTCGATCTACGATGTGGACTTCCGCCCCATCGCAGGGGCCGAAGAGGCGAAGAACGCGGTCGGCCTGACCTATCTAGATCACCTCACGCATAATGTGTTCCGCGGCAACATGGCGACGTGGGCGGATTACTATGAGCGCATCTTCAATTTCCGCGAGATCCGCTATTTCGACATCGAAGGCAAAGTGAGCGGGCTCTTCTCGAAGGCGATGACGAGCCCGTGCGGCAAGATCCGCATCCCGCTAAATGAATCGAAGGGCGTGCCTGGCTCGGTCGACCAGATCGAGGAGTTCCTGCAGCGCTACAAGGGCGAGGGCATTCAGCACATCGCTCTCGGCACGAACGATCTGCTCAATGTCGTTGATCGCCTGCGCGCGCGCGGCGTCGAGTTGCAGGACACCATCGACACCTATTTCGACCTCATCGACAAGCGCCTGCCGGGCCATGGTGAGAACGTCGAAGAACTGCGCAAGCGCCGCGTGCTCGTCGACGGCGCGCCGAGCGAGGGGCAGGGGCTGCTGCTGCAGATATTCGGCAAGGACGCGGTCGGCCCGATCTTCTTCGAGTTCATCCAGCGCAAAGGCAATGAAGGCTTCGGCGAAGGCAACTTCAAGGCGCTTTTTGAGTCCATCGAACTCGACCAGATCAAGCGCGGCGTGCTGAAGGAAACCGCATGATGGCGCGCCGCCTGTCCCTTCTCCCCCGCGAGGGGGAGAAGGCAGCCGCGAAGCGGTCGGATGAGGGGGCGAGGTTCAGGATGAAGTCAGGTGTTGCGGCCGATCGCGGGAACGCCCCCTCATCGGAGGACTTCGTCAACACCTTCTCCCCCTCGCGGGGGAGAAGGGTTGCGACGTTGCTCGCCGCTCTTGCGCTCGCCGCCTGCGCCACGCCGTTGCGCGAGGAAGCGCATGTTCCGCAATGGTCCATCGCCATCCACGGCGGCGCCGGAGTCATCGAGCGCGGGCGGCTCGATCCGCAGATCGATGCCGCCTATCGCGCAGCGCTGACGCAGGCGGCGGCGGCCGGCGGCGATGTGTTGACGAAGGGCGGTTCTGCGCTGGATGCGGTGGAAGTGGTTGTCCAGCGTCTGGAGGACGATCCGCTGTTCAACGCCGGTCGGGGCGCGGTGTTCTCGGCTGAAGGGCGCAACGAACTCGACGCTTCGATCATGGATGGCGCCGGCCGCAAGGCGGGCGCTGTCGCCGGCCTCACGCGCACGCGCCACCCGATCTCGCTCGCGCGCGCCGTGATGGAGAAGTCTCCGCATGTGATGCTGATCGGCGAGGGCGCGGAGACCTTTGCGCGGTCGCAGGGACTGGAAGAAGTTGCGCCGTCCTTTTTCTTCACCGAACGGCGCTGGCTTCAGCTTGAAACCGAACTCCGCACGCGTAACCTGCCGATCCCGCCGCGACCCGCAGGCGCGCCGGCGCCGGAGGTACGGTCAGAAATTGCGCCGCTCGACGAACGCAAGTTCGGCACGGTGGGCGTCGTCGTGCGCGATGCGCAAGGCAATCTCGCGGCAGGCACATCCACGGGCGGCATGACGGCGAAACGCTGGGGCCGCGTGGGCGACGTGCCGGTCATCGGCGCCGGCACCTATGCGCACAACGGCGTGTGCGCGGTCTCGGCGACAGGTTCGGGCGAATACTTCATCCGGCTCTCCGTCGCCCGCATGATTTGTGTGCGCATGGAGCGCGGCGAGAGCGCGCAGGACGCGGCGGACGCCGTGATTCAGAAGGAGCTGACAGACATCGGCGGCTCCGGCGGCGTCATCGTCATGGGCGGCGACGGCGTCAGCGCTTGGAGCATGAACAGCTCGGGCATGTACCGCGCGCGCCTTGCCGAAGGCGGCGCGCCGATCGTCGCGATCTACAAGGACGAAGAATGAGCGCGTCAGGCTTCGACGAGATCGAGACGCTTTTCGATTCGTTCAACGTGCGCACCAAGCCGGCCTATGCGACGATTAACGCCTGCGAGTCCTTCTTCGAGATGCGTAACCCGCACCTTCAAATCCTGGACCTCATCAATTACTCGATCGATTTTCTCTTCCATCCGAGTCAGGCGCGACGGGATCTGTTGGAGAACCGGAAGAATGATGTCCGCAGTTTCGGTCGCAACAACTTTATAGACGTTCGCGACATGTTCTTAAAGCGGGAGCCGATCGAATGAGCAAGCGCACCTGGATTCCGGTGAAGGCGGCCGAGGGCAAGCATTCGCGTCAGGCGCACGCCGACATGCCGGACGGCACGTTCGAGCGCGAAGCATCGAAGGAAGGATTCTTCGGCCCCGCCGCCTTTTTTCATCACCCGCGCCCGCCGACGGGCTGGTCGAATTTCGAAGGGCCGCTGCGCCCGCGCGCGTTCGATCTCAATGGTCTGAACCAAGCGCAGGGCTCGCCGTGGAATGCGCCTGTGGTGCTGAAGAACGCCGCGACCGAGGTGCGCTTCTGGAAGCTCGCGCATGAAATGCCGGCGCTCGCGCGCAATGGCGACGGCGACCAGCTGCTGTTCATCCACGAGGGCTCCGGCCATCTCTATTGCGACTACGGCCACCTCGCCGTGTCGCCCGGCGACTATGTCTATCTGCCGCGCGGCTGCATGTGGCGCATCGCGCCGAACGCGCCGCTCACCGTGCTGATGATCCAGGCGACGAACACGCATTTCATGCTGCCCGATCGCGGTCTCGCCGGGCCGCACGCGTTCTTCGACCCCGCCATGCTCGACACACCGAAGATGGACGAGGCGTTCCGCCAGCACCAGGCCGAAGACGGCGAGACGAAAGTCCACATCAAGAAGCGCGGCGCCGTGAGCACGGCGACCTATCCGCACAACCCGCTCGATGTCGTCGGCTGGCACGGCGATTTGGCGCCCGTGCGCATCAATGTGAAAGACCTGCGGCCGCTCGTCTCGCACCGCTACCACCTGCCGCCGAGCGCACACACGACGTTCCTGTCAGATCGCTTCGTCGTCTGCACCTTCTGCCCGCGCCCGTTCGAGACCGATCCCGGCGCGCTGAAAGTGCCCTTCTTTCATAACAACGACGACTACGATGAAGTGCTGTTCTACCACGCCGGCGACTTCTTCAGCCGCGACAACATCAAGGCCGGGATGATGACGTTCCATCCCTCCGGCTTCACGCACGGTCCGCACCCGAAGGCGCTGGCGAAAATGCTGAAGCAGGACAGGCCCGCCACAGACGAATACGCCGTGATGATCGACACGCGCGATCCGCTCGATGTGGGCGAGGATGCAGGCGCGGTGGAGTGGGCGGGCTACGTGGACAGCTGGAAGGGGAAGTGAACGCGCTGCAGCTGATCTGGGCGCTCGGCGCCGCGGCGCTCGTCGCAAGTTTCGTCGAGCAGTTTCGCGGCGCCGAACAGGAGCCTACCAATGTGAAACTCAAGCTGCGCGCTGTGGCGCAGCAGGCCCGGCGGCGCCTACGCGCGCTACGCTTTTCACGAAACGCCCGAGACCGTGCGCGGACGCCTCCGCCGCAGCGTCTCGCGCGCTGGGTCCGTTGTGTGAGCGGGCTCCCGGATTCAATTTCCACTGTGCGGACGGGCAGGCCTTGCGCGTTTCCCGCATTCTTGCGTGTGCGCTTGATCCCGCGAGGTCGTCGCCAACACATTGATGATGTGGGCGCTGCTAAGCGCGCCGTTTGCTATCGCTGGCCGATCCGCAGGGGCGTCGTTTTTCAAGAAACGCCTCCCAAGGCGTCCCCGCACGCGTTAAGCGTTAAATAAGCGCGCGCTTGCAACGATGACCCTATGATACCCGTCACCCCCTCCATCAGCCTCGACGACGACGAGATCGAGTTGAGCTTCATCCGCGCCTCCGGGCCGGGGGGGCAGAACGTCAACAAGGTCTCGACGGCCGTGCAGCTGCGCTTCGACATGGCGGGCTCGCCGGCGCTCGCCGAAGACGTGAAGGAGCGGCTCGCGCGTCTCGCCGGTTCGCGGCTCACCAAGGACGGCGTCATCGTGCTGACGGCGGACCAGTACCGCACGCAGGAGCGCAACAAGGCCGACGCCATCCAGCGCCTCGTCGATCTCGTCGCCCGCGCCGCCGAACGCCCGAAACCGCGCAAGGCCACGCGTCCCACCCGCGCCGCGCAGGAGCGACGCATGGACGACAAGACCAAACAC